>ERZ779840.1326-NODE-1326-length-24321-cov-22.173782_pt1 | contig 24321 bp, 16 predicted proteins | sample MGYA00511561_ERZ779840 | MGnify/ENA primary metagenome ERZ779840 (study PRJEB29588, sample SAMEA2162036) | human gut metagenome | biome: human gut; feature: human-associated habitat; material: faeces | place: Denmark | collected 2008/2010 ...
GCACCATCTATGCCTATATCCGTTATCTGGAAAAGCCGCTGGCTTTCCTGAAGATTCCTGACAAGGCAAAAAGAGTGTTCAGAGGAATTGACCTGATAGCCTACAAGGAAACCGGCCTGCCCAAACGTGGCCGCAAGCGTAAGCAACACCGTTAGTTCAGTCTGTCCCATGGAATGGTATCCAGGACATTATATTGGGCATTCATAGCAGCAAGTTCAAGAGCCAGCAGCCTTGCCCTTAGCCTGACATCCTCCATGTCGGCCACAGCCTGAAGGAACTCCGACGGCTCCATTACTCCTGACTGAATCATCCATTCCCTTGCACATTGTTCAGGAACAACGGCACTGACGAAAGAGAATATTTCTTTTGCTATGCAGCCGGCTGTACCGTCACCGGCTTCAATGGTAAAACAGAACGGCACACCGCTCGAAGTCTTCCGTTTGAAATTGAGAAACTGGATTCCATCCATGTTTTCCATAGAAACGCTCCACCCATGTCGGGCAGAGAGATTAAAAATATTACGACAATTTTCCATTTACCATACAATTATAGTTTTGTTTTCATTTACCTGCTATAATAAGCAGCCGGTCTTGTCCGTGACGGATAGGACCGGCCACTTCTGTTTACTTACAGCCTATTCAAACCTTTCAAGAAATTCCTGAAGCCTGCTGTCCTGAATCTGTTTCAGCGGAACCGGCTTAAAGTTCTTCTGCTGTCTTACCTGAAGCTTGCCAAGCCCCTGAACACTCAGGTCAAGCTCCACATCCGAAAGCTCATTGAGGGAAATATACCCGTATTCATCCTCCATGAGTCCGACTACGATACCGAATAGAATCACATCGTCATCCTCCCTGTTTCCTTCAAGGATAAACCACCTTACAGAACCAAGGGCAAAAACCGCACGGCAAACAGCCTCTTTTCCCTTGCCGTCCTGGGAGTAGAGCGGATAACCCTCCAGAGCTTCCGCCAGTTGTGTTGTCATCAATCTGCACATATCAGTAAAAAATTAAAAGATTGTTTGATACTTATTCTCCTTGTACGCATAACACTTGATTTTGAAGTTCCAGTCCTTTTCCCTCCGGTAAAGCTCATTGAGCTTCATGGCCGGGATAAACCGTTTTATGTGCATTTGTGACTGCGGACCAAAGGGAGAAAAAGACAAGTGTGAAGTCAGAGAATGCAGACGGAATACCCAAATTTTTGAGGCATGAGAAAATTTGCGGAAGGCTGCCGTCAAGTCCTCCGACTGAAAGCACAAGCGTCACTTGGCGTTTCTCCAGTCCGCAGTACCTTTGCACATAAGAAACGGTTCCGGCTATGATGCTCCAATGATTTCCTGATATTCAGTATTCAAAGATTTCAGAGGAGCATAGTATCCGTTTTCAGACGAGCCACCGGTAACCGGTTGCCAATGTCAGAGTCTTTGAAGTGAAGAGCAGCGTAACCTTAAAGGCTCTGTCTTTGGCAACTGTCCTGATTTATCTGCATGATTGTATGAACCTGTCGGCTGAAACTTGCCTGGTATCGGGATACGAAGCAAGTCAGCCGGCAAGTTCCCATAGCATGTGGCAAGTTGTTCCGGCATCGCATGAAATACGAACAGTCGGAACAGCTTGCCTGTATTTTAAAACGAGTATTCAAAGATATAGGACGTTCCGTCAGTGCAAGCTTTAGCCTGCATCATCGGGACGGTCTGTTTGTTTTCGTTTTCAGACAAACCATCGGTAACCAGTTGCCAATGTCAGAACCTTTGAAGTGAAGAGTAGCGCAACCTTAAAGGCTCTGTCTTTGGCAACTGCCCTGATTTATCTGCATGATTGTATGAACCTGTCGGGTGAAACTTGCCTGGTATCGGGATACGAAGCAAGTCAGCCGGTAAGTTTTCGTTATACATAGTCAGTCACAAATCAAAAAAGTTAGTACTAGAATTTTATAAGATTGTTTTAGTGAATGAAAACTTTTCATTAAATTGCGCTCATGATAATAATAATGACCCTATGCAAGATATAAATAGACTGAAGTTGGTTCTTGTTGAGAAGAAACGTACCAATAAGTGGTTGAGTGAACAGTTAGGAATTAATCCTTCTACTGTTTCTAAATGGTGTACTAACTCCTCCCAACCTGATTTGGAAACTCTTATAAAAATAGCATTACTGCTTGAAGTGAACGTACAGGATTTGTTGAATACTCCTAAGGTATGAAAGTATGGCAATCAATGATAAAAAAGTAAAGTATGATTCCGGTATAAATGTTTTGGGTAGTATTCCTGATTATGTAGCTATGCTTGAATTTATTTGTGAATACACAGGAAAGAAATCTGAATCAGAGCAGGCGTTTTCTTTCAGAACTCATAAAACCTTCAATAGATTCCTGGCTGCTATCAAAGCTTCTATTATTAAGTTTGCTAATGATAATCAGAAGAATATGTTTCTTACCGCTATCAGTTCAGATGATTTTTCTGTAAGAGAAAAATTGCTCGTATTGTTTTGGCAGTTGGTTTATGGTAACGCTCTTTTTGCTAAAGTGACCAAGGACGTTTTTATGAGAGCTGTATATCAGGGGAGGACCTCTCTTTCTGTTATAGATGTATTGAGCTTGCTGCATCATATAAAGGAAACGGAAGAGGGGGAATTGAACTGGTCGGAAGAAACTTTGAAAATAACAGCATCCAAATATCTGACAATGCTTAAGAAAATGAACCTGGCTGAAGGTAAAACAGCTAAGGATATATGCCATCCTATCATTACAGGACAGCTGTTTGTTTATTTTATCCGTTGGATAATAGTTACATGTCCTGAGAACAGGACGTTGGAAAATCCATTTGTCATCTTTGGGTTTATGGACAAGAGAAGCATTATCGAGAGATTAAAAAAAGTTGAGTATCTTTCACTATGGCAGATCAGCCAGATGGGTGAAGATGTAACCATAGATTTGATAGACCATGAGTAGTACATTTCAGATAGAGCATAATCGTTTGTTTGGAGAACTGAGAGAAGTGCTTAAAACAGATATAGCGCGTATCACCGGTAAGGCTAATGGAGGAAGAAGCATCCTTTTTGTTTATCCTCCTGAAGATGATGATGCCTATATAGCGTATGCAACAGAGAATTTTAATTCTGATGAATATTCTTTTATAGATTTAAGAACTCTTTTTACTGAGTTTGTTTCTGAACAAGGAATAGAACAGTTTCAGGAGAATTACAAGGAATTTGGAAATGAAGTTTTCTTTAGTGATAATTTCTATGAAGAAACTTTCTTCTATTATATAATTAAAGCTATAGAAAATTCCTATCAAATGGATAAGATTCCTGTCCTTGTTCATACAGGTGCTATTTATGGTATGGGCTTCTCCAATATCAATATTATGGAACATCGGATTGTGATGTCAGCCCAACTTCCATTGATTGCTTTTTATCCTGCTACTGTGGATAAAGATAACATTAACTTTTTGGGTAAGCAGATTGCTTCCAAATACCGCTGTATCGTAATAAAATAAATCAGAAACCTATTGATTAAAGATGTCTTATGAGTAAGATAAAAGATATACTCTCCATTGAATTGGAGAACGACATAAAGAATGTCATTGACTTGAATTCGCAAAATGAGGAAGATATAAAAGATGAACTGGATGGTTTTATCCTTACGGAAAGTCTTGCCAAACATTTATCTGATTTCCTTGATGTATTCTGTTCAGATATGAAGGAATCCGGTGTGTGGCTTAGTGGCTTTTATGGTTCCGGTAAATCATATTTCGCAAAGATGATAGGTTTCCTGATAGCCAATCCTGTTATTAAAGGAACCCCTATGCGTGACCGGTTTATGCCTAAACTTATTGGTCTAAAGAATAAGGAAATCATAGAGAATCAGATACGTTCATTGGATAAGACAGATTATCAGGTTACTCTGTTCGACTGTGCTAAAGTAGATTCCAGTCATGGCATATCGTATATGGCTATGAGCCATTTCCTGTTATCTTTGGGTTTTCTGAGTAACTGGATTGGAATGATGGAATTCAATCTGATGCTTGAAAACAGATATGACAAGTTCTTAGCTACAGTAAAGGAGCAGAATGCAGGAAAAGACTGGTATGACATAAGAAAAAAAATGTCAGCAGTTCCGGCTCTTAAAAAAGCCATTCTTACTTTCATGTCAGAAGATGAATATGAAGAAACCCGTAAACTGATAGACGAAAAAATAAAAACATACGATGCAACAAAACTGAAGGAAGATTTGAGCCTTTATCTGGAACATTATCCGGAAAAGAAAATCGTGTTCTTCATTGATGAAATGAGCGAAGCTTTAAGTCAGAAGAAAATTAATCTTCTGGATTTGGAAGGACTTTCGGAAGCTTTGTCTTCTCTTGGAAACAAAGTATGGACAGTCGGTATTGCACAACAGGCCTTTAATGATGTATTGAATGCATCCGGACTGAATATTCATCAGCTCAATAAGGTGGAAGCCAGATTCAAGACCCGTATTCCTATAGCCGCAGAGGAAATTGATACCATCATCCGTAAGCGACTTTTAGCTAAGACAGATTCAGGAAAAGAACAGTTGGAGTCTTATTATGATAAGAACAACGGCATGATTCAGGATATAACCCATATTGCCGGTGTTTCCCTGAATGCCACTAAAGATGAGCATACATACGCAGATTATTATCCGTTCTATGAGCATCAGTTCAAACTGTTGCAGTATTTCCTGTTCGGCTCAAGAGATACGGTAACTTCTCAAATCGGTACCCGCGGTATGTTGGTTTCTGTGTTCGATGTATTGAAAAAAGAAGCTATGACTGAAGCGGACGTATTTACGCATGTCAATGCTACGCAGCTATGCCGTCAGGCAGAGGAAAATATTCCGGAAGCATTGCGTATGCGCTATGAACAGGCAGATAACCATATCGGTAAAGAAGGTATGAAGTATGTAGAAGGAAGGGCTTTGCTGCAAACCATTCATTTCCTGGAAAAAGCCAATGCTTATACTACAATAGAAAATATCACCAAGTCGTATGTCCGCAGACCGGAAGACTATTACAGTGTGCTTGCTGAAGTAAAGAAAGCACTTGAAGTATTGGTAGAGCGTAATGTCTTGATTACATCCGGTAATCAGTATCGTATCACCAGCCAGATAGAACAGCAGATTATCGATGATATGAATTCATTCTCCGCTGAAGTTTATCGTGTTCGTGCTGAGATAACCAAGATATTGAAACAACAGAAGATTATCAAAGTTTCACAGACACTTACATCGGATGGACAGGCTATACCTTTCTGTGTGGAAAGCTCTCTTGGAGAGAATTTTGTAAATGCAGGAGAAAAATATATGAAGGTCAGCTTCTATGATGTCTTTCATCAAGACCATGCACAGCTTGTAGCTTCTGTAAAACAGGATACACAGAGCCAGAAAGGTATAATTAGTATCATCCCTTCATCTGTTTACGGAACAGAAATCTTTAATCGTGCACAGGAGCTTTTGAAGATAGATTATATCGAAACCAAGACCTATCATACAGCCGACGAGAAGAAGGTTGTAAACAATATCGTTTCTACTAAGGAAGAAAAGATGAAATTCCTTACTGAATTGATCAACAAATCATACACGGAAGGAACAGCAGTCTATCTGTTTAACACCTATCAGTTGACTGATTCCAATTACCAGAAAGAAATAGAATCTCTCCAGCGCAAGATGTTCGGAAATATTTTCTATAAGAGACTGGGGGCGTCTTTATCCGATTCATTGGCAGTTAAAGTGCTTACGGCAAACAGTACTCAGCTGACTACCATGTTTGGCGGTTCGGAGGAATTCCGTTTCTTTGATTCTGCCGGAAAGTTTATCGGTGAGAATTTAAGTGTATCTACTGAGATTTTAGAGAAATGCAAGTCGTACTGTACTGGAGATAAACTGGAAGAGGAGCTTTCTGCACCTCCTACAGGGTATAAGTTCGGAACTATCATAACTTCTGTGGCAGCCTTATTCCGTGGCAATAAGTTGATAGCTAAGTTCAATGGCGAAGACTTCCATTCAGTATCTGATGCGCTTGAGGCTAAGATCTTCGACAATACCCGTAACTTTGCTAAAGCATCGTTTAAGGCTGTTATGAAATCTTTGTCTTATAACGATCGTCAGGAGATTGTAGATATTCTGAAAGAGGATTGCCAGTACAAGAAGATTACCGGAGACAATGCTCCTTCTTATAATTTGAATGATTTTGAGCTGGTCGATTGCATCCGTACACTTTCCAAACGTATGATGGATAAGGTAAAGGACAAAATCATGGGCGATGATGAAATGGAACTTCTGTTCAAACGTTCTGTTCAGGCACGTAATGTATTCAGTCAATATACAGCAGCTGTAACGGATGCCAATTATATAGCTACCGCACGTACATTCCTTCAGGAAGCGGATGATTATATCAAGGCGGTAGAACAGGTACAGAAAGATTTGAAGTTCATAGACTCTGAGTTTAAGGCTATTGAAGAGGAACGCGCTTTTATTCAAAATGTGACGGAGGAATTCGACAAGACAGGAAATGATATGAACCTGATTCGTGGCAAAAAAGAACAGTTTGAAGAAGCACGTGAAAAGGACTTGGTGGCTAATGCTCCATTAATGAAAAAACTGACTCAGGACATTAAGGATATTTATTACGAGGTAATGAAGCATAAGGCCGAACTATTGAGTGAAGACGTTCTGGCTTTATTTGCTAAAACAGATGAACTGAAGACTCAGATAGACCAATATCCAAAGGAATGGAATACCAAACTTTATCGTAAGATTGAAGAATTGGAAAAATCATGGAAACGTTATGCTACAGTCAAAGTAAACTTGGATAAATGGAGCGTGAAGTGTAGTAATACAGGAATGTTGTTGCGTGACATTGAATATAAGATTACGAATTTGGGTATAGATAAGCAGGAAATTAGTTTGTGGGATACAGAGATTATAACCCAAGATCCTACACCAAAGAAACCTGATATTCCTAAGTTGCCTGATACTCCGATTCCGGAAGATAAGCCGGCACAACCCAAACCTATACAGCGCAATATGAAAGCGAAGTTACCAAAGGGTACCGCTTCTGTTTCTGAATACAGGTCTTGGCTGAAACAGCAGTTGGCGATGTTGAACATGTTTGGTGAGGATGATATTTTGAATTTTGATAATTAAGTACAAAGCAATAAATAACAGATATGAAACTGATAGATCATGTACTCCATATACGCAGTCTGATACAGCAGGCTATTGACAACCGTTTTTCCCGTTTGGGACTGGAAGCATCGGAGGAAAAAGAACTTCCGGAAAATACTTCAATAGGTAACAGAGAGAAAAGAAACAAGCTGGAAGCTATTATAGCAACGCATAAGCAGGCGTTAGGTAATGATTATGCAGAAGCGAGAAAGGAAACTATCAATGAATGTACCTTCACGCTTTTCAATCGTCTGGCTGCTCTGAAGGTGATGGAAGACAGGGAACTTTTTCCGGAAGTAATCCGTCGCCGTGTGGAGCATGGAAACCTTTCGTATGCGCATAAGCAATGGCTGGAAGAACATACGGATGAACGGAATGCAGAACGAATGGGCTTGAAGCATTTCCTGGAAGATAAATTTCAGGAGCTTTCCGATAGTTACAAGATTCCTCTGTATAGTCCCGATTATGCATACGCCATGTTGCCTACAGCCGATGAATTGTTTGAAATTATTACTGCTTTCAACGAAATAGAACAGGATGCGGATTGCGGTGCGGATATTTGGAAAGGCGATGATATATTGGGCTGGTTGTACGAAAACTTCAATACAGTAGAGAAACTTGCGTTGAAAGATTCCGGTGATAAGACAGAATATGACAAGGTCTCTTTACAGAGCCAGGTATATACTCCTCAATGGGTAGTAAAATTCTTGGTGGACAATACATTGGGAAAGATGTATTTGGAAATGTATCCGGAGAGTAATTTTATCTACGATGAAGATGGTAAGGTAAAATATCTGATAGCCAATGCGCCCACCTCACAAATGCGTCATCCGAAGAAACTGGAAGAAATCAAGCTGATAGATCCGGCTTGCGGTAGCGGAAACTTTTTGATTTATGCGTTTTCACTGTTCTATGATTTGTATTTGAACCAGATAGATCAGTATGATGCCGATTATTCACGCAGGGATATACCGAAACTGATTGTGGAAAACAACCTTTATGGTGTAGATTTGGATGAACGTGCTGTACAGCTTACCCAAATAGCTTTGTTTATCAAGGCTATGCAACTGAAAGGACGTAGAGGAGCTATGCCTGCCTATACGCATGTGGTAAGTACACATTTTGAACTTCCAGAGTATAACCAGGTCGAAGCTGCTTTCACGTTGGGCTCAGACTGGAATGAGAAACAACAAAAGACAATCCGTTCTATTTGGGAAGATTTGCGTGCTGCATATAAATTCGGCTCTTTGATTCGTGTGGAAGAGCAGTTGGATGCCTTACTGCCGGTAGATTCTACGGATATGTTTGCCAATCAGTGGAAAGCGGATATGTTTGATTTCAAGCAACAGATGATTACTACTTTGCGCAATCAGGTTCATCAGTGGACAGGAGAAGGCAGCAATGAATATTCATTGGCAAAGGCGAACGATGCTATTACGTTCTTGGATATTCTAAGCACAAAGTTTGATGTGGCTGTAGCAAACCCTCCTTATACTCCGTCTGATAAGTTAGGACCAAATTTAAAAGAATTTATAGACAATAATTATATAGTTCCTGTGAAATGTAGGGAGAATCTATATTCATGTTTTATTAAACGCTTGATGGAAATTTCAAATGACAATGGATTTTTAGGGATGATATGTCCCCAAACATTCATGTTTATAGATTCTTTTAAGGATTTAAGAAAATATCTTCTCAAATCGCTGAATTTTGATATATTATTACAATATGGATATGGTGGCATTTTTAAAGAAAGCATAGATCCAGTAATATTTGTATGCTCAAAGAATAAAATAAAAGAATATTCAACATTATGTTTTAAATATGATACTATTTTTAATGAATCGAAATTTTTGTTATTTCAAACGGATTATAATACATACTTTAAGGCTGGAATATTAAATAAGAATGTAGTAAAAGCGAATTTTAGTGATTTCCTAAAAATAAAAAATACACCTTTTCTGTATTGGATTTCAGATAATTTTAGGCAGAAATTTTCTATAGGTGATTTATCTTCTGTAGTTAATATTAAGCAAGGAATAGCAACTAGTAATAATAGTAAGTTTTGTAGGTTTTGGTGGGAGATACTTGAAAATGAGGGAACGTATTATCCTTACGCTAAAGGAGGTACATTTAATAGATGGTCTGGAAATTTGTGGTTAAGAATAAAATGGGATGAAAAATCTATTTCAGATATAGAAAAAAATGGAAGATTACAAAATCAGCAGTTTTATTTTAAAGAAGGAATTACTTATTCAGCAAGTGGAAGAGGAGGATACGCATTTAGATATTTACCTGAAAACTGTCTTTTTGATGTTGGTGGGTCAAGCATATTTAAGAGTTTTCAATCGGTAATAGATGTTGATCTTTATTATATATTAGCTCTGTTAAACTCAAAGTTGTCATTTTACATAGCTGATGCATTAAATCCAACAGCCAATATACAAGTCGGAGACTTAAAAAGAATTCCATATGTATATACTCAGAATAACACTTTACAAGTTCAATGCATAGGCATGAGTAAGCAAAATATTGGAATTACTGATTATGTAAATTCATTTAATTTAATTGAACCTAATTATAAAACGTCACCGATAGTAAATTCTATTGATATAAAAAACGCAATATTATTCCATTATGTATTAGTAAATGCCTTGACGTCTCAGATATTGTTAAATGAAGCTATTATAAATAAGAATATTTTTCTGATATATAGTCTTTCTGCTCATGACCGTCAAATGGTCATTGATAAAGAAGGTCTTCCAGTTGGTGATTACAGTGTTTCTTCACAAGCTAAAGCAGCATACAAAGAATGGCTATCAACCAATACCGAATTCCCTGCTTCTCAAGAAGTATTAGAGCATATCGACTCATTGGAGATAAACGAAGATCAACCGCATATTGATGACTTCGAATCACTATATCAGAATAACAACGGATGGGAGGAATTCTGTATCAAGCATAAGATGAACCCGATAGAAGTATGGTATCAGTTTAAAAATGCCGGTATATTGCCGCCGCAACGTACACAGGTATTGGCTTTTGAACTGATAACAGACGTAATCCGTAGTGTATTGGCAAAAGATGACGATGGGGTAATTCCACTGACAGAACGTATGGGTGAAGAACAGTTGGCTGGTCGTATAGAGCAGGAATTGGTGGAACGCGGATATAACTCGGCACAGATTTCACAGATTATTCAGTTGCTCGGAACACCATTGGATAAGTACTTGCAGGATAAGTTCTTCAAACAGCTGAGCGATCATTTGAATCTCTTTATGTATCTGCCAAAAACTCCGTTTATCTGGCATCTGACAAGTGGTCCTCACCATGCCATAGAACTGTATATCAGTATCTATAAATGGAGTCGTGATACCGTCTTCCGTATCAAGAGTGTCTATATAGCCAATAGGGAGACAGTCTTGAACGACCGTCTTTCGGGTGTAGATATCAGTACCGCCAATGGTCAGCTTGAAGCTGCAGAACTGAAAGATCAGCTGAAAGAACTGAAAGTGTTTGCGGAAAAGATAGATCAACTGTTGGCAAGCGGTTATGATCCGAAACTGGATGACGGTGTAGGTAAGAACATTGCTCCTTTGCAGAAGGCAGGTTTGTTGAGCTATGAGGTGCTGAATGCCGGACAGCTAAAAAAATATCTCAATGCTGACTGGTAATAGGATTACTAAAAAGAAAAGATTATGGAGGAAAATTCACTATACGATAAAAAATCTCTCCGTGAGATTACCGGTAAGAGTGCAGACTGGAACGAAGTGGCCAAAGATTGCGTGGCTTTCAGTAATGCACAAGGTGGAGTGATAGACTATGGCATAGAAGATGATGCGGATGCACCACCGGCAGACCAGAAAGTTTCAGAAAATATAGCCGTTATTTTAGAGAAAAGAATTAGTGGAAAGACACAGAATGTATCTGCTCATGCCGAAATCCTGACGCATGAAAACGGTGGGCAGTATATCCGTCTGCATATAGCACGTGGGACTTCTTCTGCTTCTACTACCTCCGGAAAATATTTCACTCGTGTAAGCGACAACAGTGTACCGCTTACAGGAGACGACATAACCCGTCTTTCGGCTGAAAAAGGTTATTATCGTTGGGAAGACGAGGAAAGCAAATGGAGCTGGAAAGATGCTGACAAGGAGAAATTAAATATGCTACTTCAAAATTTACGGAATTCAAACCGTGTGTCGGATTTTGTCAAGCAGAAAGAAGATAAGGAACTGTTGGATTATTATTTCCTGACAGTGGAAGAGTCGGACAAAATGACCAATCTGGGAGTGCTTTTTATCGGAACCCAATCGCAACGAGGCAGACTGATGAATGCGCCTGTGGTGCAGTGTATTCAGTTTGACCAATATGGTGATAAGGTCTGGAAATACCTGATTGATGACTTTACAAAGAATCCTCAGGAAATCATTGAAGCGATATGGAACAATGTGCCTGTATGGAGGGAAAGCAATGAAATCAGCGACGGACTATTCCGCAAGGAAATTCCTGCGTATGACGAAGCGGTAGTCAGAGAATTGACCTGTAATGCGTTGGTGCACCGCCCTTATACGGTAAGAGGAGATATATTTATCAATATCCATCCGGACAGGATTGAAGTGGTCAATCCGGGAGCATTGCCATTGGGAGTAACCCCGCAGAATATCCTTCATAAAACTGTAAAGAGAAACGAGCATTTTGCCAATCTGTGCTATGCCCTGCGAATGATGGAACGTGAAGGTTCCGGATATGACAAGATGTATGAAGTACTTCTTTCCAATGGAAAACAGATCCCAATAGTTGAGGAAGGTGATGATTATGTGAAGGCTATAGTAGGAAGACGAATCATCAGTCAGGAAGCCATCAAAGTAATTCGTTATGCTTTGCAGGTAACAGAACTCCGTCAGAAACAAATTATCTGTTTAGGGCTGATAGCCCAGCATGAAAGTATTTCGGCGGCAGATTTGATTAAATTGCTGAATCTAAAAAATCGTGATGCTCTTTCTCCATGGCTTGATAAGTTAGTGGATGACGGTATCGTAGAAACTTCAGGTAGAAATAGAGGAAAAGAATATAGAGTGAATGCATCTGTTTTAAAACAGAGTGATTATAAGGGTACTACTTCGTTAAAGAGAATCGAACCTTACAGACTTCGTGAACTTATTATTGAAGACTTGAAGATATACGAATGTTCCGGATTGAAGGACATTCAGCAGAGAATCGGAATCGAGATTCCTTATAAGAAAGTTCTGGAACAGATTAAAGCTATGCTTTCTGATGGAATAATAGAGACGGAAGGTGAAAACAGATGGATAAAATATAAGCTGAAGAAACGATGATTCTCATTTCCAAAATCAGGAATAGAAGAACTGATAAAAACCGATTTGGAAATGAGAAACGGAAATGAGGATTGCTAATATTTTGATAATTAGATGATTAATCATTTCCAAAATCGGTAATAAAAAAGAGATAAAATCGATTTTGAAAGAGAGAAATGAAAGAGATAAAGCTTTAAACATAGAAAATCATGATTGATAGATGGTTTCAAAACGATATAAATAAAGTATTGGCTGTTCATGGCCGTGTGGTGGTGACAGATGCTTTAGGAGAAGGCAGATTCCTGTTGGATTATTTGCCTTCGGATGTAGTGGTGATCAATACTGGCAATGAGAAAATAGATGAGATAGAAGCAAGGTATAGAGCTGAAAAGGACTGTGTCGGCAAGAAGGTGGTATTCTATAAGCAGAATACGCCAGATTCATTATGTTTTCTGTTAGAGTATGCGGAAACATACGGTTGTATTGTACTGGATGATATGGAGACTTATATCAGAAAACATCTGTTTGAAGGTATAAAGGAAAATACTGAATTAGGAAAGCAGGAACTTCTGATGGCTGCCAAATTGAGCAAAGGAAAAGACTTGAATTGGTGGCATGGGGTAAGTAAGGGAATAATCAAACCGCTGGATACGGACGGACTGGTAATAGACTTGCTGCATCACCCTAAAGAAATTCAAAAGAATATGGATGGAGATGTTTGGAAGATTTTTGAATCTGAAGTTTATAGCCTTATCTCAAAACCACAGACAGAACAGCCGGTGGAAATATTGGCACAGTCGGTAGCTGATACAATCTTTGACGGACTGATTTATAATAACCTGTCAGACAGACTTTTGAAAATCTATTATAAGTGTGTAGACAGTAATTCAATGAGGGAGCCTTTACTGAATTATATCGAGAAGTATAAAATACCTCAAGGAGTGTCTGTATTGGATTCCCATCCGGATCATTGTCTTATGGAATTGGACAGACTGTATTTCAAGCAACTAAGTGCCGCACTGGAGAGCAATGAATATATTATCGGGTTCCAGCAATATGTCTACAATCGAACTAAAAGTAAGAAAGCAGAAGCATATAAGGCTGAGTGGCTGAAGGATGTAAAGGTATTGCTTGACTTCAAGAATGAGAAGCTTTATGAAATCAATACCGTTTCTCAACTGGCGAACTATTATCAATCGCACTTTGCTCCTTTGGATTCAGCCATAAGACATCTGTATGTGGCATGGCTTCAGGAAGAAAAACTATTGCGTCCTTATCAATACAGATACGAACAATATAATAAAGAATTGCTTGACCGTTGGTTTGGGCTTATAGATGGATATAAACCAACTCAAAGAAACTTTATAGCTGATAAACTTTCTGGAAACGGACGGATAGCGGTAATAGTTTGTGACGGGTTGAGACTAGAAATAGCAGAATCCATAGCTGATAAGATTAAGGTTAAGGGAAAGAAGGATGTGGCTTTTGCTGAATTGCCATCTGTAACGGAGAATGGCATGAGTTCGCTTTTCGGTTGTGCGGAAGTAGAAGATGTAGCCCAAACAAGATATAACAACCTGAAGACTTTAATCCCTGATGTTGAGGTTATCCAACTGGAAAAACTCAACAGTGGAGTAACGGCAAATAAGTTAGTATTGATGTTCGGTGATATAGACCAGGTTGGCGAAAAGAAACAACTGGCTGGATTGAAAGATATAAATGCATACGAGGCCTTTGTCTCGGAAAAAATAAATGAACTCTTTAGTATGGGTTATGGTAAAGTGTATCTTACAGCCGATCATGGATTTGTGATAACCGGTATATTGGATGAAGCGGATAAAATTCCGGTTCCGGATGGAGATATAATCAAATCGGAGGAAAGATTCTGTTTGGCAAATGATAATCTAGAAAATGAGAATATAATTGTAAGGAACGAGAACTATAAAGGCAGTCAGTACCAGTACTATGCAAAGTCAGACAAACCGTTTGTTTCAAAAGGTGCATATGGTTACGCACATGGTGGATTTACTCCTCAGGAATGTATTATTCCGGCTTATGAGTTTACAAATGAAAATCAGGAGTCTTTAGGGGTTTCCATTGCTAACAAACAAGCTTTGCAGAATGTTACAGGAACTTATTTCACGGTTAAGCTGAAGGCTGAAAGTGTAGAGAATTCTTTGTTTAAGGCAGAAAGAAAAGTGGTGATTCAGATTTATGGAAATGGAGCTTTGCTGAGTACGTCTTCGGTATATAGAATGACTCCTTCATCTGTGCAGGAAGCTGAATTTGCATTGGCAGCAACGGGAAATGCGAAAGTAGTGGTTGTAGATATTCAGACACAGCAGCAAGTGGATTTCTGTGAAGTGAAAAAATCAGTGTCACGAGATTTGGATGACTTATTTTAAAAGATGGTATTATGTTGGAATTAGATAAAAAATTACTAGATCAGTTTCAGGGATATGTAGTCCGAAAAGACGTGGTTCGTTCTGTAAAAGGTGGTGCGAATGTACCGGTTTTTGTGTTGGAATATTTACTTGCCAATTCATGCAGTACGGATGACGAACAGAAAATTAAGGAAGGAGTTGAGAATGTGAAAAATGTTCTCCGTAAACATTATGTCAATCCGGATGAAGCTAATCTGATACAGGCAAAAATAAGGGAAGAAGGTACTTACAAAGTGATAGATAAGATTTCTGTCCGTTTGGATGCTTCTAAGGATAAATATTGGGCAGAACTTTCAAATCTGAATATTCGAGATGCAAATATTGATGACAGGATTGTGACGGAACATGAAAAGATGATGATGGGTGGAATATGGGCTATCGTGGATATAACATATGATTCTACTATGGCTATTGGCAGTAAGCTGTATCCGTTTGTAGTATCTAAAGTTCGCCCTATCCAGTTGTCGAACTTTGATATGTCCAGAATAAGCAACAACAGAAAGAATTTTACCAATGAAGAGTGGTTGAACGTGCTGTTGCGTAGTGGTGGTTATGAACCAGAGTCGGAAGGTATGACACAGCGAATGAAGATGCTCCTACTTTCACGTTTCATTCCTATGGTAGAGGCTAATTTTAATATGGCTGAACTTGGCCCGAGAAGTTCCGGTAAATCATACGTGTTCAAGGAGTTGTCGCCATACTCCATGCTGGTTTCGGGAGGACAAGGTACGGCAGCCTCTCTTTTTGTGAATAATTCCAATGGTCAGATCGGAGCAATGGGTAAATGGGATGCCGTATGTTTCGATGAATCGACTGATGAGTTGTTTAAAGACCGTGAAGTAGTGCCATTGATGAAGGACTATATGGAATCGGGTTCTTTCTCAAGGGCCGGAAAATCAGGTGAGAAATCAGCCAATGCTTCTATTATCCTGAACGGTAATATCAATCAGCCTGTAGAAACAGTATTACAGACCAGTCATTTATTCAGTCCTTTTTCTGATAAGATATCGGATGATACGGCATTTCTTGACCGTATAGGATTTTTCTTGCCAGGATGGGAAATCATGAAATTTGCACCTGCCAATTTTACTAATCATTTTGGTTTCAGTACGGATTTCTTCAGTGAAATGCTTCATGCATTAAGAAAGGACAATTATACGAACGCCATAGATGAGTATTTTACGCTAGGCTCACAAATGCGTCAGCGTGATACGAAACCGGTTCGTAAGACTGTTTCAGGACTAATAAAACTGTTGCATCCGGATGGAAAGTACACTAAAGAAGATGTACGAGTTTATTTGGAATGGGCAATTGAAATGCGTAGAAGGGTAAAAGAGCAGTTGAAACGCATTGGTGGAATGGAGTTTTGGGATACCAATTTCTCTTATATAGATAAGGAAACACAGGAAGAGACTTTTGTTCCAGTGCCGGAAGAAAGAGGTAGTGGATTGATCGGTGACTCTCCTTTACCTCCAGGAACATGTTATTCTGCTACTTCGGATGGGGATAAGGTTGCCTTGGTAAAGATAGAGGTAATCACAATGCCAGGTAATGGAAAGTTGAACATCAGCGGAACGAATTCAGCTTCCGTAAAGGAGGATATTAAGAATACATATAACTATATGAGGGCGAATGAGAAGATGTTGTTTTCTCAACAACGTTCGTTTGCCAACATGGATGTAACGGTTCAAGTAACAGCCTTATTAGGTTCTACAGTACAGAGTGGAATTGGTGGAGCGGTCTTTGCTGCTATCATTTCATCTGTATTCAGTAAGAACCTGAAGCCAGCTTTGGGTATTATCGGCAATATATCTATCGGTGGAGCTATAGAGCGTGCTATTAATTTCAGTGACAAGGTTTCTATACTGTCGGAAAACGGAGCAAAGACGGTACTTGTGCCTATGGATAATCTTGCAGAACTTTCTACTTTGCCGACTACGGTTTTGGGCAAGACTGATGTACCTTTTTATGCCAATACACAAATGATTATTCAAAAGATGATGTTGTAAATGTATAGTTCAGATGAAAAGAGTGATAAAAAGATTAACCAATTGTAGGTACTTACGAATAATATTAAAAAAACTATGGAATGCTATTCGAATATACTTAACAATAACTTTTAAGAACCTATTGGATAATATCGGAAAATCACCATTAAAATGGTTGAGTTGTATAACCATATTATTGTCTTTCTTTATTTTTGATTCTTTTTGGACAGCATGGATAAATAAGATATGGGTTGATCCGATTGCATCTCAAATCAAAGACAACACATGGTGGATTATTGCCATTTATTCAGTAATAATATCTGCATATTATTATCATAATCTCAAGGAAACGGAAGTGATAAATATGAATAGATGTAAAGTTGTTGTAATTGGAACTTTGCTATATTGTATTTGTCTTTTCTCCAGAAAATGGGACTATGTATTGATTTGTGATTATAGTAGGTATTTAGCTTGGAGTAATTTTATTATTATAGTTCCTATATTATGGGAATGTTATATCTGTTATCAATTAAAGCATAAAAAGGCTGCTGAAAATGCCAAGCCAGAACTTGAGATTGAAAAGACAAATAATGTAGCGGATTCATATAAAAGGAAGGCTGTATGCGAATCTGCATACAAAACCTTGGGGTCATGTTTTTATAAAGAAGGAAGTTTTACATTCTCTATAACTGGTATTTGGGGAAGCGGAAAAACAACTTTTATTAATATCCTAAAAGAACAGTATAGAAGAAACAACTCGGTCAAAAGTGTCATTATATTTGAGCCGTGGAAAAGTGATACATCAGATTCCATTGTAAAGGGATTCTTTGCAATGCTACGTGATGAACTAAGAAACTATATTCCAAACATCTCATCTACCATAGATCAATACGTTGAATTGCTATTGGATGAAGAATCTGGAAAACCTTTAAAGATTATAGGAAAATCATTACATGGTATTTTCAATGAAGATAAAAATCCATACGAGCTTATAAAAGAAATACTCGAAAGAACAAAACATAAGACTGTTGTTTTCATAGATGATATAGACAGATTAAATGCAGCAGAAATAAAGGAGGTTTTACGTTTGATAAGGAATACGGCTAACTTCCCATATATTCAGTTTATAGTAGCCTATGACAAGAATTATGTATGTGAAATATTGAAGAACAATGGAATTAATACTCCTGACCGTTATTTAGAGAAGTTTTTTAATGTGGAAATGTCATTACCAAGAAGTGAGGAGAGAGTTCTTTGTAATGAATTGCTGACTCGTATTCAAGAAACCGTACACGCAATATGGGGATTGAAAAAAGAGGATACTAAGATTACCAATATGGTTTATTATCGTCCTGATAATCCTATCAATAGTATAATTGACAATAATTTAGTAACTCAAGTATTACATACTATCAGAGACGTTATCCGTTTCCATAATTCTTTTTATTTATTAGCTAAAGCATATAAAGATCAGAGTGCAGAAAAAGAAGTTTGTTTTCAGGATTTATTCTTCCTAGAGTTGTTAAGATATAGATATTTGGATATTTATACTGTTCTGTGCAATAGGCCTTTGTTATTATTACAATTGTCGGACTATGTGTTCTCATTAGATAAAGATTATAAAAAAAATCTTCAGGAGTATTTAGATAATGCACATGTTGAAATTGTGTCAGATATATTAGAGTATTTATTTAGAAGCGATAGAGATAAGGCAAATGCTATATATAGTCTTAGAAACTATTATAAATATTTTATGTATAGACTTGATGAAAAGATTCTTACAGTTGATGAATTTATCTCCTTGGCTGAAAAGACTGATGAAGAGATGATTAAATCCGCTAATCAGTTATATAAAAATAAATACAAATTAGAGTTTGAGAACCAGATAGAGGAACTTCTGGCTCAGATTTATAAAAACAATGGAGAGGATAGAACTTTTGGCTATACTGACATTTATAATTTATTAGAGAAACTGGCGAAATCTACTGTAAGAGGATTGAGGAATGAAATTTATAATGCTATAATACCTCATCTGCAACAACTTAGAAGTATAGATAATAGGCATTTTAAAGCATTGTTGCACTTATATAATGTAGTGGATTTTAACTCAAAGACGATTAAATATTTTGATATATTAGATTTTTTGATGTCTATATTGGTCAAGAAGAATCTTGCTGCGAATTTGCGACATCCTATTGGGCAAGAAGAACATGATATAGTTTATGATTTTTTGTCTAATACGATACATACAGCTATTATAAGTTCTGCATTATCATCATTTAAAGAAGCTATTGAGAATGGTGATAAAGCCATAATAGACGACTTGTTGATAGATTTATCTGTTTTATCAGACATACAATTAAAACATTTTGAAAATGAACAAAATAAATTTTCGGAAGATGGATTCAAGTTATTTTATAATTGTCAAAGTAAAACGGATCCTAAAACACATCGTGTCTATTTAAGGCAAGAAGCATTGGATCTAATGAAACATGAAATTCAAAATAATCCGCAAGGATATTTTAGTATGTTTATTCGTAAAGGAGAAACATCTAATCCTGAGTTCAATACAGTATCGCCAGAACCATTCTGTATCACAATTTTTGGAAGTTATGGAAAATTTGAGGAGTTTCTGAAAAAATGTAAGAATGATAACCAATATACGATAAGGGTAAAGAACTTTTGGGAATTATATAAGAATAATGATTATAGACCTATTGAATTTGATGGACAAGGAAATGTACAAGAAAAAATTGATAATTGTTTTATAAACGAAATAAAGCTTCTTTATCAACTGCAATACATAAAAAAATATCTTAATAGAGGTGGAAAAGTAAATGATAAATTAAAAAGACTATTTGATAAGAGTGAACTATATATTACGCTAAGAGGTGATATATATGAAATGATGAATAAGAGAGACGGAATGAGTTAATAAAAGCATGGAGTGAGTTGATGCTCACTCCATGCCAATATCGGTAATAAAATTCTTTTCAGCTTCATAACAGTGGGATTTCAAATGACCTGATTACACATTGCGCTTCCTTATCCATAATAAACCAGTATTCAGAGCGGTAAGGTTGCCCGTCAGAATCAGTGGCTTCATATTCTATCTTTACCTTCCAACCGCTGAACGGCTTGCGTTCCAGACTGGCTTCATCACCTGCAGTATTCAGTTCTTCCGTAACCATCAGAGAGCGGAGTGCCGTCATGGCATCCATCTGACGTTTCATCTGTCTGGATATCCCGTGACATTCTGAATCCGGATTATCAAAATCCGTATTCTCCATAAACCTGCGGCTGATTTTCATCATGGCCACAGAAAGAGCCATTTTCTCCTTCATGCTAACATACTCACGGCCAAAGACAGAATCCGGTTTGCTGATTCCGACAATCTTTACGGATTCCGGATTGTCCACCAAAGCCATCAGTGCCTTTCTGGCCATATCCTGTGCCTTATTCCCGCTATTGCCGGAACAGCCGGTTCCCATTCCGAGCAGAACTGCCACTGCAGGCAGTATCAATAGTTTCTTTCCCTGTTTCATATCTTTACGATTTGAAGTTTGTCCGGAGCCAGACCGAGACGCTTGCGGTAAATGGAACCGTCCTCCCGGTACATCTCCAGTTCGGATGAAGTAATGTTCTTTTCACAAAGTTCCTTCGCCTCTTCCAGTGTCAGCTGATGGCCTCCTATATTCCTCCAGATAGCGAATGAACACGGTGCTTCCTGATTGCTGTAGTTGGAACAGTTGAAAGCCCTTGTTCCCACACGTACCTCGCCGCCGCAGTGCGGACACCTGCCGATAACAGACTGCATATTGACTGCACCGTCATCAGCAAGTTCCAGCACTGTCGGGAAAGTCTTGCCTTCCTTGGTGGAGAATCCGTCCAGAAGGATTCGGCGTTTCTCCAGAAACTCGGCAATCTCCCCGTCATTCATTTTCCGGTTGCCGATGATGGCATTGATGTTGAGCACACAAGAAGGATGCTCACCTGTGTTGTTCTCGCAGCGATACCCCTTGCAGGTCTTCACCACGTTGCCGCCGCATAACGGACAGCGTCCTATAATCTTCTTTTCTGAATCCATATTCCTGATAAGTTACATTGTTTGAATTAATTGAATGAGAACCCCCGGTTCCAGTCCGCAACGATTCCTCCTATAATGTTCTTGCCGGACATCACGCTTGCCCATCCTTCCGGGTCAAGAGAGAACCAGAGGTCGTTCCATGAGAGTGTGCGTACCTGCCATGCCAGGATAAAAAGGTCGGTATTGACAGCCTCCAGTCTGGTCAGTACCTCGTTTGCTATGTAGTACCGTTCGGAAGAACTGAGCAGGTTTACCTTGTGCTTCTCCTTGCCTCCGTCAGAACCGCCTGTATCATAGCTTCCGGAAGTCACCAGTTGCTTCATGAACGGATAAAGCGCAGCCATCTGGGTTGCGGCATCAGCCAGCTCGTCCGAGACGATTGCAGCAATTGCCGTTCCCTTCAGGTTACTGCCGACCGATTTGAGCAGCAGGCTGCAGTTCTGGGGTATCTCCGTGGCCACCAGTTCCCCGGCACGCTTAATCTGATAGAGATTCTGCATGGCACCCTGTGCATTGGAAAGATATTCCAGCATCTTCTCCTCCACACTGTGTACCCTGTCGAGAGCGACCGTTACGGCAGTCTCGGCAGCAATGATTTTCTCATGAGCCTTCTGACGCTTGTCATAGATATTCTTCAGAGTGGAAGTCTGTGCAAAGACAGCACCCGTCAGAGTCGGGTCTGTCTGTTGTGCAAAAGTGTCCGTACCTTTCAGCAGAAAAACCGCCAAAGCAATCACTACCGTTATTCTTAATTTGATTCTGTTCATATCATTCAGATTTTACGTCCTTTATTCCTTTGTTCGCTCAGATTCTGTTCACGTTCCTCCTTATGAGGTGAAATCATCGGCTCCATCGGCCTGTTCAGCAGACAGTCGTTCCAGTCCTTGAAAGCCTTTGGAGGAAGCCACTGTCCCATGCGGTACCGGATGTTCAGCTGCCTGGCAACCTGGGCCAGTAGGGGACGCTCCATGTCAGGCTCGAATACCTTTCCCTTCGCTTCAATCCGGATGCCGCCGTCAGTCCTGCTTATCTTCATCTGAATACCTTCCTGCAGAGCCATCATGCGCAGTCCGTATATCCTCCCGGCCAGGTCGTTGTCAAAACAGTCGAAGGCACGTGCATTGGGAAACTGTTCCATGACTCCGGTTATCTGCCTGTCAGAGAATGTGCCGCCCAGTGAAACCAGAGCCGCACTGTCCCCAATCTGTATCCGGTTCATCTGGTAGAAGGCCATGGCATCAAATGCAGACTCACAGAAGAACACGCTTCTTACATTGTCCGGACTGATACCCGAAGGAACAGCCACCCATGCCGAGGATGACGAATCCGTACCGGCAGCCTTCGACTTGTAACCGCCATGTCCTCTGATTTCATACCCCCTGACTTCATTTCCCTTTCCGTCAGTATATGGGAATCCGATATTGTAACCTTCAAACTTCCCGTTGTTCCTGTCCCTTATAAGGGAAATAAAAGGCGAAAGAGCAGTTACGGTTGCTTTGGACAGTCCGCGCCGGAAAAACAGTCCCGGTATTTTCCCGGTGTCAACCGGCTTCACCTCATATCTGGAAGCGTCAAACACACCTGATGATTTTCCTGCCGATTTAACATACTCCCTGTCCTCCCTGTATTCAGGTTCAGGCATGTTGGCAAAACGTGCCATGACCTTGGCTATCTTCTGCCACTCATCCTTTCCTGATACCGTAAAGGAAGAAAGATTCTCACGGATGAGTGTCACCACATCACCCTTGGAACCGTCACGCCGGAAGAACGTCTGTGCCGCCTTGTCGTTCGGATGGCTGACAATTAGCGTATCCCTTTTGTTACCGCCTTCACCGAGTACCAACTCGATGTAACGTCCGATACCGGCTTTCCTGTCCAGACGGTATCCCAGGGCATATGCAATGTCATCAATTCCCACACGGGATTTCATTTCCCTGAAATTAACCTTGTAGTCACTCATGCTTTCCGATTTAAGATGTTATACAGATTTCATATACCAAGTCCTGTACCGGCATTCCGGTTCCGGCCCATCATAGTAATCTCCGGTTCGTATGTCTTCCGTGCCGTCATGTTCAGGAAAGCCTCCTTGTCCTTCCAGTCCGTAAGCTGGAAGAATGTCCTGGCCGTTTCCCTGGAAACCTTCTTCAGTCCCAGCTCCACACCATCGTATGACGCACGGATGGCATAGTCTCCGGAACGGGTCTTGACAATGGCTGCATTCCTGAAAGGTATCTCCTCGTCCGCACTGACAGGAGCCAGCGGGTCATTCTTTGCCAGATAAGGCTGCTCGCCGAGAGCCAGACGCTGTTTGTCCACATGGTCAAGAATCAGGTCGGAAGCCTTGTTTACGTCAGCCATGACTGATACGATAAACTTCGGTTCCTGTTTCAGTACACCGATCCACGAGTCCAGATAGGCAGCAGAGTTGTCCGTTATCCTGGAATCAAATCCCATGGAATGGCTGATCATGGCAGCCGTAAGTTCCGCCACCAGTTCCTCCTTGGCATATTTCGGGTCACCGAACCTGCCGCCCATCTCCCTGTTCAGACGCTCCGGTGTCATGGTGGAGTGAGTCATTTCATGGAGCATGGTAGAATAATACTCCATTCCACCACGGTAGGTTTCTTCCGGAGAATCACCGATATTGAACTGCGCCTTCATGGGCAGCACCACAATATCCTTTGAGGGAGAATAATAGGCACCGTTCTCACGCTTGTCTGCACGTATCGGACAAAGCCACTGCTGCGTTTCCACCATACGGTCGAGTGCGGCATGGGTGTACATACCTTCCGTATCCCGAAGTTCCGGAACCTTGAACCTGTCCATGAGCTTCTGCATCCTTTCCGGCTGCACTTCTGCCAGATTGGTCTGTGCCACATTGTACACCGGGAATGACTTGATGAAAGGAATGACATCCATATCCTTCTTCTCTTCCTTGCTCATTGCACGGTATTCCTCCGTGCTTATCCTCTTGCCGTGACTGTCCTTTATCATCATATCCCAGTACACCACCGGGAAGGCCTTTTCCCCCTTCAGGACATGAGCCTTCAGGTTATGCGCCTGCTTGAAGGTCAGATATACCGGAAGCTGGTAGTTCATGGCTGTGGTATGCATCTGAAGGAAGAAGGAATTGGAACCGGAGTAGTTGCGACCACCCACATTCTGCGGCAGTCCGGCATAACCCGATGCACCACCAATCCATCCCTGTTTCCATCCGGTATCCTTCATCTGCTGCATACGCTCAATCATTAATGTTACCCATTTATTTATGTCAGTTTCTTTCATATTTACTTGATAAT
>ERZ779840.1327-NODE-1327-length-24301-cov-7.053163_pt1 | contig 24301 bp, 19 predicted proteins | sample MGYA00511561_ERZ779840 | MGnify/ENA primary metagenome ERZ779840 (study PRJEB29588, sample SAMEA2162036) | human gut metagenome | biome: human gut; feature: human-associated habitat; material: faeces | place: Denmark | collected 2008/2010 ...
TTGCATGTGTTAGGCACGCCGCCAGCGTTCATCCTGAGCCAGGATCAAACTCTCAATAAATTGTATCTCAACCGGTCTCCCGGTCAAAATCTTATTGATGCTTTCCAGCTCTCAAAAGAATCTTTATAGTCATTTCTGACTCGAACTTTTCAGTTCACTTGAACCCTTTTCTGGTGCTTATTTAGCATAAGCTTTTTCTTACATTGTTCAATTTTCAAGGTACATCTCGCTCCCGCCGCTCTCGACGACAGCTTGTTTATTATAACTCAGCCTTTCGGCTTTGTCAAGAACTTTTTTCAAATTCTTTTGGAATTTTTTAAGTTCTCATTCTCAAGTTGTCTGCCGCTCTCTCGGGCGCTTGACTAATATAGCACCGGAAACGACTTATGTCAACACTTTTTTCCAATTTCTGCAATCTTTTTTCCGGTTTCTTTCCTCGTCTAAATATTGTGCTCAGAACCGGTTATAATACCCAATATGTATACGCCACGTTCATTAAAGGCCGAGTCTCCGCACCGGCGCTCTTTACCAGAATACAAATCAATATTGTCATCGGACTCTCTTAAAGCCATCTTTTCCGACTGCGGCGACTTTGAAGCGCGCGAACTTAGCTTTGGTCTTCGCGGCGGGATAAAGATAACCGCTTGCTGGCTCGACGGCATTGTCTCCGGCAGCGAAGTCACCGAGGGGATCATCCGTCCGTTCACGGAGCTTCTGCGCTCCGCAGGTGTCCAGACCGAGCAGGACTGCATCTCGCAGGTGATGTCCGGCGCGGTGTACAGTCACTCAGCAAAGCGGCGGGACACGCTTGACGATGTTGTCGACGCTCTCACGCATGGCTTCTGCGCGCTTATATTCGACGGCGCGGCGCAGGCGGTATGCTTCGAGGTCAAGACAAGCAACACACGCTCTGTATCCGAGCCGACTCTCGAAAAATCCATCAAGGGCGCGAAAGACTCTTTCGTCGAAACTCTGCGTACCAATACCGCGCTCGTCCGGAAACGGATTTGCTCGCCGAAGCTCAAGGTCATTGAGAGCAGCATCGGCCGCAAATCGCACACGAAGCTTGCCATCATGTTCGTCGACGGCGTGGCCTCGCCAGACACCGTCCGTGAGCTTGCCTCACGGCTCGACGCGCTCGACGTCGACGCTCTCCTCGCAACGGGTACGCTCGAAGAATATATAGTAGACGCGCCGCGCTCGCCCTTTCCGCAGCTTCTGCACACCGAGCGCCCAGACCGCTTCGCGATGTACCTGATGGACGGGCGCGTCGGCATACTCATTGACGGGCTGCCGATCGGCCTTGCCCTGCCGGTGACGCTCGCGGAGTTCATGAAGGTGACTGGCGACGCGAGCAACAATTATCTCGTCGCGACGGTGCTCACCGTGCTGCGGTACTTTGCGCTCTTTCTCAGCATCTTTCTCCCGGCGCTCTATGTCGCGATCGCAATGTACCACCAGGAGATGATCCCGACGCCGCTGCTGCTGTCGATCATTGAAGCGAAACAGAACGTCCCGTTCTCCACGGCGCTGGAGATCATGGGCATGCTCATTTCATTTGAGCTGCTTCAGGAGGCGGGTCTGCGCCTGCCGAACCCGATAGGTGACACGGTGTCCATCATCGGCGCGCTGATAGTCGGCCAGTCGGCGGTCGAGGCGCAGGTCGTTTCGCCCATAGCAATAATCGTCGTTGCGGTCTCCGGGATTGCGGGCTACACCCTGCCGAGTCAGGACTTCGGCTCGGCGATACGGCTGCTGCGCTTCGTGCTCGTCATCGCGTCGATCCTCGCGGGCTTCTTCGGCGTGGGCGCGGCACTGTGCCTGCTGACGCTGCACCTTGCGGACATCGACAGCTTTGGTGTGGACTATACCGCGCCACTTAGCGACGGCGAGCCGTCCCCGCTCCGGCGGCTTCTGCTGCAAAAGCCGAAGCCCCTCAACAAGTTCCGCGACCCGCACCTCAAAACTCCGGATAAAAGGCGGCAGAAATGAAAAAAGCGATCTGCGTTATCCTTGCGCTTGCGTCCGCGTTTACGCTCACGGGCTGCACAAGCGTGTATTCAAACTTCAAAGAGATAGAGCAGCTGCTCGTCATTCAGGACATGGGGCTCGACAAGCAGGGCGGAGGCGTGCTGCTGTCGCTGTGTTCGGCATCGGACGAGAGCACCGGTGACGTGCCCAAGCGGCTCTACGGCACCGGTGACTCGATCACCACGGCGCTTGAGCATATCTATAACTATTCCTTTGAGGATATTCTTTTCTGTTCCCACATCAGTCATGTGCTCATCGGAGAAAAAGCCGCCGAGAGCGGAATAGACGACTATCTGTCCTACATCTGCCGTTCCCCGATAATGCGCCTTGATATCCCGCTCTTCGTCGTCAAGGGCAGCACAGCGCAGGACGCGGTGCTCAAGGTCGGCGACGGGAACCGCGGCATAGTCGAGATCATGGACTCCGTTGAGATTAGCGTCGGCCGCCTCGGCAACAGCAGTCTCTATACCGCGGCCGAGACGGTGCGCAACCTCGACCGCTGCGGCAGCTCCCTGATATGCGCGGTGGAGCTTGCCGAGCCGCTCGAAAGCGACAGCGGCGCCCCCTCCGGTGACAGCCCGTCCGCCTCCGAAGATGATGGCTTCGCGACGCAGGATGATGGCAGCGGTAAGCTGACCGCCGTCGTCTACGGCTACGCGGTCATCCGCGACGGTAAGCTCTGCAAATTCCTCGACCGCGACGAGGCTATCGCAGTCGGCTTTCTCACAAACAAGGTTGGGCTCACGAACGTCACCGTGCGCGACAGGCACGGCTCCCTCGTCGTGCTTGAAATAGATTCAGGCGGCAGCGAAGTTACGCCCGTCTGGTCCAGCACAGGCGAGCTGACAGGGCTGAACATTGCCGTGGATGTGCGCGCCTCGATCGTCGAGGTCAGCGGCAGCTCCGACATGCGCAGCGCGGAATACACCGATCACATCACGGCGCAGCTTGAAGCGCTGATATCCGACTATGTGAGCCGCGTCATGCTCACCTCGCGCGAGCTGCGTTCGGATTTTCTCTGTCTCGCCCAGGCGGTCGAGCGCGACGATCCATCGGCCTTCCGCATGCTGCCGCAGAGCTTCCCCGACCTTCTCCCTTCTCTCGAGCTTCAGATCAGCGTAAGCGGACAGCTCACGCACACCAACGACGTGAGGGATTTCTAATGGAGGGATCGATATGAACTCCGACAACAGATTCAACCGGCGGCAGCAGCTCGCCCTCGGCACGGTCATCATGCTCTCTCCCGCCCTGCGCCTTTTCCCGTCGCAGAGCGTCATTATGGCCGGGCGCGCAAGCTGGCTGTGCGCTGCGGCCGCCGTCCCGCTCCTTCTCGCGTGGCTGTATTTTATGAGCAGCTTCATGTCCCACCGGCAGAGCGGTGAAGGGCTGCCCGAGTTCATCCTGCGCACGCTCGGCCCCATCGCCGGTAAGATCACCCTCGCCGTGCTGAGCCTGTGGTTTCTGATATACGGCGGCTTTGTGCTGCGCTCCGGGGCTGACAGATTCATCGTCACCATCTACCCAAGCAGCGGCACCGCCGCGTTCTCGGTCACGATGGGGCTCATTGCGCTTGCCGCGGTGCTGAAGAAGCCGCGCACGATGGTGCGCTTCGCGCGCATCGTAAAGCCTGTACTCATGGGCGTTTTGTTTCTGGTGGCGTTCTTTTCGCTGTTCTCGCTCGATTTCTCAAATCTCCTGCCGGTCACGGTGCATGATGTTATGCCCGTCATGCGCGGCTCGGTCATGGCCGTCGATATTGTCGCGAGCGCCGTATTTTATATATGTATGCTCGAGGGCGGCTGCACCGACGGCAGCGCCGGGCACTTCGGCGCGTTTTCACGCTGGCTCACCGGCTCCTGCCTGCTGCTGACGATGCTCAGCGTGATAATCGTCGGTTCCTTCGGCGCGGATCTGTGTGTGCGTCTGACAAAGCCATTCTTCGCCCTGGTGCGCAACCTCGTGTTCTTCAAGACCGTGGAGCGCGTAGAAGCACTCGTCGTGATGCTCTGGATCTTTCCGGACTTTCTGCTCGTCTCCGCCGTGCTCTACTCCGCGCAGTACTGCCTGCGGCTCATCTTCGGGAAGGACCCGACATATAACGGCGAGCGCCTGACCGACTTCTCCGGCGGGCGCTGGGTGATATGGCTCTGCTGCGCCGTGTGCGTCGCAGCGTCCCTGTTCATCGCGCCGACTCCCGCTTCGCTCGATTTCTGGTCGGCGACGATCGTCCCCTACGTGAGCCTTGCCATCTTCTTTGTGCTCCTCCCACTCGTGTACGCTGCGGGACGCATGAGAAAAAGCATATAAGCAGCACCGCCTGATAGCGCGAAACTCTCAGGCGGTGCATTATTATATATAGGTAGATGTTTTACTTTGTGAAGTCCGCAAGCTCTATCTGCGCAAATCCGGGGACGTACTCAAGCTTCGTCTCACCGAGGACTGCCTCCATGCGCTCCGCGTAATCGGCGTTCGCCCAGTATTTTCTTGCGGTCATCGGGGTGTTCTGAGAGGTGTAGTCGATAACGCTGTCAGGATCATCCGGCAGGCGGAGAATGATATGATAGCCGTAGTCGGACTGCACGGGCTCGGAAACCTCGTAATCGCCCAGCGCCTTTACCGCGTTCTCAAACTCCGGCACCATTTTGCCCTCAGTGAAAGTGTAGCCGTCGGGATAGGTGGTCTTGCCGGTATCCTCGCAGTATTCCTCCTTGAGCTCGGCAAAGCGCTTCATAAGCTCGCTCTGGTCGGTTATCGCTGCAAGCTCCTTGTATATCTCGTCGGCCTTGGCCTTCTTGTCCGCCTTGTCCGCATCGCTCAGCTCCTCGCCGGTGGACGGATCCTTCGTCATAATGAGGATGTGGTTTGCGGACATATATCCGTTTTCCTTGAGGTAGCTGAGTGCGTCCTCATCGGAGACGAGCTCGGAATCCTCGCCGTAGAGCGCCTTGAAGTTCTCCTGATACTTGATGTTCGAGAGCGTCATAAGCTCGTAGGCGTCCATGGTCAGGTTCATCTCGCCGAGCTTCTCGACAAGATCATCCTCAGTCGCCCCCTCGCCGCAGATGCTCGCGGTATCGGTCTTCTTCTGCTCAGCAAGTCGATCCGCCAGCGCCGTCTCGTCAAGCTTTATCCCGTTTTTCTCCGTAAAGGCTTCTATCGCGGCAAACTGCTTGATCGTGTTTTCAGCGCTCTGTACGGCGTACTGCGCAAAGGTCGTGCCCGAATCATCCATGCTGTCGCTCCAGCCTGCGCTCATACCGTAGTACATTGCCATCTGGGTGAAGTAGTTCTCGATCTGTCTTGCGTTCATGTAGAGCCAGCCATAATACTCGCCCCATGTGACCTCGCGGCCGTTCACCGTAGCGACGATTTCATCGTCGGCATGGATAGCGCGCAGCGCGTCATAGTCCAGCGCCGGAGTTTCGACGGCAGCAGTCTCCTGTACAGGAGTCTCCGTTGTCTCGGCGGATGCCGCATCGCCGGTGCTCTCAACGCTGCCGCAGCCGGCCGCAAACGCGAAGGCCAGGCACACTACAATTATCAGTGCTATCAGTTTTTTCATATTATTCTCCGTATCATTGTTATTTTGTGCTGATTTATTCTGCTTTCAATAATAACTCAGTCAATCATTTTGTCAAGTGCTTTGTTCGGCGGTTTGTCCGCAGGCCGCCCAATCGGCGGCAAAGCTGCGCGCCTCGTCGATAACGCGGTTCTTGTTCTTTATCTTCAGGCTGAGGCAGGGCTTCGACCCGGCCTCCACGCGCAGGCGGTTCTTGTACTCATCCCTCGCGTAAAGCGCCGATACCTTTTCCATGTCAAAATCACTCAGGGTAAAGCGCAGTGTCCCCTGCTTCTGAGAGATGTCGGTTATCCCGGCGCGCCCCGCTTCGCCGCGCAGCAGCGCCACATGGATAAGCGCGTTGACGCCCGGCGGCGTCTCGCCGAAGCGGTCGATGAGCTCGTCTGTCAGGTCGTCCGCCTCCTCCTCGGTGCGGATGAGCGCGATGCGCCGGTAGATATCCATGCGCTGTTCGGGTGAGGAAATGTACCTGTCCGGTATGTTTGCCGCGACGGCGAGGTCGGCGGAGCACTCCGCGCGCGCCGGCACCTCGATGCCGCGCGCTTCGAGCACCGCTTCGCTCAAAAGCTTCATATACATATCGTAGCCGACGTCGATCATGTGCCCCGACTGCTCCGCACCTAAGAGATTGCCCGCACCGCGTATCTCAAGGTCGCGCATGGCGATCTTGATTCCAGAGCCGAACTGCGCGAAATCGCGTATCGCGTTGAGGCGCTTCTCCGCGACCTCCGTGAGCACCTTGTCGCGCCGGAATGTCAGATATGCCGAGGCACTGCGTGTCGAGCGGCCGACGCGCCCGCGGATCTGGTGCAGTTGGGCAAGGCCGAGCTTGTCGGCGTCCTCGATTATGAGCGTGTTCACGTTCGGTATGTCTATGCCCGTCTCGATGATCGTCGTGCAGACGAGCACCTGCACCTCGCCGGAGACCACGCGCTCCATCACGTTCGAGAGCATAGCCTTGTCCATCTGCCCGTGCGCAACGGCGATGGTCACATCGTCGAGCAGCTCATGCAGCCTCTTCGTCGTGCGCTCGATATCCTCAACGCGGTTGTGCAGGTAATATACCTGCCCGCCGCGCTGGAGCTCGCGGCGTATCGCGTCGGCGATAACGCCCCAGTCGTGCTCCATGACGTAGGTCTGCACCGGAAGCCTGTCCTCAGGCGGCTCCTCGATGGTGGACATATCGCGTATGCCGCTCATCGCCATGTTCAGCGTGCGCGGTATCGGCGTTGCGGAGAGCGTCAGCACGTCGACCCCGCGGCTCATCTCCTTGATGTGCTCCTTGTGCGTCACGCCGAAGCGCTGCTCCTCGTCCACGACGAGCAGGCCGAGATCCTTGAACTTCACGTCCTTGCGCAGGAGCTTGTGCGTGCCGATGACAAGGTCGCACTTTCCCGAAGCGAGGTCTGCGAGCAGTCTTGTCGTCTGCGCGCCGGTCTGGAAGCGGCTCAGTACGCCGATGTTCACCGGGAAGCCGAAGAACCTCTGCAGCGCCGTCTGATAATGCTGCTGGGCAAGCACGGTCGTCGGTACGAGTATCGCCGCCTGCTTGCCATCGAGCACGCACTTCATCACCGCGCGCATTGCGACCTCGGTCTTGCCGAAGCCGACGTCCCCGCACAGCAGTCTGTCCATCGGCACGGAGGACTCCATGTCCCCCTTTATCTCCGCCGTGCAGCGCAGCTGATCGTCCGTCTCCGTGTAGCCGAAGTTCTCCTCGAACTCGCGCTGCCACTCGCTGTCCGGCGCAAAGGCGTGCCCCGGCAGGCGCTGGCGCTCGGCATAAAGGGCGATGAGCTTTTTCGCCATGTCCTTCGCGGCGCTCTTTGCGCGGCTGCGGGTCTTCACCCAATCGCTGCCGCCCATCTTTGAGAGCTTGACGGGTTTCTCCTCGCCCCCGCCCGTGTACTTTGACACAAGGTCGAGCTGCGTCGCTGGGACGTACAGTGTGTCTGTCCCGGCATAGTTTATTTTTATATAGTCCTTTTCAAAGCCGTCCACCTGCATCTTTATGATACCGGCAAACTTACCGATACCGTGGTTTTCGTGGACGACATAGTCGCCTATCGAGAGGTCGGCGCAGGAATTGATGCGCTGACGGTTCGGCGGCAGCTTCTTTACCGTGCCCGCCTTGCGCCCGTGGCCGCGCAGCAGCTGCGAGTCCGTAAGTATCGCGAGGCGCAGCGCCGGGTACTCTATGCCCGCAGATATTGCGCCTATCGCGATGGAGCAGCGCCCCGGCTCAGGCAGCTTTTTGAGCTCCGTGTATATGATCGCGGGTATGTTTTTCTTCCCGAAGAGCTCCTGCAATACCTTCGCGCGCCGCTCATCGCCTGCGAGGACGACGACCCGGTACTCCTGTTTTAAGTACGTCTCGACGTCATCCGCCGCGGCCTGCGCGTTGCCGCCGTAAGACGGCAGCTGCTTTGCCGAAATGCTCGTGAGCGTCTTCGGTGCAACGGGGCAGCGGCCTGTCGTAAAGGAATCGGCCATGTACACCGGCCATTCGGGCAGGGTCTTGAAAAACTTATCCGTTCCTAGCCTGAAGCTGTCCGCCCCCGCGGCGATAAGTCCGCGGCGCTGAAGCTCCGCGATGTCCGCGCCGAGCTGCTTTTCATAGTCGCGCAGCTTTTCGGCGCAGTGGTTCGGCTGGTCGAGGAACACGAAAGCGTCTGGCGGGATGTAGTCCGCCGCGCAGGCCATCGGGTATATCATCGGCAGGTACCTGTCCGCGTCCGATATCAGTATGCCCTGGCTGAGTCTTTCAGCGTCCGCGCGCATGTTCGCCGCGAGGGTCGATGCCGTCTCGCTGCTGCGGCGCTTTGAGTAGTTCAGCGCGAATTTTTCTATCTCCCCGCACAGCGCCGGTATGCCGCCCTCGGCAAGGGACAGCAGCGCCTCCGTCGCCGGGAGTATCACGCACTCGTCCATGTGCTCCGTGCGGCGCTGGCTCGATATCTCAAAGTGCGCCATTGAGTCGATATCGTCGCCCCAGAACTCTATACGCACAGGCTCCGTGTCGTGCGGCGAGAAGAAATCGAGAATGCCGCCGCGCCGCGCGTACTGGCCGGGTCCTTCGACCTGCTCCGTGCGCGAGTACCCGCAGCTTATGAGCGCCGTCTCAACCTCATCGGGCGGGTAAGTGCCGCCATCCTTTATCTCAAACGCGGCTTTAAGAAGTGCCGCCGGCGGCAGCGTCCTCTGCACAAAGCCCGAGACAGACGCAGTGCAAACGCGGCTCTCGCCCTTGGCGAGCTTATAGAGCGTCGATATCCTCCGCTGCTCCGCCTGACGCGACGCGGCCTCGGCGGGGTAGAATATAAACTCGCGCATCAGGAGCGTGTCGGTCTCTATGCCGAGCATGGCGTGCAGGTCGCGCGCGAAGCTCTCAGCGGCCGTGTCGTCCTGACACAGGACGAAGAGCGGGCGGTCGAGCTTATTGTAAAGCGCCGCGGCGAGGTTTGCCCTGTGTACCGGCGAAAGCCCGGAAACGAGCGCAGGAAGCCCTCCGCTCTCCAGCAGCGAGGGGAGGGCGGCGGCTTCCTTGTGTTCAAGTATTTGGTTTATAAGAATATCCATATCGCCGGTATTATAGCATTCCGGTGCTGTAAATTCAACGGGAAAGCGGTAATGTTAAAGTTAGTTAACAATCACAAAAAATGCCACATTCATGAGAACGCGGCATTCTGTTAGATTATTCCTCGTAATTCTTCAGCGCATATTCTATACACTGATTGACGATTTTGTTGAAGGATACACCTGTCTTCATGTTGATCTCATTTATCTTATCAAACGTTTCTGTTTTCATTCTTATCGTTCTGCTGATAGATGAGATTTTTTCGTCTTTTGTATCGATTTTGAAGCCTTCCACACTATCGCCCCCTTGTGTACTCTATTGTAATTGCAACAAGGTTGATATATAATGTACATGTTTGCAATCATAATTTGTGTACAAAGGAGCTTTACTATGTATAAGAAAATGTACCTGACTCTATTTAACGCCATAACCGACGCGCTTGAACACATTGATGCGGATTCTCCCGCTGCAAAAATTCTTATTGCTGCACAGCAAAAGACCGAGGAAATTTACATCTCGCAGGAGGATGACACTGACTGAGGGCTGCACCCTTGGCATTTGTTTTTCTTATGCGGCCTTTTCGCAGTGTTTCACTGCCGGTCACTCCGTGGGCATACTTTCTGTATGAACAGAAAGTATGCAAAGAATCACAAAAGGGGCGGGGATTGCGTTTTCCCCGCCCCTTTTAAAACCCCACCCTTGAACCGCCGAAGAGAAACCGTGCGCGGTTTCCCTTCGATTCCTTCCAAGGATGGCAAAGCTTCGGCTAACCAGCGTCGTTTTTTGTACCAAGTTTATTTTTGCAAAAAAGTCTGTCGGCAATGTTAAACATTGCACCATCCTCAGGGGGTTCCAGAAGGGGGATCGCAATCCCACTTCTGTCGTTGCGGGTGAGGGTTCACAGGGAGAGGGGGAGTCGAAACACCCTCTCCCTGTGCGTGTCTTTGGTGACTTTCTCCACGTCAAGAAAGTCACCCTGCGGAGCAACCAGCAGTTGGTCACCGCGAAAGAGCCATATCAAAAACGCCTCAATACCAGTCCACGGCGCGCCCCCGCATCTCCCATTCAAAAACGCAAAACCTGCTTCCGCGCAAAACAGAAGCAGGTCTTGTTGTTTTCACTTCACCGGTTTTATATCCAGCATTTTCTCCATCGTGAACACGGTGAGAAAGCGCGAATAGAAGTCCGGAATGATCCTCTGCGCCACCGGCGTTATATCGGTCTTTCCCTTTATCTGCTTCACAAGCAGATTCGCCTTGACGCCGCTTATCGTGTAGTTGCTCTCGATCTCCTCATAGCCGAAGCGGTTGAAGAATTTGCGCAGCTTCCTGAGCCTGTCGGGATCCGGATCCTCAAACTCCGTCAGCTCCGCGATGATCCCCTGCTTGTCGGCATAGTGCTTGTTTATCAGGCGCATGATCTGTATGCCCAGTCCTTGACCGCGGCACCACGGCATGACCGCCAGATACTTCAGCAGCACATAGCCGTAAAGGTTTTTCGTCGCGACGAGCGCGTAGCCCGCGTCCATGCCGCTGTCCTCATCGTAAGCGATCAGCAGTTCAAGCGAGCCGTTCATCATGCCCTTGTGGATTGCGATCTTCGGCAGCAGCTCCTCGCTGTCAAAGTCCATTTCGATCAGGGTAAAATAGCGCTCAAGGTCTCTGTGTCCGCCCTTTTTAATGTTCAGCATTGTCGTTCCCCCCACTATGTTTATCCAAGGACTGTGCTCTGCACAGCTCGGCGTATGCTCCGTTCTTCGCCATAAGCTCGTCATGGCTGCCCATTTCGATGATATGCTCGTCCTCGATTACGGCTATCCTGTCGGCATTGCGCACGGTCGAGAGCCTGTGCGCGATGATTATCGTCGTGCGCCCCTCGCTGAGCTTGTCGAAGGCGTTCTGTATCCTCTGCTCCGTCACGGTGTCGAGTGCGCTCGTCGCCTCGTCGAGTATGAGTATCTTCGGGTTCTTGAGGAAAACGCGGGCGATGGATATGCGCTGCTTCTGCCCGCCGGAGAGCATCACTCCGCGCTCGCCGATATAGGTATCGTAGCCGTCGGGCATCTCCATGATCTCGCTGTGTATCTCGGCTCTGACCGCCGCAGCGACGATCTCCTCGTCCGTCGCGTCCGGCCGGCCGTAGCGGATGTTCTCGCGTATCGTCCCGGCGAACATGAACACATCCTGCTGTATCATGCCGATGTTTTTCCTCAGGCTCGCCTGTGTCACATCGCGCACGTCCGTCCCGTCGACCGTCACGCTGCCGGAGCACACGTCGTAGAAGCGCGGCAGCATCTGGCACAGCGTCGTCTTGCCGCCGCCAGAGGGGCCGACGACTGCGAAGCTGTGTCCGGGCTCGATGCGGAAGCTCACGTTTTCAAGCACCGGCACACCGTTTCCGTAGTCGAAGCAGACGTCCTTGTATTCTATCTCGCCGCGGACGCTGTCCAGGACCTTAGCGTCGGGCTTATCCTTCACTGTCGGCTCAGTGCGCATGACCTCAAGGAAGCGCTCAAAGCCCGCCGCGCCCTGCATATAGGTCTCTGAGAACTGCACAAGGCGCTTCACCGGGGATATGAAAGTGGAGACATAGAGCGTAAATGTGATGAGGTCTATGTAATTCATATCTCCGCGCATGATGAGCAGCCCGCCGAAAGCGACTATTGCGACCTGCATGATGCTTGTCGTAAACTCCATGCCGCTCATGTACATGCCCATTGCCTTGTAGTAGTTCACCTTCGCGCCGCGGAAGAGGTCATTTGCCTTGTCGAATTTATTGTTCTCCTGATCCTCATTGGCAAAGGCCTTCGCCGTGCGGATACCGGATATGCTGCTTTCGATGGCGGAATATATCTCCGCCGTCTTGCGCTTGACCTCGACATTTGCCCGCCTCATGCTCCCGCGCTGCGACAGCGTGAACCACAGGCCGAGCGGCAGAATTATCGTCAGCACCAGCGCGAGCCGCCACTCCATCGTGAACATCACTGCCAGCGCTCCGAGTATCGTCAGCGCGCAGATCAATATGTTTTCTGGGCCGTGGTGCGCAAGCTCCGTCACCTCGAACAGGTCGCTCGTGATATGGCTCATCAGCGCGCCCGTGCGGTTCTTGTCATAGAAGCTGCACGAAAGATCCTGCATGTGCGAGAAAACGTCCTTGCGCATGTCCGCTTCGACAAGCACGCCCATCCTGTGCCCGATGACCGTTATCACGTAGTACAGCACGCCCTTGAGCACATAGGCCAGCGCCATGATGAGCATGATGATAAAGAATGTCCTGTACAGATTCTGCGGCAGCAGCGTTTTCATCGACTGCCTTGATACGTACGGGAAAACAAGGTCTATCACCGATACCAGCACCGCGCAGACCATGTCTATCGCGAACAGCTTCTTCTGCCCGGCGATGTATGACATGAAGACCTTTATCGGTTTGTCGTTATAGTTCTTTTTCATTTTGCGTATCTGTCCCGCTGCTCCACGGCGAGCGCGTCGCAGCGGTTGTTGTATTCGTTGTCGGCGTGTCCCTTTACCCAGTGGTAGTGCATCTCGTGCTTTTCGCACAGCTCAAGCAGCTGCGCCCATAGGTCTGGGTTGAGCGCGGGCTTTTTATCGGACTTCACCCAGCCGCGCGCGCGCCATGAGCGCGCCCAGCCCTTTTCAAGCGCGTCAATGACATATTTTGAATCCGAGTACAGCTCCACAGCGCAGCTCTCCTTGAGCGCCGAGAGCGCGGAGATCACGCCGGTGAGCTCCATGCGGTTGTTCGTCGTCTGCGCCGCGCCTCCGGAAAGCTCCTTCTCAACGCCGTTATAGCGCAGTATCGCCCCCCAGCCGCCGGGGCCTGGGTTGCCGCTGCATGCACCATCGGTGTAAATTGTAACTGTTTTCATTCGTCAAAGATCATCCGGGATGTCCATCCGCGCGTATCTCTCGCGCATGAACTTATATTCGTCGCGGTCGATAATGCCGTTTTTCAGGAAGCTGTCGAGCTGCGCATAATACCTCTCCCTGCCGCGCAGAGTGTTCACGCACTCACTGCCGTCGGAATGGAGGTGTATCTCCGGAACGAAGCTTATATGCCTTCCTTCGCTGTGCGGCTGCTCCGTGCTCTCCCGAGCCGCAGTCTCGGCCTTCGGCTTCAGCTTATTCACCAGAAGCGCCGCGATTCCGACAATGACCGCGATGAATATCAGGATGCCCAAGCCCTCGGCAGAGTCCGCGAACTCCGCAAGGAAGATTATCACTATCGCGGCAATGACGCCGAGCGGATTCTGTTTTTTCTTTTTTCTGTCATTATTCACGCCGGTTCTCCTTTACACGTTCGCCGTCGTTTATTCTTCGCCGCTTCCCTCGGGCGCTTCCTCGGCTTCAGCTTCTTCCGCTTCGTCCTCACCCTGCTCTCTCTCGGTGCGCTCTATGGAGATCACACGGCTGCCCTCGGCAAGACGCATGATGCGCACGCCCTGAGTCGAGCGGCCAAGCACAGAGATGTGGTCTACCGCCATGCGGATTATCGTACCGTCGTCACTGATGACGAGGATGTCCTCGCCGGGGTTCACCATCTTCACATCGGCAATGCCGCCGGTCTTGTCTGTGACCTGATAGTTCTTGATGCCTATGCCGCCGCGGCCATGGATGCTGTACTCACTGAGCAGCGTACGCTTGCCGTAGCCCTTTTCGGTTATAGTAAGCACCGCTTCGCCCGCCAGGTTGTTTCCCGCGCCGACGACATAGTCGCCCTCTCTGAGCCTTATGCCGCGCACGCCCATTGCGTTTCTTCCCAATGGGCGCAGGTCGCTCTCATTGAAGCAGACCGCCATGCCGTTATAGGTCGCGATGAATATATTCTCTTCGCCTGTCGTCTGGAGCACAGATATGAGCGAATCGCCCTCGTCGAGAATTATCGCGCGCAGGCCGTTGGAGCGGATGTTCTTCAGCGCCGACTGCTCCATGCGCTTTACCGTGCCGCGCTTCGTGACAAAGACAAGATATCCGTCGTCGTCTCTGCCGCGGCCGCGGATCATTGCGCTTATCTTCTCGCCGTTCTCGGTCTGGATAATGTTTATGATGTTCGTGCCGCGCGCATTGCGTCCGGCCTCGGGGATGTTGTAGCCCTTCTTTACGAACACGCGCCCCTTAGAGGTGAAGAAAAGGATATAGTCATGCGTGGAAGCGGTGAACACCGTGTCCACAAAGTCCTCGTCCTTCGTCGCCATCGCGCGGATGCCGCGGCCGCCGCGCCCCTGAGCGCGGTACTCGCTGACGGGCATGCGCTTGATATACCCGCCGTGGGTAAGGGTATAGACGCACTGCTCCTCTTCGATGAGGTCTTCGATGTCTATTTCGTCCGCGACGTCCTGTATCTCGGTAACTCTGTCGTCGCCGTACTTGTCGCGCAGGGCGATGAGCTCGTCCTTGAGTACTCCCTTTATCTTCTCGGGGTCTGCCAGCAGATCCTTGAAGTAATGTATCTTGTCCTCAAGCTCCTTGTACTCGTTTTCGAGCTTCTCGCGGTTGAGCCCCTGGAGCGAGATAAGGCGCATGTCGCATATGGCCTGAGCCTGAACGTCGCTGAGATTGAAGCGCTCCATAAGGCGCTGCTTTGCGTTGTCATAGCTGGTGCGGATAATGCTGATGACCTCGTCGATATTGTCCTGAGCTATCAGCAGGCCTTCCAGCAGATGCGCCCGCTCCTCGGCCTTGCGCAGGTCGTACCTTGTGCGCCTGACGATTATATCCTCCTGGAAAGTGAGGTACTCGTCAAGTATATGGCGCAGGGAGAGTATCTTCGGCTGGGTCTGATTGTTCACCAGCGCCAGCATATTTATCGAGAATGTGGTCTGCATCGCCGTCTGCGCAAAGAGACGGTTCAGCACTACCTGCGGGTTCGCGTCGCGCTTGAGCTCGATGACGACGCGCATACCGTTGCGGTCAGTCTCATCGCGCAGGTCGGATATGCCATCAAGGCGCTTGTCATGCACCTGATCCGCAATGTTCTTTATGAGCTGGCGCTTATTGACCTGATACGGCAGCTCCGTCACGATTATCCTCGTGCGCCCCTGACCGTGCTCCTCAAACTCCGTGCGCGCGCGCACAACGACCTTGCCGCGCCCGGTGGCGTAGGCCTGACGTATGCCGCTGCGCCCCATGATTATCCCGCGCGTCGGAAAGTCCGGCCCGGTGATATGCTGCATGAGGTCGGCGAGCGTTGCCTCCGGGTTCTCCAATACGCACACGCAGGCGTTTATGACCTCTTTGAGGTTGTGCGGCGGGATGTTCGTCGCCATGCCGACGGCGATACCGGACGAGCCGTTCACCAGCAGGTTCGGGAAGCGTGACGGCAGCACTCTCGGCTCCTTGCGCGTCTCGTCAAAGTTCGGGTCCCAGTCTACCGTCTCTTTGTCGATATCTCGCAGCATCTCATTGGATATCTTAGAGAGCCTTGCCTCGGTGTATCGGTAAGCCGCGGGGGGATCGCCGTCCACGGAGCCGAAGTTGCCGTGCCCGTCGACGAGCATGTAGCGCATGGAGAAGTTCTGCGCAAGTCTCACCATCGCGTCATAGACCGAAGCGTCGCCGTGCGGATGGTAGCGGCCGAGCACGTCGCCGACGCAGGTCGCGGACTTCTTGAAAGGCTTATCGCTCGTCAGGCCGTCCTCGTACATTGCGTAGAGTATGCGCCTGTGGACGGGCTTGAGACCGTCGCGCACATCAGGCAGCGCTCTGCCGACGATAACGGACATGGCGTAGTCGATATAGCTGGTCTGCATTTCGCTCACCAGCTCCGACTCGGTTATGACCTGATCCGGAAACGCTATATCCTCAGGTTTGTAATCTCTCTTATGTGCCATTAAAAATTCTCCGTTTCGGAACCTAAATTCCCTGTATTAATATCCGGCTTTTTGCTGAATTATTTATATATCGAGGTTCACGACATACTTTGCGTTCTGCTCGATCCACTCGCGGCGCGGCTCGACGTCCTCGCCCATGAGTACGGTAAAGACCTGATCTGCGTGTATCGCGTCGTTGAGCGTGATGCGGCGCAGAGAACGCGTCTGCGGGTCCATCGTCGTCTCCCACAGCTCGTGCGGGTCCATTTCGCCGAGACCCTTGAAGCGGCTGATGTCTACCTTGGCGTTCGGGTTATCCTCGCGCATCTCGGCGCTTATCTTGTCGCGCTGCTCGTCGGAATAGGCCACGCGCTGGGTCTTGCCGCGCGAGAGCTTATAGAGCGGCGGCACCGCGGAGTAGACATAGCCGTGCTCGATAAGCGGGCGCATATAGCGGAAGAAGAAGGTCAGCAGCAGCGTGCGGATATGTGAGCCGTCAACATCGGCATCGGCCATGATGATGATCTTGTGGTATCTGAGCTTTTCGATATTGAACTCGTCGCCGATCCCCGCGCCGAGCGCGATGATGAGCGGATAGAGCTTGTCGTTTCCGTATATCTTATCGGCTCTCGCCTTCTCGACGTTGAGCATCTTGCCCCACATGGCGAGTATCGCCTGGAAGCGCGAGTCGCGCCCCTGAATAGCGGAGCCTGCGGCGCTGTCGCCCTCGACGATGTATATCTCGCACAGCGACGGGTCGCGCTCGTTGCAGTCCTGGAGCTTATCTGGCATCTGCCCGCTCTCGAGCCCGGTCTTGCGCCTGACGGACTCTTTGGCCTTTCTTGCGGCCTCGCGCGCGCGGTTTGCCATCATCGCCTTTTCGAGTATGGCCTTGGCCGCCGCGGGGTGCTCTTCAAAATATACCGTCAGCTGGTCGTTCACGACCGAGTCGACAAGCGTCCTTATATAGGCGTTGCCGAGCTTTTGCTTAGTCTGTCCCTCGAATTGCGCCTCAGACAGCTTCACGGATATGACCGCCGCAATGCCCTCGCGCACATCGTCACCGGAGACCTTGTCGTCGCCCTTGATGATATTGTTCTTCTGCCCGTAGGCGTTTATAACTCTCGTGAGCGCGGTCTTGAAGCCTGTCTCGTGCATGCCGCCCTCGGGAGTGTGTATGTTGTTTGCAAAGGAGACAAGGTTTTCGCTGTAGCCGTCGTTATACTGCAAGGCTATCTCGGCTATCGCGTCGCCCTTTTTGCCGGTGAGATAGATAACGTCCTGATGTATCGGCGTCTTGTGCTGGTTGAGCCATGCGACAAATTCCTTTATGCCGCCGTCGTAGCACATTATCTCCGCCTGCTCCTTGCCCTCGCGCTTATCCTCCATCGCGATGGTGAGGCCGCCGTTTAGGAATGCCTGCTCGCGCAGCCATGTGTGCAGCGTCTCATAGTCGTAGACCGTGTCGTCGAACATCTCTGGGTCGGGCTTGAAGCGCACGGTGGTACCGGTCCTGTCCGTCGTGCCGACGACGTTTATGCTCTCTGTGATACCGCCGCGGGAGAACTTCATCTGATATATTTTGCCGTCCCTGTGTACCTGTACCTCGAGCCACTCAGACAGAGCGTTGACGACCGATGCGCCGACACCGTGCAGACCGCCGGAGACCTTATATCCCCCGCCGCCGAACTTGCCGCCCGCGTGCAGTACTGTGAACACGACCTCAAGCGCGCTCTTGCCGGTCTGTTCCTGTATATCGACGGGGATGCCTCGGCCGTTATCGCACACGCAGATAATGTCGCCCTCTTCTATCGTCACGGTGATGCCGGTGCAGAAGCCCGCCAGAGCCTCGTCGATGGAGTTGTCGACGATCTCATACACAAGGTGATGCAGACCCGACAGCGATGTCGAGCCTATATACATACCAGGGCGCTTTCTTACGGCCTCAAGTCCCTCAAGGACCTGGATCTGCGAAGCATCATATTCTGACGCTTGATTTTTGATGTTATCAGACATACGTTTCTCCATTCCGTGCGGGGCAGCCCCCGCCGTTTACTATTACAACAGCCCTGACTCCGCGCGCTTCAGCAGCGTCGCCGAAGCCATCTGGCTCAGATAAAGTATCTTCTTGTTTCCCGACCGGCACACGACAAAGGACTTTGGTATATCCTCGCTGGCGTTCACGACCTCACCGGCCTTTTCCGCCATCGTCAGATACTTTCTTGTCAGGTGCGACTGGCTTGTAATGTCCAGGTCGAATATCCCGACGATATCCTCAGTGCTCACGATCTTACCTTTTCCGAGATGCAGGTACATTAGCTTATCCTACCATCAATTGACAAGGACACACACGGTTTTGACGGGCAGAAAAACGCCCATGCCGCTTCAAAGCCCTTGCCAATACACAAAGTATTGCCTGCGGGCTTTTCATTGCCTGAACGCTTTTCTGCTCCGGCAAAACTGCTGTGCACCTGACAGTGATGGATTTTTATGTGATTTTTGGTTTTTGAGTCGCAGGCGTATGTGCTCTTGTCACTTGATGGTTCCCCCGCTTATAAACAGCACTCTGCCGCCTGTGCGCTTGGATATGCCCTCGTCCTCGCAGCAGCTTATAAGCGTCTGCCCGCCGCCTATGCGGTTGAGCACGAACTCCTGCCGCTTTGTGTCAAGCTCGGAGAGCACATCATCAAGCAGCAGCACCGGGTACTCTCCGGTCTCCGCTAAGAATATCTCGCGCTCTGCAAGCTTTATCGACAGCGCCGCCGTCCTCGTCTGCCCCTGAGAGGCAAAGCTTCTTGCGGCAGTGCCGTTTATGAATATCTCAAGGTCGTCCTTATGCGCGCCGGTGAGGCACTGCGCGCTCTCAAGCTCCGCTTGACGGTGCTTCTCCTGATGCTCGCAGATATCGTAGTATATCTCCCTCGCGCTCGCAAACGGATCCTTCACGGTGCTGACGGTCTTGTATTTTATCTCCAGCTCCTCAAGGGAGTTCGAGAAATCTTTGTGTATCGGAGCCGCGGCCTGATCGAGCCTCGCGGAAAAAGCCGCTCTATAGCGTATGAGCTGTGCCGACGTGCGGCACATCCCGTCGGAAAACTCATCCAACGTTTCGAGCAGCGATGGCTTATCGCGCCAGTCCTTGAGTATGCGAGTCTTGTGCTCATACAGGCGGTTGAACTCAGAAAGATACTCCGCGTACCTTGGGCGTATCTGACTTATCGCGTTGTCGAGGAGCCTGCGCCGCACGGCCGCGCCGTCCTTTATGAGGTTCAGGTCGTCCGGACAGAACAGCACCGTGTTCACCGTGTCAGCAAGCTCGCCCGCTGTTTTCTTCACGCCGTTTACGAGTATCTTTTTTCCCTGACCGGGGCGCAGCTGTATGTTTATCGTCTGCTCCCGCTCATGGCTGTAAACGTCCGCCAATATATCCGCGCCCGAATACCCGAAGCCTACAAGCTCGCGATCAAAGCGCGTACGGAAGCTCCTGCCGCAGGAGAGCATATACACCGCTTCCAGCAGATTGGTCTTGCCCTGCGCGTTCTGGCCGGATATCACGTTTGTCCCCGGCGCGAATTCTACGGTCTCAAACTCGTAATTGCGAAAGCCGTTGAGCGCGATCTTCCTGATTATCATTCCTTGACCACTTCAAAGCTCATCCCCTGAAAATCTACCTTGTCGCCGGGATGCAGCTTTTTTCCGCGCTGGGTGCAGACCTCGCCGTTTACGAACACAAGTCCCTCGTTTATGACGAACTTTGCCTCGCCGCCGGTACCGACTGCCGCCGCGAATTTAAGCAGCGAATCCAGCTTTATAAATTCCGTATCTATAGCTATTTTTTCCATTTTTTTCTTTTCCCAACCTTACGCGTGTAACCTGACCGGAAGCACCATATAGGTGAAGTTCTCCGTCCCGTCGGCCGCCTTGATGACACAGGGGGAGGAAGCGGTATTCACGCATACGAAAAGCTCGTCCTTGCCCGCTGCCTTGAGCGCATCCTTGAGGTACCTGTCGTTAAAGCCGACCATGAGTCCCTCTCCGTTTCCGTCGCAGGTGCAGACGTCGTCCGCGCGGCCTATCGGAGTTACGCACACGCAGTCGATGCTGCCGTCGTTGAAGGTGATCCTCACGGGGCTTGTGTTCTTCTCGCTGACGATCAGGGACACACGGTCGATGACTGACATAAGCTCCCCCCTGTCGACCTTGAGCTCGTACTTGAAGCTCTCGGGTATCGAGCGGCGGTAATTGAGGAACTCGCCCTCAAGCCTTCTCGATACAACGACCGTGTCGCCTATCGCAAAGGATATGTGCTTTTCGCCGACCGATATCGATACCGGTGTATCCTCGTCCGCGCATATCTTCTCAACGTCCGAGAGCGTCGAGCCGGGGACGACGAAGCTGCAGTTTTCAAGCTTGGAGCTTTCCAGCTTCTCCGTCCGCTTTGCGAGCCTGTAGCCGTCGACCGAGACAAGCGTCAGCTCGTCCCCCTCTATTTCAAACAGCGTGCCGGTGTATATCGGTCTTATATCGTCGGTCGACACTGCGAATATCGTCTGGTTTATCATGCTCTTGAGGATGTTCTGCGGGAGGGATATATTATTCACCGCGTCGAACTTCGGCATCTCGGGGTAATCGTCCGGGCTTATGCCGATGATGTTGTACTCACTTTTGCCGCACTTAATATTGACATTGTCCTTTTCGTCGACCGTGACGGAAACTATTCCATCCGGCATGCGGCGTATCATCTCTCCGAAGAGCCGCGCCCCGACGACTATTGAGCCGCGCTCCGCGATGTCCGCCTCAATACCGGTGTATATACCTTTCTTCAGGTCATAGCCTGTTATCGTTATCTTATCGTCCGCCTTTATCAGCAGTCCCTCCAGAGCCGGTATGGGGCTCTTGCCTGCGGTCGCTCTCGATGCTATCGCGCACGCGGACTGAAGCAGATATTTTTCGCATGTGAATTTCATTTCGGCTCCTCCTTGCAAATGAAACAAATTCTTCTTTCTTTTTTATCAATAAATAAATCTATTCTTTAAGTAGCTTTAGTAGTAGGCGCTGTGGATTGTGGAAAACAACCTCAAAGCCTTGATTTCAGGGAACTTCTCCTGTGCCCATTTCTGTGGAAACTTTTCTCTCTTTTAACACAGCTTCACCACACAAATTTTCTCAACACTCTTCTATCAACTTTTCAACACCGCTTTTACGAAAACTTCCACCTATGCTGAAATCAAACAGAGTTGATATTTGACGTAATATCTCTGACCGTTCCGGCCATCGACGGGTCATTTTTCAGCAGCTGCTCGACCTTTCTTATGGAGCTCAGGACCGTTGCATGGTTCCTGTCCTCATAATGGGTGCCTATATCCTTGAGCGAAAGCCCGGTCAGCGAGCGCATCAGGTACATCGACACCTGCCTTGCCATAGTCATGTTCTTCGAGCGGTTCTGGCCGCGCAGATCCTCCTCCTTGAGGGAGTAGTACCTCGCCGTTTCGCGTATGATGATGTCCGGCGTCGGGGTGTAGGTGCCTATCCTTATGACGTCCTTTATAGCGCGCTTGACGGAGTCTATCGTTATAACGTCGTCCAGTATCTCCTTATAGGCTGTCAGGCGCTTTATAACGCCCTCGAGCTGCCTTATATTGGATGTTATGTTCGTCGCGATATATTCGACGGCGTCGTCCGAGAGGATGAGCCCGAGCTGCGCCGCCTTGTTGCGGGTGATCGCCATTCTTGTCTCAAGGTCGGGCGGCTGGATATCCGCCATTAGGCCCCACTCAAAGCGGGTGCGCAGACGGTCGTCAAGCTGCGCCATTTCCATCGGCGGCCGGTCGGAGGTGATGACTATCTGGTTGCCGGCTTCATAGATGTTGTTGAAGGTGTGGAAAAATTCCTCCTGCGTTCCCTGCTTGCCGGCGATGAACTGAATATCGTCCACTAAAAACAGGCTCACGTTTCTGTACTTTGTGCGGAACTCCTCCGCCTTGTTCTCTCTCAGGGACTTTACCATCTGATTCGTGAACTCGTCGCCCTTTATATAAGCGATGGATTTCTCCGGCGACCTTGAGTGTATCTCCTGACCGATAGCGAGCAGCAGATGTGTCTTGCCGAGACCGGAGTTGCCGTAGATGAAGAGCGGGTTATAGGCCTTGCCTGGGTTCTCTGCGACGGCTATCGCGGCGGCGTGGGCAAACTTGTTGGAGCTGCCGACGATGAAATTATCAAAGGTGTAGCCGTCCATCTCTGGAAGCGAGTTTTCGGACTTCTTCTTAAGCTCAAAGTCGTTCACCTCGTCTCCGGCGAGGACGAGCAGGTCAAAGTCACACGCGAAGATATCAGAGAGCACGGCCTTGATGCTCTCGCTGAAGCGGCTGTTTATGATGTTCCTCTTGAACTCAGTCGTCGTGTGCAGCACGAGCCTGCAGTCCTCAATATCGACCGGGGTGCAGTCCGAGAACCATGTGTTTATCGCGGTCGGCGTGAGCTGATTTGAGAGAATTTCAATGACCTTATCCCATATATCGTTGAGTGAATTCATCCCCATAACGGTCTACCTCAATGGCGTATATTTAATCAATTTATTATAACAGACCGCCCCCTTTTTTTCAAGATTCAGCAAGAATTAAATTATAATAAAGAAGAAAAGACAGACGGATTTTCTTCTGTCTTTCTGAATAAAGCAAAACGACCGCCGAGAAATCGGCGGTCGTTTCAGTATTAAACTGTTTTGAAGGCTTACTTGCCCATGTTCATCTGGGCTGCGACCTCTGCTGCGAAGTCCTCTTCCTTCTTCTCAATGCCCTCGCCCTTGGCGAAACGGACTGCGTCAACAAACTTGACGGAGCCGCCCAGAGCCTTTGCGGCGCTGGCGATATACTTCTCGACGGTCATGGAATTGTCCTTGACGAACTCCTGCTGGAGCAGGCAGTTCTCTTCGTAGAACTTGTTCATCTTGCCCATGACGATCTTTTCCTTGACCTGCTGAGGCTTGGAAGCCATCTTCGGATCCTGATCCATGAGTGCGAGTGCGATCTTCTTCTCCTCAGCGAGAACGTCCTCGGTGACGTCGCTCTTGTCCCAGAAGCGGGGGTTCAGAGCAGCGATCTGCATTGCGACGTCCTTGCCGATAGCGGTGGCGTCAATGCCGCCCTCGACAGCGAGGTTCACGAGCACGCCGATCTTGCCGCCTGCGTGAACGTAAGCGACGCTGGTGTTCTCGGCGTAGCGGACGAAGCGGCGGATCTGGAGATTCTCACCGATGGACATGACCTTCTCAGGCAGAGTCTCGGCGACGGTCAGGTTGGAGTTGGGGTACTTGCAGTTGAGGAGAGCCTCAACGTCTGCGGGATTGTCGTTGATGACGACATGGCAGATGTCCTTGACGAAGTTGACGAACGGCTCGCTCTTTGCGCAGAAGTCGGTCTCGCAGTTGACCTCGACGACAGCGCCGACGCCGCACTTGGGGCAGACGTCTGCATAAGCCATACCTTCAGCCGCGATGCGGCCGGCCTTCTTTGCGGCCTTAGCAAGGCCCTTCTCGCGCAGCCATTCGACTGCCTTATCCATATCGCCGTCGGTCTCGGTGAGGGCCTTCTTGCAGTCCATCATGCCTACGTTGGTCATCTCGCGGAGAGTTTTAACATCCTGAGCGGTAAATGCCATAATAATTTATCCTCCTGTTTTGATTTGATACTTATTATTCATTAAAATCTTCAATTTTAATGAATCCTTTTGAAGCCCGTAAAGGCCGTGCAAGGCACGGTTAGGCTTCAAAAGTCGTCTCATACGAAAACTACGCCGCTGCGGCGGCTATTAAAACATTTGATTAAAATCAAATGTTTTAATCAGTTTTCAGTATGAAAAAAGGGGCAAAAGGCGGTCTGTTAGAGTCTGCCTGTCGCCCCTGCGTTTATTTATTAATCCTCTGCTGCTTCGGCAGCTGCCTCTGCGGGAGCTTCCTCGACCTCTGCGTCTGCGCCCTGGCGGCCTTCCTGAACGGCGTTGGCCATGGTGGCGGAGATCAGGCGGATGGCGCGGATAGCGTCATCGTTTGCGGGGATAACGTAATCGACCTCATCGGGGTCGCAGTTGGTGTCGACGATAGCGACGATGGGGATGTGCAGCTTGCGTGCTTCGGCGATAGCGTTGTGCTCCTTGCGGGGGTCAACAACGAACAGTGCGCCGGGGAGCTTCTTCATGTCCTTGACGCCGCCGAGGTACTTCTCGAGCTTTTCCATCTCGCCGAGGTGCTTCATGACTTCCTTCTTGGGCAGCATATCGAAGGTGCCGT
>ERZ779840.1343-NODE-1343-length-24113-cov-2.798695_pt1 | contig 24113 bp, 11 predicted proteins | sample MGYA00511561_ERZ779840 | MGnify/ENA primary metagenome ERZ779840 (study PRJEB29588, sample SAMEA2162036) | human gut metagenome | biome: human gut; feature: human-associated habitat; material: faeces | place: Denmark | collected 2008/2010 ...
GTAGCAACTTATGCTTATGGATCTTATATGTTCGGTAACACACTGAATACGACTGCTTATGAAGCCAGATACGTAAACAGTGCACTCCAATGGGCCACTGTAACCAACTATGAAATTGGATTAGATGCAGGATTCTTAAATAACAAACTCGGATTTGAGCTTTCTGTTTACAAGAAAAAAACGGATGATATGCTATTGAAGCTCCCGGTACAAGGTATTCTTGGTATGTCGGCACCGGTTCAGAATGCAGGTAGTGTAGAAAATACAGGTTTCGACTTGAATATTTTCCACAATAATCGAATCAATAAAGATTTTAGCTATGCAGTTAATTTAAACCTCGCTTATGTAAAGAACCGCATTACAAACCTTGAAGGAACTGAAGGAGAAGATCCTGACAATAACAAATTGTGGCGTCTGGAAGGTTATCCTATCGGTTCATTCTATGGTTACAAAGCAATTGGTTACTTTAATACGGAAGAAGAAGGACATGATGGCTTTGTGGTTTATGTGGCTGATAAGTCCGGTTGGGATAATCTGTACCTGTACGGTTGGGCCGGTGATGGTGATGTGACGCCTGCTTGGCCGGGACTTTCGGTGAAAGGTACGGAAGTGATCAATGGGGTTACTTATAAGTACTTCGATATGGGGAAATCTTTGGATGGCTATGAAGGGTTGAATCTGATATTCAATAATGTAGATGTGCAGGTGAACGGTCCGGCAGTGACGCTCAACAGAAACTTCTACTTTCGCATTACCGACAAAGGCTTTGAAGAGATAGATCCGGAAGCAAGCTATTGCATCTATGTAGACGACCAGTCCGGTTGGGAAGATCTGGCACTTTACATCTCCGGAGCTGGTGATAACAATGAAGACTGGCCGGGACTTGAACCTGCCGGAACAAAGGAAATCAACGGAGTGGTTTATAAATACTTTGAAACCGATGTGGAACTGATGAATCAAAGTCTGAAGCTGACATTTAATAATAACAAAAAGGAAGACGATCCGGGACTCGTGCTGTCTTTCGTTAAGAACATCACTTTCAGCCGCGATTTCTATTTCAGCATTACTCCAGAGAAGTGCGAGGAGATAGATCCCGCAAATCACGGTACGCGCTATTCTCTTTATGTGGAAGATAATACCGGTTGGGGCGCGTTGGCACTTTACAGCTATGGAGATGTGGAACTTGGTGGCGGCTGGCCCGGCATACAGGTGTCGGAGACGAAAGAAATCAACGGTACGACGTATAAGTGTTTCCATCTGACACCGGATTGTACAAATAAGAATGTCAATCTGATATTCAATAATAACAATGGTGGAAGCCAGTTGAATGACTATAACCTGACGATAGATCGTGATTACTACCTCCGCATCTCGGAAGCGGGTTGTAGTGAAATAAAAGATTGTACCGTGTATGTACAGGATAACTCAGGTTGGGATGCTTTGGCGCTCTATGGCTGGGGCGACGCTGCAATTGGTGACAGTTGGCCGGGCATACAAGTAACCGGAACGAGGGAAATCAATGGCGTTATCTATAAATACTTTGATTTATCGGAACATGTTGGTAAGTATTCGAATTTGATTTTCAATAACAATGGAGGCGGACAGCAAATAGAAGATGGCGGGCTGTATACAGCATTGATAGGAGATATTTACTTCTCCATCACAGCTACTTCTTATGAAAAACTGCCCAAGCCCTAAGATGCTTTGAGTTTCAAGACGGGAAACCGTTTGTTTCATGCCTTGAAACAAGTAGTTTCATTACTTGAAACAGATTATTTGAAATTATAACTTATACTATCTCAATTAATTAAATATGAGACTAAAAGATATCCTTAAGATTTTGTGCTCCAGCCTTTTGCTGTTGAGCTTTACCGGATGCAGTTCGGATGATGATCCTGATATGCCGCCTCCCGCAGATGACGTTACTACAGACGGAATGGTGATTTATGAAGCCAATCCGGCACTCTTCGGTGAAACGCAGGCGCTGAATGGACTGACTGCCCAACTGCCGCGTATCAAAAAGCTGGAAGCCAATGTTCTTTGGCTCATGCCCATTTTCCAGCAAGGTGAAAAGAATGCTGTCGGTTCTCCGTATTGTGTGAAGGACTACCAGGCTATCAATCCTGCCTACGGAACCCTGTCCGATCTGAAAGCATTAGTCACGAAGGCTCATGCCGAAGGTATGTTGGTCATCCTGGACTGGGTAGCTAACCATACCGCCTGGGATCATGCCTGGACTACGGAACATAAGGACTGGTATACGCAGGACGCCAACGGCAATATTGTTTCTCCCCCGGGAATGGGTTGGGACGATGTGGCTGATTTGAATTATGACAACACTGCCATGCGTGCCGCCATGCAGGAGGCTATGCTTTACTGGCTGACCGAAGCGGACGTAGACGGATTCCGTTGCGACCATGCCGAAGGTGTGCCCAATGACTTTTGGAAGGAAACTATCACGAAGCTTCGTGCCGCCAAAAGTACCTTGCTGATGCTGGCCGAAGGTTCACAAACCGCACTCTACGATGCAGGCTTTGATATGCTGTATGCCTGGAACTTCGCTTATAAACTACAGGATGTATATGCAGGAAGCGCTTCTGTGGCTAATCTGTATGATACACATCGTAGTGAGCTTGCTTCGGTAACAGATAAACGGTTACTTATGCGTTATTCCACCAACCATGATATGGCTTCCGAAAAATCGCCCGTGCAGGCTTATCAAACCAAGGAAGGTGCTTTCTCAGCCTTTGTGGCTTCTATTTCTATGGGTGGCTGTCCAATGATTTATAGTTCGCAGGAACTGGCTTATGACAAGGCCCTTTCTTTCTTTGGCTATCAGGCGATGGACTGGAACTCTAATGCCGATTACCAGGCGGATTATACCAAACTGATGCAATTGTATCGCAATTCTCCCGCTTTACAGAATGGAGAGATCAAACTTTATCAGACGAGTAAAGCGATATGCTCTTATCGTATTTCCAGTACGGAAAAGATACTGGTACTGATAAATACCAGTGGCAATCAGGAAAGATTGAATCTGCCTATGGAACGGGTAGGGGATAGTGCAAAGAATCTCTGGACCGGAGAAAGCACCGTATTGCCAAGGACGATTACGTTGGAGCCCTATCAATATTACATCTGGAAAATAGAAGGATAATATGAAGAAATATATATTTATTGTAAGTTTGCTGTGCCTGTTTGCTGCCTGTACAGGTAAGCGACAGGGCGAAGCGGCGGCGAAAGTTGCGGCATTGCCTGCTGTGGAAGATGTGGTGATGTATCAGGTCAATCCGCGTGTGTTTGCTCCTGAGAAGTCGTTCAAGGCGGTGGAACGTCGCTTGGATTCCATTCAGGCATTGGGAATCAACGTGGTGTGGTTCATGCCGATCAATGAAGTGGGGCAGGAGAAATCTGTGAATTCCCCCTATTGTGTGAAGGACTATAAAGGAGTGAATCCGGAGTTCGGTACACTGGATGAGTTTAAGGCCTTGGTTGCCACTTGCCATCAGAAGGGGATAAATGTGATTATCGACTGGGTAGCCAATCATACTTCCTGGGACAATGCCTGGATTGCCAACAAAGAATGGTATACGCAGGATGAGGCCGGAAACATAATCTTTCCTGCCGGAACCGGTTGGAAGGATGTGGCTGACTTAAACTTTGATAATCAGGAGATGCGCCTGGCAATGATTGACGCCATGAAGTTTTGGGTTACAGAAATCGGTATCGATGGTTTCCGTTGCGATGCGGCGGACTTTGTTCCCTTTGACTTCTGGAAACAGGCGCTCGATTCTTTGCGTGCCATTCCCGACCGTTCGTTGCTGATGCTGGCTGAAGGGAAAAGGCGCGACCACTTTGATGCTGGTTTCGATATGAATTATTCCTGGGACTTTCTGGAGTCACTTCGCGATGTATTCGTAAAAGATGCTCCGGCACAGGAACTGTTTGCTACGGATAAAGCGGAGTATGACACTATCCCCGTAGGAAAAGTGAAACTGCGTTTTACCACCAATCATGATGAGTCGGCAAAGATGTCGCCTACTAAAGAATTCGGGGATGTGCGTGGTTCTATGGCGGCTTTCGTACTGACTGCTTATCTGCATGGAGGAGCGTTGATTTATGGTTCACAAGAGGCGGGTTATTCCGAAGCTATCAACTTCTTTACGTATGTTCCGGTGGATTGGACGGGGAACAGTGAACTGTATCAGGAATACTGTCGTCTGATGGCTCTTTACAACGAGTATCCGGCTATCCGTAAAGGAGGATTGAAGACATATCCGCAACCCGATGTGCTGCTCTTTGAAAAACAGGATGGTAAAGACCGTGTGTTGGTTGCTGTAAATGTACGTAATCGTGAAGTAAATGTGACGCTTCCGCAAGAGTGGAACGGACATCCAAGTAAAGATATGTATAGCGGAACAGAAGAGAAGCTGGAAGCAGAACTGAGTCTGTGCCCTTATCAGTATCGAATCTTTAAGTATTGATGAGATGATATGAGTGTTTAAAAGTATCATACTAAAACCATAATAGAATATGAAACATTCTCTTTTTATTGCCTTTTTCCTTTGCCTCGGCGCGTTCGCCTCGGCCCAGCAACTCACTTCTCCTGACGGTAACCTGTCATTGGAGTTTATGGAGCAGGCAGACGGCGTTCCGGCATACCGGCTGGACTATAAAGGCAAACCCGTTTTAACTTCCGGTCGTTTAGGTCTCCTGACGGAAGAAGCCGACCTGACCCGAGGATTCAAACAAACAAACCTTGAACGTGCCTCTGTTGATAACTACTGGAATCCCGTCTGGGGTGAGTACAACCGTGTACGGAATCATTATAACGAGATGACCGTCACCTTGGAACAACCGGAAACAGGACGGATCCTAAATATCCGTTTCCGTCTGTTCGATGATGGCCTGGGCTTTCGCTACGAACTGCCTTTGCAACGCAAGATGAACTACCTCACCGTAAAAGATGAAGTTACCGAATTCAATCTCACGGGAAATCACAAAGCTTTCTGTATCCCCGGCGATTATGATACCAATGAGTTTGCCTATACCACCGCCCCTCTATCGGAAATAGCAGTGGATATGGAGAAAAGAATCGCCAAGAAATCTTATGAATCTAAAGCCGAAGGCGGTTTGACAGTGCAAACCCCGTTAATGATGAAAAGCGAAGATGGTATCTATCTGAATATCCATGAAGCCGCTTTAGTGGATTATGCCGGTATGTTGCTGAATGTGGACGATAAACAGTTTAAACTGAGCGCCCACCTGACTCCCGATAAATTGGGTAAGAAAGGCTACTTGCAACTGCCCGTGCTGTCTCCCTGGCGCACCGTTATTGTCAGTGATGATGCCCGCGACATTCTTGCTTCTCAATTGATTTATAATCTGAACGAACCTTGCCAATATGAAGATACCTCCTGGATTCGTCCGATGAAATTCGTCGGCGTGTGGTGGGAAATGTTCACAGGCGAAGGAAAGACCTGGGCGTATAGTGATTTCTACCAGGCCAAGCCCGGCATTACGGATTATGCCAAACTGAAACCTAATGGCCATCACCCCGCCAATACCGCCCATGTGAAGGAATATATTGACTTCGCCTCCGCCCATGGCATCGACGGAATACTGGTAGAAGGCTGGAACGAAGGTTGGGAAGACTGGGCTTCCTATCGGAAAGATCGTCAGTTCCTCTTCAACAAAGCCTATCCCGACTTCGACGTCAAAGAACTGCAACGTTATGCCAAAGAAAAAGGCGTGCAAATGGTAATGCATCACGAAACAGCCGCCAATGCTGCCGACTACGAACGCCAATTGGATGAGGCCTTCCAGTTCATGGTAGACAATGGCTATCATGCCGTGAAAACCGGTTACGTAGGTTACATCATCCCCCGTAATGAATATCATTCTTCCCAATGGATGAACAACCATTACATCCATGTAGCCCGTCGTGCTGCTGATTATAAAGTAATGGTTAATAGCCACGAGGCAGTACGCCCCACCGGTTTGTGCCGTACTTACCCCAACTGGCTGGCTCAGGAATCGGCCCGTGGCGGAGAGTTCGAAACAATGGGCGGCAATGATCCCGATCATACCTGTATCTTGCCTTTTACCCGCCTGAAAGGTGGTCCGATGGACTATACCCCGGGTATTTTCGAGACAAGATTGTCTTATTACAACGGTGAGAAACCCAACGAACGCGTGCATACCACTTTGGTGAAGCAAATGGCACTCTACATGACCATGCCTTCTCCTATCCAGATGGTAGCCGACTTGCCTTCCAATTACGCCCGTTTCCCGGATGCCTTCCGCTTCATTGAAGACGTTGCGGTAGACTGGGACAACAGCTGGTATCTGGAAGCCGAACCGGGAGATTACATCACTGTAGCCCGCAAGGCAAAAGGTAAAAACGAATGGTTCGTTGGCGGCATTACCGATGAGAACAGTCGTACGGCAATGATTCCTTTCTCCTGGCTTCCGGAAGGAAAACAATATATCGCTACCATTTACGAAGATGGCAAGGATGCAGATTGGGATACTAATCCCCAAAGTTATCGTATACGTAAGGTAGTAGTGACACCCAAGAGTGTGCTGAAACAGAAATTAGCCGCCAGTGGCGGCGTTGCCATCAGCATCAAAGAGGCTGATAAAGCGGAGATGAAAGGTTTGAAACCCATCCGCTAAGGCATAAGGGCATTAAATGGAGATATACTCTGCATTTAATATTAAAGTTAACAATACGAATAGGGAGGCCGGGAGGTTTCCCTATTTTTTTGTGTTCCCTTTTTTGAATTCATTAGGTGTCATTCCTGCAAATCGCTTGAAAGTCTTACTGAAATAGCTGGGGTTGTTGAAACCTAATTCCCACGATATTTCAGAGAACGTCATATCGGTCTCACTGATCTTATGTTTTGCCACATCTATTTTTATTTTGTTTACGAATTCAGTAACACTTAGATTCAATAGCTTCTTCAATTTGTTATAGAGTTGAGTCCGGCCTATATTCATGTGTGCCGCCATCGTATCCGTATTTAGATTTTCATCCTGAAGATTATCCAAAACATATTGAGTTAGCGACTGGATGAATGTTTCATCCTTATTGCTGAGCTTTTCTTCCAGCTCGAATATCTTCATGTCATGATAATGTTCCCGGATGGAACTTTTAGCTTTGAGTAGGTTGGTGATACGTAGATTGAGTTCATCAAAAGTGAAAGGTTTTTGAATATAAGCATCGGCTCCGGCAGACAAACCTTGTAACTCGCTGTCTTTGGAGGTTTGTGAAGTTATCAGTATTACAGGAATGTGTGAATACTCACGAGATGATTTGATAAACTTGCTTAGTTCATATCCATCCATAAAAGGCATCATGATGTCACTTATTACGATATCGATAATGTGCTTTTTCAGTACCTCGATAGCTTCCTGCCCATGGTAGGCGGTGCGCACTTTGTATAAGCTGGAGAGCTTACTTTTGATAATCTTATTGATGTCCGGATTGTCTTCTACCAATAAAATCGTCATTTTCCTGTTAGCTTCGGTAATAAGGCTTTCGTCGATACCGGAACTATTCAGCATATAAAATGTATCTGCGATGATCTCCGGTGAATTAGTGATTTCTATTTTCTTTTCAGGGACAATCATATCTTTTACATCTTCCACAATAGGGAGGAATACTTTAAAGGCAGTTCCATTTTGCTGATCACTCTCGATCTCTATTTTTCCGGACAACATTTGTACCAAACCGTTTACCAGGGCAAGTCCGACACCTGTATTGGAATACTTTTTATCAGATGAGCCCGTTTTATGGAACGGTTGCATGACGGCTTCCCGCTGATCCGGATGGATGTATGAACTGCTGTTATGGCAGAATATAATTAATTTCTTAGCCTCAGTATCTGCTTGAATAGATAAGTTTATTTCACTGTTCTGATCAGAGTGTTTGAATGCATTACTCAGCAGGTTACTTATGATTTTTTCGATTTTATCTCTATCGAATATGGTATAAAAAGAAGAAGGTTCAGTCTGGCATCTGTAAACAATCTGCTTTTGCCTGAAGACAGGAATGAACAGTTCGAAGATGCTTCGTCCGTACTCCATGACATCCCCTTTTACATATTCTATTTTGGCATGGTCAGTTTCTACCGAGCGGAAGTCCAGTAATTGGTTGATAAGAAATTGTAAACGTTGGATGTTTCTTTTCACAATTTTCACTTCGTCTCCGGTTATTATATTTTTCTCCGGTGATATATCTTCGAATACAGCCATTAATATGGATAACGGAGTTTTGAATTCATGGGTTATGAATGTAAAAAAGTTAAGTTTGTGCTTATTGAGTTCCTGTATGCTGTTTTTTTCCATCCTTTCTATTTTGATGTCCATTTTATCCCGCATTCGTATTCTGTAGAAACGTATAATTAAGAAAGTTAGGAGTAATACGATTATAGTATAAATGGTTATCATGAATTTGCTTAATAGAAAATGAGGCTTGATCAGTATATTGATTTGACGTTGCTCCAGTATATTGTTATTCTTATCCGATACGCGTACGTAGAAGACATACTTTCCGGGAGCCAGATTATTATATGAAGCGGATTGAGGCAATTGTTGGGCAGTGTTCCATTCAGTTTCTAGACCTTCCAGGTAATATTCGCACTTGAACTGACATTGGCGGTTTTCGCTGTAGTTGATAACGAGAAAGTCGAATGTGAGGGTATTCATCTCATGTTCTAAGGTTATTTCTTTAGTGTTGTCAATGTTGTTTTCCAGTATTCCGTTCTCTTTAGGCATTATATGTTTATTGAACAACTTGAAGTCTGAGAAAGTGATATGCATATCGGAAGCGCTGTTGTTTACAATTAAATTCTCCGGTTTGAAGAAACAGACTCCGTTTATGCTGCCAAAGTAAATATTGCCATTTGCATCTTTGTATCCTGAACTAGCATTGAACTGATTGGATATAAGATGATTCTGTACGTTATATTGAGTGAAATTTTCAGAATTTGGATTGAAATAATAGATACCATTATCCGTACTCATCCAGAGGTTGCCGAATGTGTCTTCCTCGATGGCATAAATATCTCTTTGTATGAGGTTATTTTCTTTTCCATAGACTATAAAGCTATCAGAAGAAGGATCATATAACATTAATCCGCCATTACTTGTACCAAACCAAAGTCGGTTTTTACTGTCGATGAAGCTGGATATTATATTGTTACTGACCATCTCTTTGCATTGGGGAGCATCTTTGTGGTAATGCCGGGTTTCCTTGTTCGCAGGATTGTATGTCAGTATGCCGTCATAGTGAGTAGAGAACCATAATACTCCTTGTTTGTCTTTCAGGATATCATCAACTCTCACGGGCAGAATTCCCGGTGCGTTGAAGCGGGTGAAAATGCCGGATTTGAAATGATATACTTCAACTCCCGAGTAAGTTCCGATAATCATTGAGTCCGGATTATGAATGAAAAGCTTATAAATGGAGTTGGATGCAATTCCCAAACTATCTCCCGTGTTATTTTTGAGAGATTCTATCCGGTTTCTTTTTAAATCGATCAGTTGCAGGCCGTCTACGAAGTTTCCCGCCCACACATATCCCTTCTCATCTTCTACGAGAGCGTGTACATTATCACCATTCAGGGCAGGCTGAGTGGATTTATTTAGATATTGTATATTACCATCGGGATGCAGGATAGAAATACCTTTATCTTCGGAAGCAAACCATAGAGCGCCATTTTTGTCTTTTATGATATTACTGACTGCTTTCCCGTTTAAAGATTGTCTTCCGTTATCGGATATTATGTAGTTGAAGTTATTATCTTTAAGATTGGTGTAATTCACACCTCCGAAGAATGTACCGATCCACATTATATTCTCTTTGCTTTTAAAAATGGTGTAAATGGCATTGTCTGTAAGGGTGGTTTGTGGGTTCATTTCGTCTTCACGGAAATGCGAATACGAATTGTCGGCATAGTTATAAATAAATAATCCGTCTTCTGTTCCAATCCACAGATTACCATGGAGGTCTTCCTTCATGCAACGTATGTAGCGGATCTTTTTTCTATCCTGCTTGGCAAAGGATACCGGAGAAAATGAATCCCGGTTTTTATTGAAGCGATAGATACCATCTTCTGTGGTTCCCAGCCATAAAATTCCCTGCGAATCTTTATAGATGGCGGAGAATTCAATCGGATATGAATTTGAGAACTCATGGGCTGTTATCTTTTTAACAACCTGCCCTGTTGAACTGAAGCAATATATGGTACCGGCATTGATTCCCCATATATATCCATTCATATCTATCGTTACGTTTAATAAAGGCTCTTTATAAAAAGGGGAAAGAAGTTGAGTGAATTTGTCGTAAACGTAAAGTCCGGTTTCTGCAGTTACGAAAACAGAGTTTTCATTACTCGCCATATCAGTAATGTTCAATACGCTATGATCGGTGGGAGTAATCAACCTGAATGTTTCTTTCATCATATCATATATACATAGCCCTTCGTCGGTTGCCAATAGGAGTGAATCATTTCCTATGGGAATGATCTTTTCGATGCAATTGGATGGAAGACCATTCTCCGATTTATAATATTGCTGGATATTGTATCCATCATATCTGTTCAGCCCTTTCAGAGTCGCAATCCATATATATCCTTTGCTGTCCTGGGCTATGTCTCTTACTGCACTGTAAGTTAGTCCATATCGGCTATCGAGACTATGGAAAATAAGATCATTCTGCCTGGCATTGACTTTGAGAGACAAAATGAATAATAGTATAAGAAATGCTTTTTTCATCTCTGTTTTTTTTGTTTATGCAAATCTCACAAATAAAAGTGAGATCTCTGGCAACATATTTCCATAAACTGATATTATTGTTCACTTTGAGCTTTTTAAGGCTGAAAGTGAATATAAATATAAGTAAATAACCTATAGTTTTAAAGGACAAGTGCTAAAACGGCTACATTTGCCTATCATTTTAAAACATTACGCCTATGAACTGAAAGAATGGAATTCATACTGCATTTAAAAGAAACTTAGAACAGAACCTTTTTAAATTAAAAGATTAATAACTAATATTATGAAACGAATCATCTCAAATGGTCAAAAAGTGAAGGCAGGCAGATTGTTGAAAGTCTCATGCTTATTTTGGATGTTCTTATTGATGGCAATAGGAACCTATGCTCAGAATCCGAAGACAATAAAAGGTAGCGTAAAAGAGTCGGATAACCAACCCGTGATTGGTGCTGCTGTCATGATTAAGGGTACCGGTAACGGAACTATCACCAATGTTGAAGGAGAATATACTCTACCGAATGTATTGCCGGGGCAAACGCTGGTATTTTCTATGGTGGGTATGGATCCCGTAGAGAAAGTTGTGGGAGAACAATCTGTGATTAATGTAGTGATGAAGACCGGGGTACTTATTGACGAAGTGGTTGTCACCGGTTATCAGACACAGCGTAAAGTCGATCTTACCGGTTCTGTCTCCAGCATCAACTCAGAGCAGATGCTCCGTACAAATCCATTCAGTGTTGAGCAAGCGCTGAAAGGAAAAATAGCAGGTGTGCAGGTTATGAATAATGACGGAGCACCGGGAGGAGGAATCACCGTAAAGGTGCGTGGAGCCAGTTCCATTACCGCCGGCAGTTCACCACTTTACGTTATTGACGGTTTTCCTATTCCTATATCGGATGATCCGTTGGAAAACCCGCTGGCCACAATTTCACCCGATGCAATTGAAAGTATTTCTATCTTGAAAGACGTTTCCTCTACAGCCATTTATGGAGCGCAGGGGGCGAATGGTGTAGTACTGATAACTACTAAAAAAGGAACCGTCGGCATGAGTGAAATCTCTGTAAAAGCTTCCTATGGCATCAGTAAAACTGCCAATTCTATACCGATGCTCGGCGCAGAGGACTATATGCGGGCTTATATGCGCGATATGGTGATGACCGGTCGTTGGCAGAATGCCGATTTTTATCAGGAGTATAAAGATCAGATATGGAAAACAGATCCGTCCCGCTTTAACTTTTATCCGGATATTTGTTTGCAGAACGGTACCCGGCAAAACTATGAAATCTCGTATCGGGGAGGCAGTGAACGTATTCAGAATTCAACTGTGTTTTCTATAATGGATGAGGATGGCATTGCCATTAATACCGGTTATAAGAGATTTTATTTTCAGACTAATAACAATATAAAGTTATTGCCTCAACTTACATTGAATACGAACATTTCCTATGAGCATAATGTACGTAAAGGTGCATTCTGGATGGAAGATAATTTGTTTAACGAGATACAAACGTTTTCTCCTCTGGTACCTAAGGAATGGACCTTCCAAGAGATAGATGATAACCTGTATTATACCGGAAAGATGGATAATCCCTATCGGAAGTTGAAAGACATGAAGCACACAAATAAGGGGAATACTTTCTTCGGACAAGCAGAATTGGTTTATAATATCAATAAGGAACTCTTTGTAAAAGCAGGCTTGGGAATTCGTATTCCCAAAGGAGAAGTGAAGGAGTTTATTCCCAAGACAATTCAGCGCGGATATGATAATAATGGCTGGGCATCCTACCGTACGCAAAGCGGATTGAATTTGCGCGGCGTGATTCAGGCTGGGTATGACAAGACATTTAATGAGGTGCATAAACTTTCATTAGGTGCAGTTTATGAAGCTAACACTCAGGAATTTGAAAGTTTCTCTCAGGAATATACTCAATTTAATACAGATTTGGGGTGGGAAGGCATCTATAGTGCTCAAAGTGGGAAGCATGTGAAATCCCCTACTGTAGGCTCTGAAAAGATTGCCATGCTATCAGGAGTGTTTATGGCAAACTATTCCTTTAAAGGAAAATATCTTTTGAAAGCCTCGATGCGTGCGGATGGTTCTTCTAAGTTCGGTCCGGATAACCGTTGGGGGTACTTTCCCTCGGGTGCAGTAGCATGGAGAGTTTCTGAAGAAGGTTTCTTTAAAAACGTTTCATGGTTGGAAAAGAATGTGACTAATCTGAAACTGCGTTTGAGCTACGGACAAGTAGGTAATGACCAGATTGCTTCTTATCAGTTCGCACGTACATTGGCGTCCGGAGACAGGCAAGCGGTGTTTGGAAATGGAACGGTTGCTGCATTATATACAAACCGTATGGCTAACCCTGATATAAGTTGGGAGGTTACCGAAGAGTTCAATGGGGGACTTGATCTTGATATGTTCAATAACCGTTTGAATATTTCTGTTGACTTGTATACTAAGAAAACGAAAGATATGCTGCTGGAGCAGAATTTGCCGCGCATGTCGGGATTCAATAAAGTGACCCGTAATATTGGTTCGGTGCGTAATCAGGGTTTTGAAATTAGTGTAGGCGGATTGATTATTGATAAAAAGGATTTCAGCTGGAATGCCACGGTGAATTTCAGTACAAACAAGTCGAAAGTATTGAGCTTGGGAGATGAAAACCAGATGTTGGAAAGTCGTGGTGTAGGTTCGGCCTCAGGGTCAGAGAATGTATTGATAAAGGAAGGATATCCGTTGGGACTCTTTTTCGGTCTGCAAATGGAAGGGATTCGTAGTAACTGGTATGCGGATGGCAATGCTGTAAGTGGAACCAGCTCACCGTGGTGGTATGCTACGGAGAGAGAAATGCCTTATGGTTTCCCGTCTTTTGCCGATATCAATGGAGATGGTATTATTGACATGAATGACCGTACGGTGATTGGTGATGTGAATCCGAAGTTCATTGGTGGTCTCAATACGCATGTTCGTTGGAAATTTATAGAACTGGCTATGGATTTCAGCTGGTCCTATGGTAATGATATCATTAATGGTAACTTATATAATCTGATGAATCATGGAGATATCCGGAACAGATCTTCCGTATACTATAAGAATGCATGGTTTGCCAATAATCAAGGGGGAACATTCCCCGGTACAGGTGCTATATCCTGGTCGGGATATATGTGGACGGCTTCTAATTCGGAAATGGTTGAAGATGGTTCATTCCTGAAACTGAATAACCTGGCTGTAACATTCAGGCTTCCACAAAAAATGCTGCGTTCCTGGAAGATAAAAGACCTGGCATTTACATATTCGGTCAATAATGTATTTTGTCTGACCAAATATTTAGGATATGATCCGGAAGTAAGTAGCGGGAGTGCCGGGAATAACCGCATATTGCCGGGGGTGGATATTTCAGCTTATCCCTATGCTCGTTCTCATGTATTTTCTCTTAATTTTAAATACTAAACAAGACACTGCCATGAAAAAAATAATATATTCAATCTTAGTTTCACTCGCATTGACTTCATGCGAAGGGTATTTCGATCAACTACCCAAGACAGAACTTCCTGCTGAAACGTTCTTTACTTCCTATGATGCCGCTTTGCAGAATGTGGCTATTCTTTATGCCAGGGCAGGATATATGGATAATGGCATACTGACGGATGAACGTTTTATGATGCCTTCATTAATGAACGAGGGGCCGTTCGATCTTACGGCGACCTCGGGTAGTGTACTTAATTTATGGTCAAAACTTTATGCATATATTGCACAAGCTAATATTATTCTGGAGAATCTGGAAGAGAACCGGGCGGCTATTGATGCCAATACTTCGAACTCCGCTTTAGAAAAAGCTACGATAACAACATCGGGTACAGACGTATTGATGGGTGAAGTGAAATTCCTGAGAGCTTATGCTTATTTCAATCTGTACCGCTATTTTGGCGGAGTGCCGCTGGTGGAAAAACCACTCGGTCCTAAACCGGCATATACACCCCGCTCCAGTCGGCAGGAGATATTCAAATTCTTGTATGAAGAGATGGAATATGCGCTGGATAAATGCCTGGATAACAATTCCGGTATTGCTTACGGTCGTGTTACCAAAGGTGCTGTAGCCGGAATGTTGGCTAAAATGAAAATCTTTCATGCTTCTTATGTGCGTCGGGCAGAAATGTACGGGCAAAAGCTGAATGAGACTAATGAAGGTGATATCGCGCAATCCACTCTCTACAGTGACGCGCTACAGTTGTGTAACGATATAATCTCCGGCAAGTATGGTACTTATGCTTTGGAAAAATATTATCCGGCTGTCTTTACCAAAAGGAATAAAGAGATCATGTTTAGTGTATTGGCCGAAGAAGGTGTGGGAACCGGTAATAAAATTCCTATGGGCTTTCCCGGTGATGGTAAATATGGAGGAGTAGGCGGGAAGAACCTTACTTCGTGGTTAACTTTGCTGTATGACATTCCTATGTGGCAACACAATTATCGCTTTAAGGAGGTATGTATGGATTATGGGCAGGTTGACCGCTTTAATGCGGAAACTCCTAAATTGGGAACAACTCCGAATGATTTGCAGAACTTGTATGACCGCACCGGAAAATACTCGGTTACCGGTGACTCTATACGCCGCATGTGGAATTCCGTGAAGGGATGGGTCACGGGGCCCAATAATAGTAATTCTCCCCGTGGCTTGTGGGTGTTTGAACCGGCAGGACGTTATTTAGGACCGGAATTTTATATAGAACCCGGAAAAGGAAATAATTACACTCAGGAACAGATCAATGTAATGGAAGTGACCTTGGAAACTCATGAACGCGCTTGGTGGAAGAATGAAACCAATGGACAAGACAAGCCTGACTTGTGGAATTGTAACTGGTGGTGTCTGGGCAAGTTCCGCAACTTAAATCCTATGGATCTGACTGAAACATTCGATGCCAGTTATAGCGGTGTGGATTATCCTGTTCTTCGCCTGGCAGAAGTCTATCTGCTGAAAGCGGAAGCCTTGATAATGCAAGGCAGCATCAAGCAGGGTGTTGAAACCATGAATATTGTTCGTGATAGGGCTTGCAACCAAAGTACTACCCGTGATATGTTTGTTAATCAAGGAGATGCGAGCTATACTTATAACTCCGGTTCGGTCATGTTAATTCCTACGGATATCTCGGCGGACAATGCGGTGAAAGAACTTATGTATGAGCGTATAAGGGAACTGGCAGGGGAAGATGACTGTGCGTGGCTGGATGTGGCCCGTTTTCCCGATATTGCAATGATTGATCTTGAAGATATTTGCCGTTATCGGGATCCGCTGCAATTCTACGCACCGTATGGTGATCCTGCACGCGGTGAATATTTGTGGCATTTATTCAATAACGAAAAAGTATGGAAGGTTTTGATGCCGATTCCTTTCACGGAATTATCATTCTTCCCACAGATGAAGCAAAATCCGGGTTACTTTTAATAACGGGTAGGAATTCAGTTAATGTTTAATATTAAAAACAGAAGATCATGAAAATGAACAAATTCACTATAGCATTATTTATTGCCACAGGAATAACATTGGCTTCTTGTGAGAAATTCGGAGAAGATATCCAAACTCCCTCAGTGACGATTTCTGTATCTCCGCAGAATCCCAAAGTCGGTGATGAGGTTACTGTAACCATTTCAACCGATGCCCAATACTTGTCTATCTTTACGGGAGATGAGAATAAGCAATATGAACGTTCCCGTATAAAGGCTATTATTGAGAATGATTGGGATACATTTTACCAGAAGGGGTATCGTGTTTCTTATGCAAAGAACGGAGAGAAAACACTGTTCTATAAATATTTTAAGGATTACAATAGCGTGGAAGATGTAAAGAAAGACTTTGAATTCTTTGGGGCCATTGAAAACATCCAGCTTGTGCCTTATAAGAGAGGCGATTTTCCGGAAGCTCTGATGGAAATGAGCTATATAGGAACCAATCAACTGAAGTTTACGGTGACCGATCGCAGAATTCCTTCAGGCTTACGCATGAAACCGGATATTCATTTGTTTGGTGGAATAGACAATCAGCCGGGAAATTCGGTCATTGAAACTCGCTTTGTGGCTTGTGATGCGGATAAAGCTATTCGTAAATACTCGAATGATTCGTGGGTGGCCGCTTTTTTCGGTCTGCATACAGAGCAACTTGAAGATTTTGACGGGTATAGTGCCGGGTATAAGTATTATACCCGGAAGGATCAGCGTTCATTCGGTGCTTTTCAGACAAATGATCCGCTGTCCGGCAGACCTACTGAGGGATTTTATCAACTTTGGGATATTTATAACAGAGATAATTATCTTAAGAAATTCTTTGATTATGGTGAGAAACTTGTCATACGCCAGATTGATATGTATGTAAATGGCAGGTCTACTTATGAGGCCGCCGAAGATTCTCCTTATAAATATGATCTGGATGGGGATGGTGTATTGGAATCTTATGAGTGCGAGCTTGATCCTGCTACCGGATTGCCGGTCAATGAGGCTGATTATAGTAAATATCGTGGTTTTCAGGGAGATGTGTATATTTCGTTCTTTGAATTAGGTACTGATGAATACGAACCTTGGCATACGGGAACTTCGTTAGGCTCTGTTTATGCAACGGGCGGACTCCAGAAAACGTATAAGTATATTTATAATGAAGCAGGTGACTTTACGATTACTGTAGTAGGAACCAATGTCGGCGATAAGAATTACAGTGGCATTAATTATAATGATGAGAGAAGTAATTCTCTGGATGACTACACCCATAAGCGGGCTTTGGATAGTGTAAAGATCACTGTTGCCCCGCAATGATTTTCTTGTCTAATGAAATTGTATGGAAATGAAACATCTTATATCTTTTATATTGATTGCTCTCTTTGGGACAGGCGGTTTACAAGCATCCATACCTCAGATTAAAATGTCTGAGGATGGGTGTGGACTGTCATCTCTATCTTTTGACGGTGCATTAAATTATATAGATGATGGAAAACATTTGGGAGATCTGAATATTACCTATGTTGTACGCGATAAAAAGTACGATATATCATTAGCTGATTACTCACCGCAGGTGCTGGAGAATGTAGAGCATAAAATTGTAATCTTTTGGCAGCTTCCTGCCGATGTTCGCCTTTATCAGACTTTCATTGTGCAGGACAACGAGATGAATTGGGAAATAGAGATTTTCAATCGCGGCAACCGCACGTTGACTGTTACTGATATGTCGCTACCGGTTAGAATTGGTGCTCTCAACCAGGCATTGAAGGCGCAGGATAATCTGAACCGGCATTTCTCATTGAATGGGAATGCATCTTTTTTATACTGGGTGCCCTATTCAGGAAAAGGGAAGATGTTGGTGATGACTATGCGGGGAGAAACTTCGTTGGAATATGCCTCTTATAATGATTTATATTACTTGCACTCGATGAATGCGGTAGATAGAAATAATGACTCATGGAGGATACCCAGTAGTTCTAAGGAAATACAACCATACGGGAGATATACAACCGGCTTTAATTTCAGTGTTGCTAATAATTATAACGAGGTAAAAAGAATTTTATATAATAAGCAAGCTGTGTCAGTAAAGGTGGTTCCCGGTATGGTTGTTACTCCTGAGATGGAGGTGAAGTGTATGTTACAATCTCAGTTGCCCATTCAAGAACTTTCTGCCGAATATCCTGAAGATACCCGTATCATTTACCAGGGAGAGAAGGAAAATGGTAAATATCTGTATAAATTCAAATTCGCCCGCGAAGGAGAAAATCAGATTGCAATAAATTATGGTGAAGGACGAAAGTGCTATTTGGACTTTTTTGTTACCGAACCATTGGAAACGTTGATAAAAAAGCGTTCCCGGTTTATTGTAGAAAAGCAACAGCATACCGACTCTTCCAAATGGTATAACGGGCTATACAGCCTGTGGGATATGGAACGGGGAGAATTGCTTTCGCCCGACTATCTGGGGGATTTGCGAGAGGAGTTTATGGTAGGTGGATCAGATGATCCTTCGAATAGCAAACCGATTTATGTAAGTGAAAAGAATGTGGTCTTTCCCGATAAAGCGGAAATAGCTTCGTTGGAGTATTATCAAAAGAATTTTGTTTGGGGTAAGCTTCAACGGACGAATGACGAGTATCCTTATCCATACGGTATATATGGTAGCGAGAACTGGTATCAGAATCGTAGCGGCAAGTATGGTACTTATGCAGATGGCGGTTCCGGGCAGGGACGTATGTGGAGAACATTTGACTATACAACCCATTTTGCCATTTACTATAATTTATACCGGATTGCTCAGGATAATCCGGAGATGGTATCTTATCTGGATGCGGATGGATACCTGGAACGGGCCTACCGTACGGCTATGGCTTATTTCGAGGTTCCCTATAACATCATTATGGGCAAGCAATGGGCTTTTCATGGCTGGGGTGTGACTGGGCATATAAGCAAGGTAATTTTCATGAGCGCTACCTGCTATACATCATTGATGCTTTGAAGGCGAACGGTAGGGAAGAAGAAGCCAACCGGCTAAAGAAAGAATGGGAGAAAAAGGTGACGTATATGATATATGAAGATCCCTGGCCGTTTGGGTCGGAAATGTATGTAGACCGTACGGCATTCGAATCTTCTTATTATGTAGCGGAATATGCAAAGCTGCATCCGATTGAGCCGCAAGAACAGCTCTGGTATGATAAGAATAAGGAGAAATGGTATTCTTACACCTCATTTGATACTGCCAAGATTGACAGTTTTATGCAAATGCAACTGGACGGCAATCTGGCATTGAGGGGATTGTTCGAACCGGGATATGCTAACTTGGGAACTGCATGGAGCGGGCAATTCGTTAATCTGGATTATATGACACAGATGGGAGGAGTGGCAATCTTGGATTATGCCTATAAATTCTCCGATCATCCGGCAGAACATGTTAATTACGGATATAATTCCTTGCTGGCTTCCTGGGCTTTGATGAACACGGGAAAGGAAGCCAATGGGTATGGTTATTGGTATAAAGGAGCTCAAAATGATGGAGCGGTAGGCTGGGCATTTTCTCCCTACCAAAATTCACATGCTTATATGCGCTACATAAAAGTAGGCCGTAAACCGTGGAGATATGATGGCGAAATTGATCATGGACTTACCGGAGGCATACATGGTTCAGGAGTTTATGTGGTAGACGATCCGGATTTTGGGTTAATATGCTATGGAGGGAATCTGACCTTGTCCGGTGAAAAGTATCACATTGTTCCGTTGGATGGAGTGAGGAGGCAGTTGCGGTTTACTGATAAAAGCAGGTTTTCGCTGGAACTGAGGCAAGATGGCTTCCGGAAAGATACTCCGATATGTGTAAAGCCGGAAAAGGAGTTGGAATTTGTAATTGAAAATCGGTCGGCTAAACGACACAATGCTACGATGTTATTGTATAACCTGACGGAGGGAAACTATACTGTAGAAGCCGGAGGTAATAAGATTGTTGATATTGATATACAAACAGATATATGCCCTGAATACCGGATTGAAGTTCCGGTTTCGGGCAAGAATACAAAAGTAAAACTTATAAAAAACAATTTATAATGAAAAAAGCAATAACTGGCATATTAGCTATGTGTGTGTTAGCTGGATGTTCTACTGAGAAAGAACAGATTATTCCGGTTCCCTTCAATCAGGTAACTTTAACAGATGGCTTCTGGAAGCAAAGAATGGAAACGGAAATCAAGGTTACGGTGCCTTTTTCCGTAGAACAGAGTGAACCGGCTGTCGAACGTTTCCGCCGGGCTTCCGCTTTTCTTGCCGGTAAGCCTACGGAATTGCCCGAACCTCACCGATTTATCAGTTCTGATCTTTATAAGGTGATGGAAGGGGTAGCTTATTCTTTAATGATCGAACCCAATGAAGACCTCGAAAAATTTATGGATGAAACGAGTGACCTTATTGCAGCTTCACAAAAAGAGGATGGGTATCTCTATATTTCCCATATTTGTGGAAATCCATATCCGGAGGAAATGGGAGAAAAACCTTATACTTATATTGTGCATAGTCATGAATTGTACAATGTGGGTCATTTATATGAGGCTGCCGTAGCCTACTATCAGGCAACCGGAAAGGATAAACTACTGAATGTTGCCATTAAGAATGCCAAACACGTCAATAAGGTAATTTTTGAAGGCGGGGATCCTAATTATAATGAGGGTAAGCCCATTATGCAGGCACCGGGACATGAGGAAATAGAGTTGGCTCTTTGCAAGTTGTATCGTGTGACAAATGATCCGCTTTATCTGAATATGGCTAAAAAGTTCCTTGAAATACGTGGGGTAACCTATCGTCCTGAAGGCGAAGGAGTGATGGCGCCCACATACGCGCAACAACATGCGCCTGTGAAGGAACAGAAGGAAGCGGTAGGACATGCCGTAAGAGCCGCATATCTGTATACGGCAATGGCGCAGGTAGATGCCCTTACTGGATTGGATGATTATGGCACTGCTCTTAATTCCATTTGGGAAAATCTGGTAACCACTCGTATGCATATTACCGGCGGGTTAGGAGCCGTTGCCGGTATGGAGGGTTTTGGTGCCCAGTATGAACTGCCTAATCTGACTGCTTACAATGAAACTTGCGCTTCGGTAGGTAATGTTTTCTTTAATCATGGGATGTATCTGGCCAGTGGAGACGCCAAATATTTGGATATAGCCGAATTGTCCTTGTTTAATAATTCATTGGCTGGAATTAATCTTAATGGAGATCGTTTCTTTTATGTGAATCCGTTGGAAGCGGATGGGGTTAAGCGTTTTAACCAGGGGCATGGCGGACGTTCCAAATGGTTTGGCTGTGCATGTTGCCCGCCTAATATTTCCCGATTGATACTTCAGGTTCCGGGTTATATGTATGCTTACAGTAAGGACAATGTTTATTTGACGCTTTATGGAGGAAGCCAAACCACCGTTCCATTGCATCATGCGAATGTTAAGCTGAATCAGGTGTCGGATTATCCGCTTGATGGAAATGTGAAAGTAGAGGTAAATCCTGAGAAGGAAATGTCGTTTGGAATGTATTTGCGCATTCCTACCTGGGCCAGATCGGAAGAATTTGTTCCGGGAGGATTATATCCGTTTAAAAAGCAAAGAAAAGAAGATATTGTTGTAAAAGTGAATACTCAGCCGGTGAAGTATAAGATTGACAAAGGCTTTGCTGTCATCGATAGGAAATGGAAAGCGGGAGATGTTGTTGAACTGGAACTTCCAATGCCTGTCCGTCAGGTGAAATGTATTCCTGAGGTAAAGGATAATATGGGAAGAATGGCTGTCACACGTGGACCATTGGTCTACTGTGCAGAGGAAATAGATAATAATGTGCCGGTTCAGCGTCTTTTCTGGGGGGATGCAGACGAGTCGCAAGCTACGGAAACAACAATTACTTCCGGCATCTTGCAAGGGTTGGAGCAGGTTAATCTGGCAGGCATATCCTTGATTCCTTATTACGCATGGTGCAATAGAGGAGATAATCGTACGATGCAGGTGTGGATTCATGATGAGCAGACAGCGGTTGAAGATAATCAATATGAAATGGCGTATATCCGTAATGTGAAAGATGTGAAGGTTTCATCAACGGCAGTTGGTGCCGGAATTACTTCGAAGGCTCTTTGTGACGGTAAGGAGGGAGAGTTCTCGTCAGATGATGCAGTGGAACGCTGGGTTTCCAATGGTTCCGGTAATCAATGGGTGGAGATTAATTTTGAGGAACCGTTCGTATTCAATTCCTTATCCGTGTATTGGGTTGAGAATGGTGATAAAGTAGCGGTTCCCGAATCATGGTCCGTTGAGTGTAAAATGGGTGATGTGTGGAAGAAGCTTGATTTGTATGTAACGGACTCTTATCAGAAGGAAAAAGATAAATATAATGTAGTCCATCCGGCAAGTACAACAGAGGTGACCGCAGTCAGAATCCGGGTGCAATCACAAGGCGGCAAGTCTGTAGGAATATCTGAGATCCGGGTTGAATAGTGGCTTTATGGATTCCTGATTGTCTGGCGATGCATACTAAAATGACGAAAGGCTTCCTCACGGAAGCCTTTTCGTTAATGTAATGTGTTAAACTATCCTTTTTATAGTAGTCATAAGAGAGAATCTTAAAGTTTGTACAAGCTCTTCTTCGGGTAATCCAGTTCCGGATTTCCTTTGTAGCCTATCTTTCCGCTGCCGCTGGTGCGTGCTTTCAGGAACTCGGTTGCGAAACATTTGATGCTGCCCGAGCCTGCTACACTGGCGGTAACGCGTTGAGCCTCGTAACCTTCTGTAAGCAAATCGCCTGATCCGGCTACGCTGTAAGTAGCTGTTTGGGTTGTACCGGTAATAGTTGCCGAGCCTGATCCGGCCACACTTGCTTCCGTGCCCGTAGCTGTTACATTTCTTAATGCCATGTCACCCGATCCTGCAACGGATACTTTCAGGTTGTTACAAGTAATATTATCAGCATTGATATCGCCCGATCCTGCTACAGACACTTTCATATCATTGCATTTGATACCACTGCCTTTGATATCTCCTGAACCGGCAACATTGATTGATAAATTGTCATTAGTCTGGAGACCGTTTTTCAGGAAGATATCTCCTGAACCGGCAACAGAAATCCCATTCAGAGTTTCGGCGGATACACGTACTTCGAGTTTCTTGTAAGACACATTGACGTCCTTCTTGAAACCTATATATAAGGTGTTGTCCTTTACTTTAATATCCAGCAAGTCAATAATGTTGTCCGAGGTGTAGACTTCTACTTCGGGGCGTCCCGACTTCTGAGTAAACGTAACATCAGGGCTACCGGTTACACTGATCTTTTTGAAGTTATCTACCTTGATATCCTTCGTTACGTATTTATTGCTGGCTATCACTTTTTTACTACCCCAGTTACCTGAACTGTAGTTCTTGCTTTGTGAGCACGCTGTTGTACTAAGGATTAAACAGATGCATGTAAGGAGGCTTGCTAACTTTTTCATAACTTTTTTAGTTTTATAATTATTCATTTATATTATTTCTGTTTATCTATTAGACGTAAGTTGCTTAAAAAAGGTTGCATACTTTTTTCTCTTTTTTCAGAAATCCTTTTGGCAACGTCCGGTTGCATTCTATAGGTCAATATTCATGCCAGTTTTATAAAGCGCTGATAATTAGCATGTATTCTTCTAGGATAGGTGTTCATTTTCGGACACTTGTCCGTTTTTGGGTATCTAGTCATTTGTATATTCGAACGATATTTCGTTTATTTGTCTGTTTATTCATTGGGAGGTTTTGTCGTTTTGGAAAATGTATTGGAAGATAATGAACTTGGACGCTTTCTTATTAAAGTGAATCCC
>ERZ779840.1345-NODE-1345-length-24054-cov-5.753823_pt1 | contig 24054 bp, 21 predicted proteins | sample MGYA00511561_ERZ779840 | MGnify/ENA primary metagenome ERZ779840 (study PRJEB29588, sample SAMEA2162036) | human gut metagenome | biome: human gut; feature: human-associated habitat; material: faeces | place: Denmark | collected 2008/2010 ...
CTCAGCTTCGCCTGCGGCCGCCTGCCGCTCGTCTCCTCGCTCTCCTCCGGCACGCGCACCATCCTTCTGACCGTCGCGCTCTCCGCCGGTGCGGCGCTCCTCTTCCCCGTGAAGGACGCGGAAAAGGAGGGGAACGCGCCGTGACGCACAGCATCTATCTCTACATCGTCATCATGGCGGGCGTGAGCTTTCTCATCCGCCCCCTGCCGCTGACGCTCATCCGCAGGCCGATTACCAACCGCTTTCTGCGCTCGTTTCTGTTCTACGTGCCCTACGTCACGCTCGCGGTGATGACCTTTCCCGCCATCGTGCAGGCCACGCAGTCGCCCTTAGCGGGCGCGCTGGCGCTTGTGCTGGGCATTGTGCTCGCCTTCAACGGCGCAAGCCTGTTCACCGTCGCGGCCTCCTGCTGCGCCGTCGTGCTGATTGCGGAATGGCTTTTGCTTTAATCGCCCGCGCTTTTGGGGCGCGGCTGATCTTACGACCGGAAAACAGGCGGCTTTCGGATTGAACCCCCTGTTTCATCGTGGTAGTTATTATGTAAGGGAAGGTTCTCCCTTACCGCAATGATATACATATACTGCAAATCCACGAAGATGTCTAGCAGTTATGGTTTGAAGGGAAACCTTCTATACCATAGCTGCTTTTTTGATGCAGCAGAAAGCGAGGATTTCACCATGAAGCTCACCTACCACCGAAACGGAGACTACCTTCTGCCAGACTTTGGCCTGACCGAAGCAGAGCAGCACCCTTTGGGCAAATATGGGCGGATGCGCCTGCGCTACCTCGAAGAACATCGCCCAGGGCTGTACACGCGGCTTCTGCTCTCCGGCAAGCTCATGGAGCATTTGCAGGAAATCGACAGCACCTGTCAGGAGCGGCTAGAGCAGCTGACCCGACAGATGCAGGAGCGGGAAGGTGTGACAGAAGCACTGAAAGCGGAGAATCAGATGGAATGGGTGCAGCGGATGAACGCCATCCACCATCAAGCCGAAGAGATTCTTCTTGCAGAGTTGGTTTTCGCATGAAGGAGGATCGATATGCTTCTGAAACTCATCAAGCTGCCTCTCCGTCTTGCAGCAATCCCCGTCCTTCTTGCTCTGCTTGCCCTCCAACTGCTAAGTGCCGTTCTGCTTGGGTTCTCGTCCGTCGTCACGCATCTGCTGGCGAGCGTATTCCTGCTCGGAGCTATCGCCGGGTGGCTCGTTCATGCGCAGCCGTGGATGGTGTGGCAAGCAGTCGGTACTGGCCTGTTCTTCGCCTTTGCTCCAAACCTTGCGACATGGCTGCTGAACAGAGCGACCGATTGCGTTCTCCGCATCCTCTCCTTCATGCTTTCATAGCTGCTTATTCTTCTGCCTTGTGCTTCTTGCGGCAATCGTCCGAGCAGAATCGGGAATCGGCACGCCTGGCGATGAAGGCTCGCTGACAATGCTCGCACATCTTCAGCGGATTCTTCATGTCGGTCAGGCTCAGGGAGAAGAAGAACCGAATGGTCAGCAGCAGCGAATGGAAGTCCCACACCATCACGGGATGGTCGCGCAGCTCCAGATGATAGCCCGGTACGTTGCCCTCGAAGCACGCGATGCCCTGCCGGTACAGCTCCTGTGCATTCCTGTCAAGGTACTTTCTGTCGTGCTCGTAGAGGTAAGCGGATGTGAAGGCAAATGCCCAGTCCCGGAAGACCTCCTTCAGCCAGTCGAAGCGTTCACCGTAGCCCCGCATGAAGGACATGGCTTTGGCCTGCGGCTCGTCCCGAAAGGTTATCGCCAGCGCGATCTGCATCCTGTCCTCGCCGGAGATTTGCCAGAGCGATTCAATGCCCCGCTTGTGGAAGTCCGGCATGGCGAACGGGAAAAAGAACCTCAGATAGTCCTGTGTCTCCATGGTCTCCTGCCGGATGTACGGATTCTTCGGCAGGTAGACCTTCTCATACTCCACAAACCGTGGCGTGGTCGGGAGCGCAGTCATCAGGCCGAGCAGGCCGTACCGATGGGCAAAGCCCAGTATGGCCTCCTTCAGCTTCGCGTCAGACGCCTTGTGGAACAGCAGCAGCCCGATATTGACGGCCTCTACGACGAGTGCATCGGCTTGCGGAATGGGGTCATACACGGACGGCTTCGCATCAGCAGTGGGCAGCAGATAGTCATGCCCGTCAGGCGCTGTTCGCCATTCGTAGTCGCTGTACTTCGCCCAGTGCGCATGGGTGTGCTCAAACAGGTTTGCCGTCATGGGCCGCCCGCCTCCTTTGCGTCAATGTGTATGCCTTCAGAAATGCCTGCTCCTGATGCGTCAACTCTGCGTTTTCCTCTGACAACTCCGTGAGCGCGGCATACACCTTCTTGTGGATTTTACGCTGCACCGTCCCGCGCACCTTTCGGATATTCCGTTCCGTCTGATCCCGCAGAAGAGCCAGCTGCTGCGGGGAGTACAGGCAAATCCCCAGGAAGTACAGGATTTCCTTGTGATCCTGCTTCAGATTCATCACAATCTGCCGCAGGTGATCCCGATCCGTCAGATCGTGCATCCGGAACAGGCAGTTGCAAAGGAGATCATCAAACTCTCCGCGACAGATCTGCCGGAAGGTCGGACAGCTCATGCTGTGCGGCACAATGCCGCCCTCGTCTGGCGCAAGGTATTCCACGGGTGTGTCGCCGCGCAGGCTTTCATACCTGCGCTCCTTGCGCATCCGGCTCTGCTCTTCTCGATCATACCAGCTGACCACGGATTGGAACTCTGCTGCTGTTCGGGCAGACAGTTCCAGCCTGCGAAGCGCTTCCTCGCGCACGCTCTGCGCCACACGCTTTCTGCGTTCAGCAGCGGAGCGTGTATCCTCCGGAAAACTTTTGGATTTCTCGGCCAGCACGGGTGTATCTAAAGAGTCTCCGGTGCTGTCACCATCATCCTGATACACCCAGTCCTGCGAATCGTCGCAGGGATCAGGCGCCTTTGCATAGCTGCTCCAGGGCAGTTCCTCATCCGGGATTTCGTTGCCGTCGTCATCGTAAAAAACCATGTCCCGTATCCGATACTCTGCACGCATCTGCTTCTCCATCCAATATAAATAGAACATTTGTTCTTATTTATTATAGTTTGCAAGGAGAAAAATGTCAATTTCTTTTTCACATATTGCAAAAACGGTTCCGGAAAAGGCCGATGTTTGTCCTATAGGCAGAGGGAGAATCAAACCCATCCCCCAGGAAGGAGAACGCATGGAACAAATTCCAAACACCGGGCCGCTCATCACCGCCCTCTATGAGCGATTGTCCCGCGACGATGAACAGGAGGGCGAATCGAACTCCATCACCAATCAGAAGCGGCAGCTTGAAAGCTATGCTGACGAGCATGGCTTCACCAATTGCTGTCACTACACAGACGATGGCTTCAGTGGCGGCAACTTCGAGCGCCCCGGCTGGAAACAGCTCATTGCGGACATCGAGGCAGGCAAAGTCGGTACCGTCATCGCCAAAGACCTCAGCCGCGTAGGACGCGATTATGTGGAGACAGGCTTCTACACGGAGGTCTATTTCCGGCAGAAGGGCATCCGCTTCATCGCCATCGGCAACGGCGTAGATACCGCTAACCCCGTCAGCAGCGAGTTCGCACCGTTCATGAACGTGCTCAACGAGATGTATCTGCGCGACCAGTCGCGGAAGATGCGTACCTGCTACCGCCAGAAGGGCAACGCGGGTTTACCAACCAACAACCTGTGCATATACGGCTATCGCAAAGACCCGGAGGACAGGAATCACTGGCTGGTTGATGAGGAAGCCGCAGCCGTTGTGCGCCGCATCTTCGAGCTGGCGATGGAATGTCACGGACCTTATGAGATCGCGCGCATTTTGGAGCAGAAGCAGGTATATTGCCCCGCTTACTACAACGCCATCCACGACAACTGCATGAAGCGCTCTAACACGGACATGAGCAGGCCTTACGCATGGAACGGCGTAACCGTCACGAACATTCTGAAGCGCCCGGAGTACATGGGACATACAGTCAATTTCCGTTCATCCAAGAAAGGTCTCAAGGCCAAGCGTGTGCAGAACACCCGCGAGGAATGGCGCATCTTTGAAAACACGCACGAGGCCATCATCCCGCCGGATCGCTGGGAACTGGCGCAGTATGCCTTGTTCGTTCGCAGGAGGACGGACAGCACCGGCACAGCCAATCCCCTGACCGGCAAGCTGGTCTGTGCGGAGTGCGGCGCATTCATGAACAACAGGAGGAGCAAGGCTGGAAAGACCGGCAGGCACTCGGATGATTTCTACGACTGCCCGACCTACAGCCATGGCAACGGCTGCCGCGGTCATTACATCTCCACAGAGAATGTGCGGGAGCTTGTATTGCAGGCTATCCGCTCCGTTGAGCGATACGCTATCGGCAATGAAGCTGAGTTTGCGGAAAAGGTGCGCGAGGTATCTGCACTGCGCCATGCAGATGAGGTCAGAGGAAAACAGGCCGAGGCTGATCATGCGAGGCAGCGTATCGACGAGTTGGATGCAATTATTCGCACGCTCTACGAGCGCTACGCGCTGGGCAAGATCCCGGAGAGCCGCTTTGAAGTGCTGACAGTCGGATATGAGAAGGAGCAGAGTAACCTTCGGAGCCTTTTAGAAAAAGATGAAGCAGCGCTTGTTTCCTATCAAAACGACACGGACAACATTGATTGCTTCATGAAAGCCATCAGGAAGTACCGCAATCCCGACACGCTGACCGCACCCATGCTCAACGAGCTGATCGAGAAGATTGTCGTTCATGCGCCAGTAAAAGAAAATGGAGAACGCCATATGCAGGTAGATGTGGTTTTCCGTTTCATCGGCAACTTTACAGTGCCTCAAATAGAGAATGCAGCTTAAGTGCACAGAAAGGAATCATCATCATGAACATGTTCACAACCATAAAGGAGACAAAAAAAGCAACAAAGGATTCTCACAACGAGCAATCCTGCAACGCAACTGCTCTTTACGAGCGTTTGTCCCGCGACGATGAACAGGAGGGCGAATCAAACTCCATCACCAATCAGAAGGCTTTTCTTGAATGCTACGCTCGGGAACAGGGCTTCACTGGCTGCCGTCACTACACGGACGACGGCTACAGCGGCGGCAACTTCGACCGTCCCGGCTGGAAACAGCTGATTGCGGATATTGAAAATGGGATTGTGAAAACGGTGATTGTGAAGGATATGAGCCGTGTCGGACGCAACCACATTGAAACCGGCTTCTACACGGAAATATATTTCGCAAAAATGGGCGTGCGGTTCATCGCCGTAAACAACAGCATCGACAATGCCAACCCCGACAGCACCGAGTATGCCGGAATCCTGAACATCATGAACGAGTGGTATCTCAAGGATCAGTCGCGGAAGATGCGCTCCGCTGCGCAGCTCAAGGGAAAGTCGGGAAAGCCGTTGGCAAAGCATCCCTGCTTTGGCTATATAAAAGACCCGGCGGACAAGAACCATTGGCTCGTCGATCCGGAAGCCGCGCAGACCGTCAGGCGCATCTTTGAGCTGGCTGCTTCCGGATTATCGCAGATCAAGATTTGTAGGGTGCTGGCACAAGAGCAGTTTATGACGCCCGGTTCTTATTACGCGCAGCATGACCCCAATGGTTTTGGCAGACAGTATACAGGCCAAAAGCCACACCAATGGACAGCCAACATGATCTGCCAGATCGTCAGAAGGCGCGAATACCTCGGCGAAACCGTGAACTTCAAGACGTCGGTGCCCGAATATCACGCGAAACAAATCCTCATCTCCCAAGAAAACCGTTTGGTTTTCACCAATACGCATGAGGCAATCGTCAGCGAAGAGCTCTGGCAAGCGGCGCAGCGCATCTTTCACCCTGAAATGTCAAGCCGGTCGGTTCGCTCGAAAAGTGTTCTTCGTGGGCTGATGATCTGCGGAGAATGTGGAAAGCCCATGAGGTTCCATGCAAAGTCACATGAAAAGGGCGAATTCATCTGCGCCACCCATAAGAAGTCCGTCGGATACGCTCAACGCCTGTGTACGCACAACGCCATCCGTATTTCTGTTTCCAAGGAAATTGTAAAAAATGTGATTCAGACCGTCAGCCGTTACGCCATCACAGACGAAGATGGATTTCGGCAAGCGCTGGCAAAGCAGGCACAGCAGGTTCAACCTGATCTGCAAAAACGGATAAGCCAACAGATTCGCGCCAGAGAAAAGCGAATTGCCGAGCTGGAGCATCTGCTGAAAAAGCTGTATGAGGATTACGCGTTGGGGCACATCACGGAAACGCGGTTTGAAAAGCTCTCCGCTTCCTACGAACAGGAAGAAGAGGAGCTGAAGAAAAGCCTGATCACAGAAAAGGTGCAGCTGGCTGAAGCTCAGAAGGAGGCTGACCGCACAGAGCAATTTCTTGCGCTGGCGAGAAAATACCGCGACTGCACGGAGATTACCGATGACATGATTAGGACATTCGTGGAAAAGATCGTCGTTCACAAGACCGTCCGCTCCGCAGCCGGACAAAAAACGAGACAGATCGAGGTTCATCTGAACTTCATCGGACAGTTTGTCCTTCCGCCAGAGGCGCGGGGATAGGACGATGAGCAATAGCATATTCCATCACAGGCAATGCGTGAGATTTCTTCTCCGCGTTGCCTTTTTCCATATTCAAATCAACGGCGCAAGCCGGAAAAGGAGGTTTCATGGCACAGAATACCCCGGTAATGAAGATGACCCGCCGTTATGGCCGCACGGTTTACGAAGTGGCCGCATATTGCAGCCCGGACAGCAAGGCGACGTATGAAGATCGCCTGCTGCAGCTGATTCGTCACGCCGCGAAGGAAGAATCCGTATCGGATGCAAGTGATGATGACGATTCAGTGTAAGCAGCATTTTCTATTATACACATCGACCATTCCCGCCCCGGAGGTTACGAGGGCTTATGGAGGTATTTATGCGAATCAACAATGACTTTATCATCGTCGGCGTGGACGCCGGCTACGGCAACATGAAGACGGCGAACACCATCTTTCCGACCGGCTTGGCGGCGATGGACACCAAGCCCTACTTTGACGGCAACATCATGTTTTACAACGGCAAGTGGTACCGCATCGGCGAGGGCCACAAGGCGTTCAACCCGGACAAGACGGCCGACGAGGATTTCTACATCCTCACCCTGGCTTCCATTGCCGCCGAGCTTCGGACAAAGGACATCACGGAAGCGAACATCTATCTCGCCATCGGGCTTCCGACGACGTGGACCGTCCGCCAGCGCAATGCGTACCGCGAATACATGATGCGCAATAAGGATGTGGGGTTTGTATTCAACGATATCGGCTATCATCTGCACTTTGTCCAATGCAGCGTCTTCCCGCAGGGCTATGCCGCAATGGTGCCCATGATGGATGTGGATAAGCAGTACAACAGCTTCCAGAAATTCATGGGAACCGTTATGATGGCGGATATCGGCAACGGCACGATGAACATCATGCGGCTTGAAAACGGACGGCCTCTCGATCAGTACTGCTGGACGGAGGTGCTGGGCGTTCATCAGTGCGCGCTGACCATCCGAAAGCAGATGATGGACAAGGACGGGCTGGATCTGCCGGAGGATGTAATCGAGCAGTTCCTTCGAACCGGGAAGACCCACCTTCGCGGCGAGATTCTGGAATCCATGAACGCGATTGCCCGCGGCTATGTGTCCGGGCTTTTCGACGCACTGCGTGCGCACGGTTACGATCCACGAATGATGAAGCTGTATGTGCTGGGCGGCGGAGGCTGCCTCATAAAGCGCTTCGGCAAGTACGATCCGGAATCTGTTGTCTTTGTGGACAACCTGAACGCCGCTGCCAGGGGCTATGAGTACATGGCTCAGGGGCTGCTCTGGGCAAAGGAGAAGCGTGCGAAATGAGCGATCATTCCTTTACCGTCCGGCTCGATACAGGCTATGAGAATGAGAAACAGGCGTGGGACAAGCTGAAAAAGATTCAGAGAAAGACGCATCTGTCATACAACCGAGTCGTGACTGATGCTGTGAATGCCTACGAGACGGACTTCGTGCATCTTGCTCCGGAGGACGAAACTCGGCTTATCCAGCGGATAACGGATGCTGTGGCTGAACGGCTTCAGCAGATTCTGCCCGCCTATCTGGCTGGGTACTCGGCTGGGGCAGCTTCCACGGTTGCAGTCCCGCCTGTTCCTCAAGTGGAAACCGAAGATAAAGCAATTCACCCCAAACACACGGAAGCCGATGAAGCTGACCATGATTTCAGCGGAAGCGTGATGGATTTCAACTTCATGGGCATGTGACGAATGGACGGGAGCGCATCACTTTGATGCCAGCGTACAGGCTGGCACATCAGAATGGTGCGCTCCTTCTTTTTACCCAAGTATACAAAGCATCAGAATGATGGCAAACCATTGAAACAAGCATCACTTTGATGCAGCTTTTCTATAACTCGATTCAAAGGAGACAAAATGCTGGATATCGATCGACTGCTGGCGAACATGCCGAAGGATGAGGACGAGCTGAAAGCTGTACAGGAGAAGCACCGGCAAATCCTTCAGGAAAACCGCGATAAAGAAAAAGCGCGGAAGGCACGCAACCACCGGCTCTGTGAACACGGAGCCATACTGGAGGCGCACTTTCCGCAGACCATCTCAATGGACAGTGCACAGTTCGCTGCGTTCATGCAGGAGCTTGCCGCAGGCCGGTAACGGACGGGGGCGTTTCGGGGAAACTCGGGGCGTCCCCGCTTCATTTCGACGAGAAATGCGCACTTATACATACATGCCGCATGACCTCATGCAGCACGTATGTCGTGCGCCCTGCGGGGCTGTTGCGGACTCTGTCCGCGATGGGGCAAGCCCATACCCCAGGATACGAAACGGCTCCTGCGGGAGCCAATGCGAAGGAGGAACACTTGGATTTCTTTCACTGCCCGATCAAGATCATCTCGCGGAACAAGGGACGTTCCGCTGTGGCTGCGTCTGCGTACATCAGCGCAACGCGGCAGGAAAACACGTGGGACGGCACGACCCACGATTACACCCGCAAGCGTCATGTGGTATACACCGAGGTCATGCTGCCCGAACAAGCGCCGCCGGAATACGCCGACCGCAACGTGCTGTGGAACAGCGTGGAATGGAGCGAAACAAAGCGCGATGCCCAACTGGCCCGCACGGTGGAGCTGGCGCTTCCCGCCGAGCTGACGCACGAGCAGAACATCGCACTCATCCGCAAGTTTGTGCAGAAAACCTTTGTAGATAAGGGCATGTGCGCCGACGTGGCCTTTCACGACAAGGGCGACGGCAATCCCCACGTTCACATCATGCTGACCATGCGCGCCTTGCAGGAGGACGGGCGCTGGGCACCCAAGAGCAGGCTGGTGTACAATCTCGACGCGAACGGCAACCGCATCCCCGCCAAACAGAAGGGGCGCTGGAAAACGCACAAGGAACACACCGTGAACTGGGATGACCGCGGAAACGCTGAAATCTGGCGCTCTGCCGCTGCTGACGCCATCAATGAAGCGCTGCGGGAAGCAGGGTTTACGCAGGGCTTTGTCGATCATCGAAGCTATGCCCGGCAGGGCAAGGAGCGCATTCCCATGATTCACGAAGGCCCGGAAGCGCGCGCCATGCAGCAGCGCGGTATTCCGACAGAGGTGAGCGAGCGGAACCGTGAAATCCGCGAGCAGAACAAGCAGCTTGAGCAGATGCAGGCACGGCTGACCAGGCTCAACACCTGGGCACAGTATGAGAAGAAGATGGACGAAGCACTGATCGCGCAGGGCGAGGACGTGTCCAATCTGTATCTGCGCTATGTGCTGGCGTTCCGAATCTTTGAATCCACCGTACCGCCCAACCGGAAGGATCGCCGCCTGGAGGACGCGACCGGCCTGATGGTCGTTATGAGCGACTACAACATCACCGATGCTGCGTCCTATGCAGAAGCGGTTAAGCAAGCCAATGCGAAATTCTATGACCTGCGCAGCAGACGAAAGGAAAACGCAGACTTGTCCAGCGCGATTGGCGCACGGATACACGCTTACGAGGATAGGAAGAAGTATCAGCGGTATTACAGCTCTTGGAGCAAGCTCTCCGGCAGCAAGGCCAGCGCTTACGAGCGGGAGCATGCGTTTGAACTGCACAAGTACCGGCAAGCGGATGAAGCGTTAAGCCGCTGGGAGGCTGACGGAGAACGATTGGACTACAAGGGCTGGCAGACAGCGATGAAGCATCTCAACAAGGAACGGTTTTCGCTTGACTTTGAGCTACGCGGGCAGAAGGAGGATATCCGCAGGCTGGAAGTCGTCAAGAGGGAGTTCATCCGGGAGAGGAAAAAGTCGCAGCCGGAAAAAGGTGACAGATAAGACATGAGCGGAAGCTCTATCCCTGGCAACACTGAAGATGTTCAGAAATAGGGCTTCTGCCTAAAAATATGAAGTGCTGTCTCAACATAGCCAAAGTAAGCCATAAGAGACAGCGGATGTGTATTTGCCCGGATATAAAATAACAGAGAGTTTGGGCGAAAAGTTCGATTTTAGAAGGAGGCAACTCAGTGTACACAAAAGAGAAGGAAGAAGTTGCATTGAAGGAATACGAATGTCTGGGATCAGTCACATCCGTGATCAGACTGTTGGGATAGCTTGACATCCTCCTTTTTGACAATCTGCCACCAGTTTTATCGGTATTCTTGACTTTCGCGCGACGACATCCAGGTTAGCACACGTAAGAAAAATAGCACCACAAAAAGTGGCTTCGGACCGTCCCCAAAACTAAATGTCTCCGCTCACCAAAGGGGATACGGTGAGCGGAGAACAGACGATCAGTTGAGCGTGAAGGAGACGTTGATGCCGTCCACGACAGCCTGCACGCCGAGAGCATTGGTAACGTACTCGACCGGCACATACATCAGATCATTCACGATGAAGCACGGCTGGCTCAGAACGCGCTTCTCGCCTGCCAGTTCATAGTTCACGTTGCCGTGCTTGACCGTAGCAACGATGTTGTTGAGCTCAATGGTCGCAGCATAAGTCTCTTCGTCGTAGGTGTAGGTTCCACCCAGGGCGTTGACAACTTCGGCAACAGGAACCATCATGGTACCGATAAAGTCCACTGCGGGGTGTTCGAGTACAGCACCGTTGACCTGGGCAACGCCTTCGGATTCGGCGAAATAGCCGTCGCTCTTCTGCCTGGCATCCTCCAGGATGTCCCACTGCATTTGGCAGTACTCAGCATTCATGGGAACATATTTGGCATCCCACGCGACCAGCGTCTGGCCCTGCTTGGAGGTGATGTACTTCAGGAACTCGGCCACAACCGGATTGGCAGCTTGCAGCGGATTGGCATAGGCGAAGATACCACGGGTCAGCGGATAGGTGGCATTGTGGATGTTTTCGTAATTATTCTCGTAAGCAGGGCTGTTCTCATCCTTAGCCAATGCCAGCATCTTGACGCCGTCAGTGAGGAAGGCAGCGCCCGTATAACAGATGGCGAACTTATCTTCCTTTACCTTTTCAATCATGTAGGTACCGCCGTTGATGACGCGGCCGGTCTCGTAGTTCAGGCCATTGGACACCTCGATCATGTCCTCGTTCCAGCGCTGGCCGCCCTGGAAGACTTTCTTTTCGAACTCATCCGGGAAGTTGTAGCTGAACGTATAGCCGTAGGGCTGGATGCGGGCATTTTCCCACTCGCCAGTCAGACCCAGCTGACCCCAGTAGCGAATGTTCTCATCTGCACCGCGAGCAACGGTGGGATCCCAGGTGAGGCCCTTCCAGCCGCCGCTGCGTGCAGCACCGAAGATACCGTCGACCTGCTGAAGCGTCAGCGATTCCAGAGGGTTCTCGGAGTTGACGAAGATTGCCAGGGAGAACGTCCAGCCGCGTACCTCATAGGAGCCGAAGCAGGTGGAGATTTCCAGGGCGTAGCCCAGCGCGCACTGACGCTGGAAGCCATTCAGCTCGTGATAACGGGCTTCGCGACCCATCTGACCAATGTCTGCTTGGCCGGTGATCAGACCCGGGAAGGCGTTGGCAGAAGAAGTCAGCGTGTCCTCAAAGACAACATCCGGATGGAAGCTCTTGAATTCAGCCTCCCACATCTGAACCAGGCCGCTGTCCTCGATGTAGTTGCTGCCCCACTGGCGAATGGTGCCGCTGACTTCAAAATCAGGATTGTACTCCGGAAGATCGCTGAGGTCGAAGATCGCAGGATCATACCACTGCTTCAGTCGGTCGTTCGTGCCGGCTGCACGTGCAGCCTGATAGTACTGAACCAGTTCTTCAGGTGTCATCGTGGTCGGATCCACAGCTCCGCCGGTGGATTCCGCCACAGCGCCGCATGTGCTCAGCGCCATCGTCAGGATCAGAAACGCGCATAGAAGAAGCCTGAGGTGTTTCATATGGGTATCCTCCTTTTTTGCGGCATTCCGGGCCGCTTGTTACGATGATTCTACCAAAACGAGTTTAAATTCCAAATGGGAGCACCTTATTATTTCACAAAGAATATTGCGATTTTTTAAGAACTTTTTCAAACTCTATTATGATTGATCGATTATAATAAATCCATGTAAACTAACGCATTATAAGGAGAGCTCAAACATGCTGAAGATTTTCCGCGCCCTGGGCATGGCGGTTCTGCTGACCGTCCTGCTTGCCTATCCTGCTTCAAATGTCCTTGCACAGCAGAATACGCTTCTGACCTTCAGCAGCGGCGAGAAGATTGCCTACGCTCCTTATGAACTGTATCTGGATGTGACGGATGAGATTGCCCGATACAGCGCTCGCCAGGGGATCATCTTTACGCTGGCCATGGAATCCTATCTGTCTGCCAACAATGTTGTGGTGGGCATGGATGAGTTTTACAATCTGTGCGGCGAGGAGATGAACGAATACCTTCATTCCGAAACCTTTGCACTCATTTCCGGCATTCTGCAGCAACACTATGACCTGACTTCCGAGGAGATCGTTCAGTGTGTGCTGGAAAACTACTGGTCTCAATACATCGCCCGCATGATGTCCGGTCTGTTTAACGCACTCTCCGAGATGAGCGATGAATCCTCCGAAAGCATGTTCCATGCGTTTACGGAGCAGTTCTACGAGAATTTCTCGCTTGAAGAGGACGATTCCGTCGCCCTCTTTGCTGGAGAGACCATTCACTGGACGGATATCTATGAAAACCTGTGCACATACAGCAGCGTTGTTGCCCGCGTGGAAAAAGCGGATGCGATCGCCGTCAACAGGAGCGTAGAGATCTATCTCGAAGAAAACGGCATCAGCACCGATCTGTCTGGCTTGGATGAGAGTGTTGAGCAGGCCGTTGCGTCCATGAAATCCAACGAGCTATACAGCAGAACCTTCGACAAAGCTCTGGCAAAAAAAGGGCACAGCATGGATGAATTTCTTGAAGCTATGACCCCTTTTGTCATCGCCAATTTCCAAAGAGCATCCTTTGGCGCATACTGCTATGAGCTATACGCCGCGCGGGAGCTGCAAACGGATGCTGCTGATAGCAGCACCGCAATGGAGGATTTCTATAATGCGATGCTTGACTCGGTCAGTCAGCCCTATACCGTGAACTACCTGGGCTGGTAAGGCAGCATAGGCATACGGCAGGGATGGAATCTGAACTGCGGAGAGAACATTTAGCACGGCTGTAAGCATCCCGAAAAAAGAGGGGCGCAGCGGTTGTATCCCGTCATACAGACAAAGATCAGCAAAAAACCTCCTCTTGTAGAATGGCTACAGCAGGAGGCTTATTTGTCCGAAATCTATTCCTGAATGGAGGAGCCTGCAAAAGCGGATTTCAGGGGAATCGCGCTCGGAAAAACGGAATTATCAAATCACAGAGCACTTTGGCTATACTCGACATCAGAGGCTGTCCCAAAGGATGTCGCTGAGTTGGAACATCTGATTCTGCAAAAAGGCACGAATCTCTTCTCCATCTAGAGCCGATGATTGCCAGCCGTATTTTTCACAGAGCTCTCGCCATGCTTCGGAATTCAGACATTCACGGGACACCTGATCCCAATACTCCATCATGCCTTGCTGCGTACTCTGCGCGGTCATCAGACAAATCCAGTTATCCTCCAGCACGGACAAGACGTCGTGAGCCTCATAGGGAAGAATACAGATCTTCCCGCTTTGAGCCGCCTCTACCGCCTGAGCGCGTGGAAGGCACAAAACGTCAACCGTCCCATCTTCCAAAGACACCCCCGGAATTTCCGGATCAACCGACTGATAAGGACAACCGTCATGAACCCCCAGCAGATATCGGAAGCGGAGCTCATCCAGTCCCCCTTCTACAGAGATTCCGCCAAGTCTGAGTAATTTCTCCCGGCTGATGCGCAGCAGCGCATCCTGGCTGGTATAGGGTGAGTCTGCGCGTACGGCGAAGCAGACAGGTTCAGTACCGAACATCGCAATCGGCGACAGCCCGGACAGGAAATCCTGACCGGAGACAATCTCCTCAATCATCATCTCCGGCGTGTAGAGCAGCAAAAACGGGCTTCCCGCATCTTGAAGGGTGTTTGCAAACAGTAGGGCCTCCAAGCCGGAACGCTGTTCATTCTTCCAAATCAGGGTGATCGGCATGAATTGAGCCCGGGCATGCTCCTCCAGATAATCGTACAAGGCAATCGTCGCCTGTCCAACCATACCGGAGCGCCGGTAGGCGATTAGCCTTGTGGCATTTCGAGGATTGGATCTGTTCTCGCGGTCATTGTCATTTTCCAGAATAATGTTCTTCGCATACTCTATGCCGGCCGATCGCAAAGAACTGCCGGTCGCTGCAAACGCGGCAATCAGCATCAGCATAGCGGCAATCAGCGTGCCCTTCATGCGCTTTGTCCCCCCTTGTTGGTTGTCTTCCATTGATCGACGATCTTCCTGAACTGATCGTAGTGAACCGAGTTAATCATTACCTCGCTGGGTGCGCTGGCAGAATCGAAAATCATTTCGTTGGGGTGTACCAGATTCGTCATGAGGATCACCGGGAAGGAAGCGCATATCCGTTTGATGGTTCTGGTAAGAGATATTCCGCTAAATCCATCCAGCGAATACTCGGTAATAAGCAGGCAATACTGATGCGGATGGCTAGAAAACTCCCTGATGACTTCCAGCGGACTCGTGTACAAATCCACCTGCTCACCTTCCTTTGCCAATCGGCGATACAGATGCATGTTATTGGAATACCGCCCATGTACGATGATGATTCTGTTGCTTTGGCTGCCCTGAGCGCCCGCTTCGATGGAAATGTATTCCGGAAGCACAATGGTAAACCTGCTGCCTTTGCCTAGATCGCTGGATACATCGATCCAGCCGTCGTGCTGATTGATAATATTTTGAACGATCATCAGCCCAAGGCCGGTGCCGCTGCCGCCCTTGCCCTTTGTAAAGAACGGATCAAACAAGTGGTTCAGCGTGTTTTGATCCATTCCACAGCCGGTATCCGCCACAATCAGTTTTACGCCGCTGCCGATGAAGGGGAGATCATCCCCGCAAGAATGGCCAATGACCTCCTGAACGGGCGCCTGACAATAGCTGAGGGTCAGCGTTCCGCCGTTTTCCATAGACTGACAAGCGTTGATCATCATATTGCACAGTGCTTGGTGCAGCAGCGACCGGTTTCCATATACAAACAGCTCCTGCTCCGGACAATTCATGCTCACCTGGATGCGGTTGGGCACCTGAACGCTGATGCTTCGCACACAATTTTTAAACAGCTCCCCTACGCCGACAGGTGCCTTGATCGTCTCGCTCCGCTTGCTCGAACGCGAAAACGAAAGCAGCTGCTTTGATAAATCCCGGCAGGAAGCCGCCGATTTGTACATCTCCAGCAGGGAATCGTACAGCCCCTCGTTCTCGTTGTATTTGAGCATGAGCAGCTCGCAATAGGTCATGATGGGCGTCAGCAGGTTGGAGAATTCGTGGGCAATAGTGCTGGTAAAAACGCCGATGGCTTGCAGGTTTTCCTTTTGATGGAGCTGGTTCTGGCGACTTTGCATATTCATGAGCATGCTGTTGAGTTCAACCAGATGCCGTTGTTCGTTCTGCACAAGCGCCTTTTCATGGCGCAGCGACAGAACGAGCATCAAAACGCCGAATAATACCGTAATAGCAAGCGACGCCGCGCCCAGAAACAAGAATGCATTCATTTGGATGCTGCTGATCGCCTCGGAATATGGCATCAGGGCAGCGACGACGAAGTGGAGGGAGGAGAGATTGGCTCTGCTGAAGGCGATCAGCATCTGCTCATCCTCGCCAAATACGGAAGAAGAGAAAATCGCCTTGCCCCGCTCTTTTTTGAGTATCGATTCGCGGAGATATTGCAAATCTGCTTCATCATTTGAAAGTTCCTCCGGGCAAACGTTCCAGCCGACCAAAGGGGCATCGGGACAAAGGAGAATCTGCCCCTCCGCACTGCACACCCACAGCTTGCCATTCTCTCCGATCCGAACATATCTGAACAGACGATGGACAATTGTTGAAAAATCGAGTACACCAACAAAGGTGCCTATCTGCGTTCTGCCTTGATAGATCCTTTCTACAACGGCTAACGCATAGCTGGAATCGTCAAGCCAAAGCCCATATTCCCCGGTTCCCTGGGCAGAAGCCATATCGCTTAATTTGCGCGCGAGACCCTCATCCTCCAGGCCAGCGCTGCAAACGATGCCGGCGTCTGCATCCAGTATCGCGGCATAGAGGTACTCTTCCTGATGCTCCGCCAAAAAATGACTCACCTTCATCTGGATTTGTTCTCTGTCCGCCTTACTGTTTTGGGACAGCAGCACAGAAAAGCCTTCCTCCTCCATCCACGCACAGCAGTCGTCGTGAAGCCCCTGAAAGCAGTACTGCATATAGGTCGCATTGGAGCGCGCAATGGTCATCAGTCGCTTCAGCTCCCGGTTCAGGATATCGCCGCAGTAGGGTTCATACAGAGCATGAAAGACGAACAGACACACAATCGCGCAAAAAAGAATGAACGCACTCTTCATAATCAGCTTTTTCTGCCTGTTATCGGAAGAAACAGTGTTCATCGGCTCATCCTCCCAGCGTTGGACAGTTAGTAGGGCGTCTATATCAACCATTGTACATGTTGTACGCCTTTTTTTCAAGCCAGATTGCTGGTTCTCACGATTTGCGCCAAATTCGGATTTACACATTTTCTTGTACTTCAGGCCATGGTATAATATAATAACCAATCTATCAGAAAGGAGTGCTGACATTGCGAAATACAGATGAGCTCGCCTCTGCTTATTCCGTTCTTGTGGCGGACGACGATCCCCGTATTTGTCGGGTCATTGAACAGATTTTGTCCTCCGACGGCATCCATGTAGAAACAGTTCACAGCGGTCAACAAGCAGTCAACAGGACCAAGAGCACTTGTTTTGATCTGATTCTGCTGGATATCATGTTTTCCGATCAGGATACAGACGGCTTTTCGACCATTGAAGCGCTGAGAAACAATGGCTTCGATGCTCCCATTTTTGTCATCAGTGCGCTTGCAGAGGAGAGCGACAAGATTTATGGATTCGGCATCGGTGCCGATGACTACATCACCAAGCCTTTTTCCGCACTTGAGCTGCTCTACCGCGTGAAAGCGGTGCTCCGCCGTTCCAGGAAGGATCTTCACAGCGCCAGGATTGAGTGTTATCCGTTTATCTATCTGCGAAACGAGATGCGTTTGTTTAAAATCGACGCATCGGGGCAAAAAAGGGAGATCCGTCTGACAACCAAGGAAAACCAGATTATGCTCTTCTTCTTAACTCATCCCAATTGGGTGATCACCACCGATCAGCTCTATGAAGCCGTCTGGCATAACCGCATTGTGGATGACAATACCATTATGGTTCACATCAGCAAGCTGCGGAGCAAAATCGAGGATAATCCTCGTCAGCCGGCGTACATCAAGACCATCCATGGGATTGGCTACCAGTTTCAGCCCGGCTCACCGGAAAAAGTATGACTTCGCTGCCTGTCAGCGCGTCCATACCCTTCAGAGCCACGCCATTGTCACTCAAACCCTGACACCGAACCGGGAGCCGCAGGATCTCCCACGCCTAGAAGAATAGCTTACCGTAAGCCTCGAAAACCAGTAGTATGTTGAACGAATTAAGCCTAACGTGCTACTCACGACTGAAAACACCCATCAATAGAGATCGGTTTTGAATGCCGGATCTCTTGGATGGGTGTTTCTGCGTCCTTCGATACGAAATCAAGAGAAAGAACGCCGGATTAAGCCTTCACTTGTCATCAGGCAACACGATTTTCTCCGGATATACAGCAACTGCGTACTTCTTGCTCCAATCATCCATCGCATTTTGGAATACCTTTGCCTTCTTTGTTTCGAGAGCTTCTTCTGCCATGGCTACAAAAGCATCCTGATTCAGTTGCACAGCACCTTCCGGCACATCAGACAAATAACAGATAAATTGTATTCCCGAATCGGTCAAAACGGGTTCGCTGATATCGCCAATCTGTTCCAGCGACATCGCAGCATCACGGAATTCAGTTTCATAGACAATAGACGCTTCATGAACCATATATCCTTCTGGACAGCTGAGCATTTCCTCGTCCTGTCCATAGGCGGCAATCAGACTGTCAAACGATTCGCCTGCCATAATTCTCGCCTGAATCTCGTTAATCGAGTCCTGCAGCGCCGGCGCGGCCTTTTCGCGGATAGCCAGAAGCTGTGCCTGAAGAAGTTCTGCTTCACGGTTTAGAAGTTGACACTCCTCCTCAGTCTTTGTTTTATCCTCCAGCAAAGTTTGAATGGCCTCTCTTTTTGCCTGACCAATGCTTATCTCAGTCTGGATATCCTCGGGATAAGTCAGCAGAATGCGCGACACTAACCGATAGCCTTTGGGGATATAGTACACATTCTGGCCGTAAGCAGAGGTGTAAAGCTCATACTGATCGATGTGATCTGCAAAGAGTTTTCGATCAGGTTCAACATGCTTTTCCATGTAATAGGCGTAAACCTCTTCGTCATCTTCGATTGCAACGTCCTTTGTTACATCGGCATACAGCCTATCATACCCGGCATAACACATTGCTGTCCGATAAAGAGAATCAATGGTACAGCCGCTTCTTTCCAAATAATCTCGCGCCATCTCCTTGGCCGTATCATCGTCCATGAAACCAGCATAGATTGCTTTATAGTCTTCGATATAATACTCCAGCGTCTGCTCGTATGCCTCTTCAGCCTGTTGCATCAACGATTCAGATTCTTCCTGAGTAAATGTATCCAAACCATAATCCTCGACCACATTATCCATAATGCAGTAAGACAGCAGAGAATTCAGTGCACGGTTACGAATATGGATATAATCATCCCGAATAAATGCGATACCATATGTATTCCGATAGGCGGCAATCAGGTCATCGACTTCTTGCTGCGCCTGTTCGAGTGACACAGTATGTCGGCCTGCAACGATGACGTTGGCTGTCTCTTCCGCTGCACACAGACGCATGCACAGCAGGAATACGAGCATCACTGCAAGACAAACGAATATCTGGTTTCGCTTCTTCATAACGAGTTCATTCTCCTTTTCTGATCGGTAAGTGAGAAGGTTGTCTGCCTTGCAGTGATGCAAAGACGAAAGAGGCGGAGGCCGCAGCATGGCATTCCGCGGCCTCCTGAATTAGGGGAAGATATCTCTGTCCTCCAGGGTTGAAAGCCCGAACCTCAGTGACAGGCAGTGAATCAATAGCCGTAACGGACAGCTTCAAGCTTTTCGAGCATCTCGTTGCAGACCTCAGCGGTCAACGGCTGATACTTCGCGTCCTGCATGACAGCCGTCTGGCCTTCGTAGCTCAGGACATACTTGAGGAACTCATAGCAGATTTCGTTCATCGGCACGCCTTCTTCAACCTTGTACCAGAAGTTCTGGCTGAAGACGAACGGATACTCGCGGCTCTGTGTGGTGTACTTGTCCGGATAAACCGGGTCACTGCCTTCTTCCACGATAACCGGCACGAACTTAATGCCCGGCAGCATGTACTCGTCGGTGTAACGGGACAGGCCGATAGCGCCCTTATCCTCGACAATGTGCTCAACAACCCACTGGGCGCCGGTGACGCGCGGACCCTCCAGCGGCCTGTAGTTACCGGTGGACTTGATGTTCTCGTTCCACTGGGCGCTGCCCTGAAGCAGACTCTCAGAGACTTCGCGAGCGGTATTGTAGCGAAGCTGGAAGGTGTACGGCGTGATCACCATGTTCTCCCACTCGCCAGTCAGACCGAGCTCACCCCAGGTACGAATGTTCTTGGAATCATCGCGTCCGTACTCCGGATGCCAGTAGCCCACGTCATCCCAGCCGCCGCTGCGCGCGCCGCCGAAGATGCCGTCCAGCTGCTCGACCGTGATGGACTCGATCGGGTTCTCCTCGTTCACCTCGACAACAAGGGTATTGCCCCAGCCACCCAGCTTGTAGGAACCGGAATAGGCCATGACGCCCCACAGGTCTTCACCGACGATCTTGTGATATGCGATGGCATCCTGCGGCGTGCGGCGCTGAGACAGGTAGAGATCAAACATGTCCAGATACAGTCCGCCATAGCCCATGGACGCGGACGGCATCTCCCAGGAGATGTTGACGGTCGGGTGGAACTCCTTGAAGCCGTCGTTCCAGAGATCCTTCAGGATACCGGTCTGGATATAGTCGTTTCCATAGATGCGGATGAAGCCTTCCGGATAGGTCTCAGGCACATAGTGCGGCAGACCGCTGAGGTCGAAGTCATCCATGGTGTATTCCTGACGCTCAGCGCGGGAACGGACGGTCGCGAAGTGCGCCTGCTGCGTGCGCAGGGCAGCTTCCTTGGCCTCGTCAGAGACAGCCTCTGCATTCACCTCGATGGTGCTGGCCGCCTCAACCTTCGCCAGCTGCTCGGCGCATTCCTCAGCGTTCAGCGGAATGAATTTGCCGTCAGCTGCAACAGCCTTCTGGCCTTCTTCACTGAAGATGTAGCGCAGAAACGCAGCATCCAGATTGCTCAGCTTGCCCACCACGCGGATGAACATCTGGCCGTCGCGTGCCAGCGGATAGGTGCCGTTGTAGATATTCTCGGGCGTGCAGGCGACGGGGACGCCGTCAGTGCTGGCCACCGCAAGCGCCTTCACGTTGTCGTTGATGAAGTATTGTCCGGACACGATGCCGATGGCGAACTTGTCCGCGGCGACGGCATCCACGATGTCCTGCTCGGTGTAGACGGCATTGCCGTTCTCATCGTAATAGGAGCCGTGCGCATGCAGGCCTTCAACCCAGTAGTCGCTGCCGCTGATGATCTTGTCGGCCAGCGTCTCGCCCATGGAATAGGAGGTCGGATAGGCATGCGCCTCGATCTTCGCATCCGCGAACTCGCCAGTCAGGCCCATTTCGCCCCAGGTGCGGATGTTTTCTTCCTCGCCGCGGGCCAGCTTGATGTCAAACGCGGTGCCGATCCAGCCGCCATTGCGGGCGCAGCCGAAGATGCCGTCCAACTGATCCATCGTGACGCTGTCAAGCGGCATATCCTTGTTGACAATGACGGTAAACGCAGCCTGATATCCGTTCATGTCGGCAGAGCCCTTGAACGGATTCAGCTCCAGCGGCTGAGAGCTGAGCATGCGCTCATAGGGCATGATGTCATAGAAGCCCGGTTCTTCGACGATAACCATGTCGGCCTTATCGTAATACAGCGGGGTCAGCATGACTTCCTTGCCCGGCAGATTCCACGTGACGTGGGCATCCGGATAAATCTCGTTGAAACCATCGGACCAGAGGTCGGCAAGATTGCCCGTCGCCAACGCACTGTGACCCCAGATTTCAATCCAACCCCCGATGTCTTCCTCTACTGTGTAATCCGGCAGATCAGAAAGATCAAAAGCATCCTCAGCGTAGGAACGGTAGTCCTTTTCGTAGAACTTCTCCTGCTGATAGAGTTCTGCGTTCAGCTGCGCTTTGTTCTTTTCAGCAAGACCGCTGTAGGTCATGGTTGTCAACAGAGAAAAAACCAAAATTGCGGATAGAATTTTCTTCATACTTCTTCTCCTTTCATACTTACATCCTTCTCTCGAACCGGAACCACCCGTAAAATCTGTCTTTTGCTTCTTCCTCCTTTCATACTGTGCGATTTACGAGTTTTCCGATGCGTTGCACAATGCCGGCACTTTTGAATAAGACATCCATTATCCAGCGTATAAGTAATTTTGTAATCGGAGAAATACAAGGTGTTTTGTTGCTAAGCCTCCTGCGACACTATGTAATAAACATCAAGAAATTCAAACCAATCCTTGCTTGAACTATGCAAGACGCTTATCGAACACCCCTGATTTATGTAACTAATTATACAATGCGAATCTTAAACGTTCACCAGTGCTTTCCTTAAGATTTCTAAAGGAACCTCTGAATAATAAGCCCTGTATTCTAGGGTGTGTTTCTAAAGTAGAATCAATGACGGCTGAACGAAAAAAACTTGCAAAACCAAAAGGGAATTAGAGCTGAATGTCGAATCTTTCTTTATACGAAGTAAGGAGAGATTTGTATGGCACGACGCTATGAAGTAACGGATGAACAGTGGAAAATCATAGAACCTCATCTGGGAAATATCCTGATCCTGTGCGCAGACGGACTGACCGGAATCAAGGAAGCCATAGCTGCTGCGTATCCCCAAACTGAATACCAGCGTTGCATCGTCCACCAGGTACGCAACACGCTGAAATACGTTTCGGACAAAGACCGAAAAGCATTCGCCAATGACCTGAAAACCATTTATCTGGCGACATTTGAAGCCACGAAGAAATGGACGATGCCGAACCGTAACTGGGGCAGGGTTTACGGTGAACTGGCCATCATGTATGATGGCAGACTGCCGGACTGATACCAGAACGGTAGTCAAGAGCTGAACGGCTGAACCTGCCGTTCGGCTCCATCTAACCTTGATCATATGTAAATCCAGGATAATGACATTTCCATAATCGTTTCCCAGTGACGCTTCATTCTTATTCTGATAACCGCCATTTTCGTCTTTCCTAAACGAGAGACTCCAGCGTTTGCCAAGCGATTAACGCAATTTGCATGATATGCAAAAAGGAATTGCGAACGCTCCCTGCCTTTCCAGAAAAAGGATCCGTTTTTGTATACGGAGGATAAACGCAAGCGAGTGCGTTGAGCACGCTAAACTCTTCCATGGTGCAACAGAAGTACCTACATAATCAAAAAAACATCTGTCAGAAGAGATCTGTTCCTGGTTCCAGACCTCTTCGACAGGTGGTTTTTTCTTTGAAATATGATACACATACCCCCTTGACAAAACTGTTTGTGCTATAATGGTTGCATCCGTCGGGACTGTCAAGCCTAAACCGAACATTCCAAGAAACAAATATCTGAGTATTCTCGGATATGGGGCTTTGCCCCATCGCCCCACCAAAGGGCTTTCCGAGCGTTTACGGCGCCCGTTTGGCGCATCGCCCTTTGGAAACCTTCGGGCGCAAATACTTGGTTTTATTCTTGAAATATCGGTGTGGTTAGCTTGACAACCCCCGCAAATGAATGGAGGCTTCTTTATGCTGAAAGGTATTTCCCCGATCATCAGCCCCGAGCTGCTTAAAATCATCGCCGAGATGGGGCACGGCGACGAGCTCGTTCTGGCCGACGCGAACTTCCCCGGCACGTCCATCGGCCAAAAGTGTGTGCGCTGCGACGGCCACGGCTGTGCCGAGGTGATGCGGGCGCTGCTGACGCTCTTCCCTCTGGATGACTTTGTGGAAGCGCCGCTGGCCGTCATGCAGGTGCCGGCGGGCATGTTCCCCGGCGACAAAGCGCCGATCTGGGAGGCGTTCCGCGCGGCGGCGGATACCGATCTGCCCACCGCCAAATTCGATATGATGGCGCACGATGCGTTCATGGAGCGCGCGAAAAAGGCCTTCGCCGTCGTGCAGACGGGCGAAACCGCGCTCTACGGCAACATCATCATCCGCAAGGGCGTTGTGCGCGCGTAAGCGCCCTGTTTAGTGTACAAACAAAAAGGCTGTCAAGCTCAAACCGAACATTTCAAGAAACAAGCATCTAAGCATTTTGGGATATGGGGCTTTGCCCCATC
>ERZ779840.1352-NODE-1352-length-23957-cov-7.914735_pt1 | contig 23957 bp, 25 predicted proteins | sample MGYA00511561_ERZ779840 | MGnify/ENA primary metagenome ERZ779840 (study PRJEB29588, sample SAMEA2162036) | human gut metagenome | biome: human gut; feature: human-associated habitat; material: faeces | place: Denmark | collected 2008/2010 ...
GACTTCATTCAGCCGGAGCCTGCATATAAATTTGCGCATAATTCTTGACGGGACCGGTATAGAGAAAGCGAGGCGGGTATTCAATGTCGGCATCTTCTACCAAGTCAAGATTGCACCTCAATTCGTTTGAAATAAAAATTATTGCGTTGATTTTTATGATATTTGACCATTTCGGTGCATATCAGACATTCACAACAAACTTGTCTATAAATGATTTCTTCCGAATAGTTGGTCGAATTGCTGCTCCGCTATTTCTATTTGTTGTAGTAGAAAGCCTACACTATACTCACAATAAAGTTAGATTCGCCATGCGGCTTTATATAGCTGGGGTAACAGTCGAAATCTTTAATAGAATTTTTGAAAGCACTTTTGATATATTCAGCATTGGTAATATCCTCCCCACTTTTTTCTATGTCGCTCTAATTGTGACCACCACAGAATGTATCACAAAGTGTAGAAATTTGAAAACAGCTGTTATACCGCTTCTTTGTTTAATCGTTCCGTTTCTCATAATTCCGCTTAATATTGCTTTATGTGAGAGTGGTTATGTTGAGATTTGGGACATTATATCTATAATTTTCCCGTCTATATTTACGGTTGAGTATTCAATTATATTTATTTTGCTCGGCATTGCATGGTATTACATCAAGGACAAAAGAATAAATTGCATTACATTTGCAGCATTGGCACTACTATGCTTTTTTGTTCCTGACAGTATATTTTACACTCTACCTTTGCGCTGTTTTAGTCCGCTTTATTTTAATATTTCTGACCTGTTTATAGATGGACAGTGGTGTATGTGCTTAGCGCTACCGTTTATGCTTTTATACGATGGAGAAAAAGGGCATAGCATGAAATATTTCTTTTATATCTATTACCCAATTCATGTATATGTTCTCATTATAATATCTCAACTGCGGTCGGCAAGTTTTTGACAATGACAAACGGGAGCATTTAATCCATGCTCCCGTTTATTTTATGTTCTTTGCTCTTGTTCGGCCTGTTGCTTTACTTTCCACTCGGCGTATTCCCGCTGCCCGTCCTCGTTCTCAAAGAACGCTTGTATCTCCAGGAGCAGGATGCGGGCAAGGGCCTCTACAGGAGCTGCTGGCGCTTCGCCCTGAGGATATCAGCGAGGACGGCTCCGTCATTCATGTTGAATATGCCGTGAAGATGGTGAACGGTGTGCCGCAGCTCGGACCACCCAAGAGTGTCCGCAGCCGCCGAACCATTCCGATCCCGGAGCAGTTTTGCCCGTATGTACGCTATCTCCGCGAACACAGCGGCACACCCTACGTTTGGACCTGCTCCGGAGGGAACCCACTCTATGGCGTTGGCTCCTTCCGCCGACGCTTCTATACGGCGCTGAAAAATGTCGGTCAGGTGCGTAAGCTTTCGCCGCATTGCTGCCGCCACACCTATGTGACGATGCTGCAGGCAAACGGTGTTCCCATGGAAACCATTGCGGCGCTCACGGGACACTCTGACATCAAAACGACCGAGGGCTATCTGCACCAGTCTGCAGATACGCTCGCAAAAGCGGTCGAAGTGCTCAACGGCAAGGCGGCCTCCTGAGCCGCCGGAAAGGAAACTATATGGATAAGAAGATCGCTATTCACACGATGGAGCTTTGGCTCGCAAATCTGCCGGTCACACCCGGCCGTGTCCAGCACGGCACCCGTCCCGTCGTTATCGTGTCCAACGATGTGGCAAACAACTTCAGCCCCATCGTCACGGCCGTACCGCTGACGAGCAACCGCAAGGCAGCAACTCTGCCGACGCACGTCTGCCTGCGCGGCTATGGCCTTGCGGCCACCAGCATCGCCAAGTGCGAGCAGGTCATGGCGCTGGACAAGTCGTGCCTCATTCGCCGCCTGGGCGAGGTCTCCGATTGGTATGACCGCCTCGCCATCCAGCACGCGCTGGCCGAGCAGCTCGGCATCGAGCTGCAGGTCAACCTCGCGGCGTAAGGGGGGTGAGACAATATGGCGAAGACCTTTACGAACGACGAAAAGAGGGAGATCGAGAAAAAGGCGAAGTACATCCTCACAGCCATGGATGACATCGGCAAGAACGGGGACGCCTACTGCACCGACGAGCAGCTGTTCCGCGCCAGCAAAGCGGTGAGGCCAAGCCTCACCGGACAGCGGTATCGCACCGATAAAGTCCTTCTGCTGCAAGCCGGTTTCCTCCATCAGGAGGGGTATCATCTGTATGCCAAACGGACGTGGGACTATGAGGTGACTGCGGCGGAGCGGCTCGCTGACATCCTTAAAGATCCGGCTTTGCCGGTCATGGAGATTCCGAAGGAGCTCCGCGCCGGTGACGTTCTCCTCAGCGAACAGCAGCGCGAGGCGATCGAGCTGGCGCTGAACAGCCGCCTCTCCGTCATCCTCGGCGGCGCGGGCTGCGGCAAGACCACGCTCATTGAAGCCATCGTGCATTGCTTCAGAGAGCGCAATGACGCTTTTGAGCCGTATGTGGTCGCCGCCCCGACCGGAAAGGCTGCGCGCAACCTCACCGAGCGCACCGGGATCGAGGCACGCACGGTCCACGGCGCGCTTGGGAAAAGCACGGATGCAAACTTCCTGGACGCCGTTTCGTGGAACTGCATCGGACTGGTCGTCGTCGATGAGGCGTCGATGGTGTCCTTGGAGATGCTCGCCGGCATCCTCAACCGTGTTCGCAGGAATTGCCGCGTTGTTCTGCTCGGCGACCCGAATCAGCTGCTGTCCGTCGGGGCAGGAAACGTCCTTTCCGACCTTCTGACGCTCGGCGTCCCCTCTATCTGCTTGCAGCAGCAGTACCGTCAAAGCGCGGATGCCGCGGCGCTGCGTCAGAATGTCGTGGACTTCCCGAAGCTGAACGGGGAGCAAGAGCTGCGGTGGGATGACAGCTTCCGCCTGCTTCCCGCGGATGACCGCGCCATTCCCGACCTTCTGTGCGAGGAGGCTGCGCGGCGTTACCGGGCGGGCGAGAGCATTCAGGTCCTCTCACCGGTGAGGGCAAAAACCGACTTTTCGGTGCAGGCGCTCAACACGCGCCTGCAGAACGAAGTCAACCCGCTGACGGCGGAAAAGCCGACATGGGGAAAATTCCGTGACGGCGACCGTGTCATCGTTACCCAGAACAACGCTTATTACAACATCTGCAACGGCGATGTCGGTGTGCTGCATATTCGCGGAGAAAAGCCGCACCGTGTTGCTATGCTGGCAGTCAGGGGTACGCTGAAGACATGGCAGATCGACCGTGGACAGGGGGAATACGGCATCGGTCATGATGACGCGCTCCCGCCGCAGCTTGCGCTCGCCTATGCGTTGACGGTACACAAAAGTCACGGCAGCCAGTACGACACCGTTCTCATGCCGGTGAGCATGGCGACTGCAAGAATGCTGTATCGCAACCTGCTCTACACCGCGATCTCACGAGCAGGGAAGGAGGTCATCCTCGTGGGGAGCCGTGAGGCGCTGAACACCGCGATGCAGTGCATTCCGTACCCGCGCAAGTCCAAGCTCGTCGCCCGGACCAACCTGCTGCGTCTTGGGCGCAGCGCGTGAGGCGGCGGCATGAAGAGAAGGGAGCTACCGCGCTATCCCGTTATCGACGCTGCCGCTACGGGCCGAAACCTCTGCCGCCTGCGGCTGGAGAAGGGGTACAGCGTGAAGGAGCTGCAGGAATACCTCGGTCTGGGCTGCCCGCAGGGCGTGTACCAATGGCAGGCGGGAAGGAGCCTTCCGAGCGTAGATAACCTCTATGCGGTCTCGCGGCTGTGGGGCGTGAGCATGAATGAAATTCTTGTAGAAAGGGAAAGCGCATAGAACAGCGGAGGCCGAAGCGGTTCGCTTCGGCCTCCGTTTCCTGTATTTTACAGCAGGGCGTGAAAATAACCAACTTGAACATTCTTCAGATGACCGTATCCTCTTAGGCTGCGATAGGCCCTTGTTTTCCCCGGATAGTCCTCCATCTCGGTGTAATCCAATTCCCATCCGTCGGTTTCTCCAACCATATCCTCGATGGTTTCAATGCCTTCAAAAATTTCACGCAGGGTACTAATAGATGCCTTGCCATATCTGCCATCATTATAGAGAACCAAAATTTCTCCGTTCTCTTTTTCTACGATTCTCAAAAGCATGGCTTCTATCGTCTCCTTTGTCATGTTGCTATGTTAATAATACAGCGATGACGATTTAACGTCAAATCAAATCGGTTCCAGATGGCAAACAAAGACATCGACTATTGCGGTTTATTGATATACCAATAAAATGCAATAGTTTATTTCCGGCTTGAAAAGTAGACAAAAAATATCCAAATCGCTATAAGCATTGTGCTACAACGATTTGGATATTTATTATGGCTATATTCAGAATTGACTATATGCCCCGTAATTTAGAAAAGAGCCAATTAAGAAGATATTCGAGGTATACCTTGCGAAAGAAAGCTTACTCAACAACGAGGCGTATGCCAAGCTGAACTTGCCCACCTTCCCCGTGGGAGGTGTTGGATGCGCTGGACAAGGTACGCCTTCAGATAGATAACATCCTGTACATGGAGATCGAAGACTAGCGCATATCTCCACTCTGGCAGTGGCTCTGACCGCCGTTTTCACTCCTTACCGCGCATCCAAATCATTTAGGCGAGGCCGCTTAAAGTGTGCTCTTATACGGTTTTTTGCTCGGCTTTCCTTCGGACTTGCTTTTTATGCGCTTTTTCTCTTTGCCGAGTGCCCTGCGCTCTTGCGTCCGTCGGCTTTTTATTTAGTGCGTATTTTGTTCATCTCTTTCAGATAGATTGCAGCATAGATTTTACTCCTCGTACAACAAAGGTTGTTTGGCTTCGGCGCTTTTTGCTGCAAAAAGTTCTGAAAATGGTGAGATTCAAGATGGGCGGCGACCCTGCCTGAGTTGTGGCCAGTGGTCTGTCAGCTCATCAGCCTACGGAGTGCCAGAGCCTCGGCGAGGGCTTGGTTGAGCGGCATTTGCCGCACATGGGCGCACATTAGGTCGTTGATTTTATTGATACGGTATTTTGCGGTGTTTTGATGTACATACATGCGGGCGGCTGTGGTGGAAATGCTGCAGTCGGCATCTAAAAGATAGACCGCCAGTGTTTCTTCCAGTATTTTTGACAGCTGCTTGTCCGGGATATCCAGCGGTGACAGCGCTGCTGTGTGATGACGGATGGCGGTGTCTCCCTTGGACAGGATCTGGCAGCACGCCTCCGCAAAACGGATCTCTTGGAAGCTCATCACGCTACGACCGGGGAAGATCTGGGAGGCTGTCTCCGCATATTCTATGATCTTTCCGTAGGCTTCCCGGCATTCCTGCACCTCTCGGATATTATGTACCACAAACCCGCGCATGGCGGAACCGGGCTGCTGAATCAGGTCGGCAACCTCTTTCTTGAAGTATGCCAGCGCGGGAGCCTCTACGCTGCTGCTCAACAGGATGATCGAGTCCTCATAGCAGCTTAGGGCGGACCAGGGGAATGTCTCCTCCGCTGCGATGCCGAGCTTCTCCGACAGCTGTCGCTGATGCTTTGCCTCGAACCCCTTGCCTGAACGGAATACCCACATGGAGTCGATGCTCCGCGTGTCTACGCCAATCAGTTCCGCCACGCGCTTGATCTTCAGCGTCTCGCCCATGATCACGGAGCGGACCAGCTCGTCTGAGCCGGCGTCCTTCTGCTGCTCCTCCCAGATGTTGTAGAAGAGGCGAATCAGCTCTTTCATCTGATCGATGCCGCCTTGGAGCAGATTTTGCTCCGTGTTTAGGGCGAAAACATGCCGCACCACGCTTCCCTGGTGCTCCAGAGGGGCGTGCTGGCTGGAAAACCGGATATCGGAGACAACTGGATTTTCCCCTAGTTTTGCCTGCTCCACGACCTGCTGCACATCTAGCTGAAGACCCAAGGGCCAAGTGGCATAGCTAAGTACCTGCCACTGGGCGTCGGTCACGATCAGAGAGGTCTGCGTGCGGTCGCAGAGGATACGAAGCAGTGTATCGATGCTCTGCCTGTGCTTGGGGAGCAGGGAGAACTGATCCAGTATTTCCGGGATGAAATAAACCTCCTGCTCCCGGTTCTTGTGGATGAGTCCCGTGATCTCCATGATGGCGTCGCTATACCGCAGATCGCACTGGCCGGGCGGCATGGCGATGAGCACAAAGCCTATCTCCTCAGCTGTGCGGATGACCCGCGGGTCCAGCTGCTTTACCACGATCCCCAAATAGTAGAGTGACATGGCGACAATGCCTGACTCCATCAGCCCACGGATGATCTCACACTGGGCATCCACATCGTCGCAAATGTCAAAGAACCCGGTGAGGGAAAACTCATTGTAGCGAATTCCCTCGGTGTGCCGCATGTGGTCCTGAAGATGCCCTGGGACCGTGTACTCCATGACGGTGATGGAAGTGATAGTCTGATCGATGTGCTTTGCGCCTGCCACAACGCGCGCCCCGTGCATACAGGGCAATTTTAGAATATCTCGGATCTTTGTACTCATATCCAACGCCTCGTGCAAATATTCTCTCAAAAGTACGTTTATTATACCATCTTGGCGGAAGTTCTTCAATATGCCCATCCATTTTTCTCCGCAAATTTCGGTTGTCCAGACCATTTGGTTGTCTAAAAGGACAATCAAATGGTCTATTTTTCATCTTAATAGATATTTACGGCGTAAAGGTGATGTATTATAATACACAAAGAAGCTACGGATAAGGCGGCATACATCGTGCATGTTGCATATTATTGTGCAAATTCTACAATGTATTGACATACTAATGGTTATTTATGCCACCTTGAATTTATTTCCGTCTGCTACACAAGAGACAATTGAAAGGAGTGAAATCATATGCAAATCAAGGTCATCAGTCCCGTTGTAGGCAGTCAGCCCGATCTGGAAGCGGAGCAGGTGGTGCCCCATGGGGCCGCCCGGCCCGGCACCGCGCTGGAACTGCATTATCTGAACAAGGGGTTTCCCTCTGTGGAATCCGAGCTATCCGACACGGTCAACTCTGCTCAGGTCATTGTGGAGACTCTTCAGGCGGACTGCGATCGCTATGACGGCATTTTCATCAACTGTTTTGATGATCCGGGCGTCCTTTCCCTTCGGGAGGCGCTTCCCATCCCAGTGTGCGGCGGATATGTCCCTTCCATGCTTACCGCGATGTCTTTGGGTGAGCGCGTCGCTGTCATTACCACCGACGAGCGTTGCATTCCCATGGAGGAGCGTAAGGCGCGCATGTATGGATTCGACCGCCATCTGGTCGCAGTAGGGTGCGTGTCCATCGCAGTAGTGGACCTGCTGGAAAAGCGGGACGAGTTGCTGAATCGGCTAGTTCAGGAATGTGAGCGCCTGCACCGTGAGTACCGGGCGGACGCCGTGTGCCTGGGTTGCACCGTGATGGCTGGCCTCTGGAAGTCGCTGCGAGAGCAGCTGAAACAGCGTGGTTGCCCTATCCAAGTGGTGGAGCCTTTGACCACCGGCATCCATTGGCTGGAAAACCTGATCGATATGGGTTATACCAACAGCCGTGGGCTTAGCTTAAACCTGGACGCGCTGAAAATGGATTGACCTACCTTTGCAGCCGGGGCCTGAGCATGACTTAATAATAGTGCTCCGGATGGGATATATTGGGAGAACATGAGAAAATAAGATTGAAGGAGGAACTACTATGAAAAAACTGAAACGGACTCTGGCTGTGCTGCTGACTGTCGCTGCGGTGCTGACGCTGACTGCCTGCGGAAATCAGCCGGGAAGCACGTCGAACGGCGGGGCTCCCGCGCAGGTTGCCACGTACCTCTACAAGTCCATCCCCCTGCTGGACTGCGATCCGTCTGTGGAGTTCTCAGACGGCATCATCACCATGAACAACATCTACGAAACCCTCCTGTATTACGATATGGAGAACGATAAGCTGGAGCCTCGTCTGGCTACGGAGTATTCTCATAGTGAGGACGGTCTGGTGTGGACATTCAAGATTCGCAAGGGCGTCAAGTTTCATGACGGTACTACCATGGACGCCGAGGCGGTAAAGTTCTCCATCGACCGCACGATGAAGAAAGGCATGGGTGCCTCTTTCATCTGGGATCCTGTGTCTGAGATCAAAGTGGTAGACAGCAACACGGTGGAGTTCCACCTGAAGTATCCCGCCGCTCTGGATATGATCGCTGCCACGGGCTACGCTGCTTTCATCTATTCCCCCACCGCTGTGTCGGGCTACGGAGATATCTGGCCCGAGGGCGCGGAGTGTGGAACCGGCCCCTACATCATGCAGTCCTACACCCCCGGCGAGGAGATCATTCTGTCCAAGTTCGAGGACTATTGGCGCGGATGGGACGGCGAGCATTTTGACAAGGCCGTTATCCGTAAGGTGACCGAGACGGCTTCCCGCCGCCAGATGATGGAAAAGGGCGACGGCGATATTACCTACGGTCTGCCCGAAACAGATGTGAAGGATATCAAGAACGCCGGTCAGCTGACCGTGGATGTTGCCTCGACGCTCGAGAACGTGGTTGCTATGCTCAACTGCGAGCGCGCCCCTCTGGACAATCCTCTGGTTCGTCAGGCACTGGCGTACGCTTTCCCCTATCAGGATGTGGTGGACTATGCCGTGGGCGGCTATGCCACGCAGGCAACCGGTGCCATTCCCGCCGGCCTGTGGGGTCACAGCGACGACCTCTTCCAATACAGCTTTGACCCCGATAAAGCGCTGGAGCTGCTGGCTCAGGCGGGTGTAGACCCCAGCGAGATCCACTTGTTGCTCACTTACAGCTCCGGAGACGAGGCGCTGAAGAAGATGTCTGAGCTTTATAAGTCCGAGCTGGCAAAGATCGGCATTGAGCTGGAGATTCGTGCTATGTCTTGGGATACCCAGTGGGAGATGGCGAAGGGAAATGAGAGCGGTCGTCAAGATATTTTCCTTATCTATTGGTGGCCCGACACGGCGTCTCCTTTCACATGGCTGTTCAATCTGTTCCACTCTGAGGATCTGCCCGCCTATAACCTCAACTACTATTACAACAAGACATTTGACAAGATCGTTGACGACGCCAACGTCATGGCGGGTATTGACCGTGCCGCTGCTGAGAAGGAGTTCATCAGAGCGCAGGAGATCCTGTTGGAGGATTGCCCCAGCATCTTCGTCTACGACAATGATAATGTGTGGATCAAGAACCCCACTTTCAAGGGCCACAAAGAAAACCCCGTATATCCAGGTGTGGTATTCTTCTACGACTGCTATCGGGGTCAGTAATACATAAAATGCCGGGGGGTCTGTCTTAGGCTCCCTGGCACGCTTAAAAAAGGAATGGGGCTTTGCCATGCTAAAATTTATTGTCAAACGACTGCTGTTGGGCGTTGTGGTCATGCTGGGCGTTATTACCATCACCTTTTTGCTGGTACATGTGCTTCCATCCAACCCGGCGGCGAAGTGGGTGGGCGCCCGCGCAACTCCCGAGCAGATCGCTCAGGCCGAAATCGAGTTGGGACTTGATAAGCCGCTCCCGGTTCAATATGTTAACTACATCAAAGATCTGCTCAATTTAGATATGGGGCGTTCTCTGCGGACTCATCAGCCCGTCACTAAGGAGCTTGCCAACTACCTGCCTGCGACCTTGGAGCTGGTGCTGTGCGCAACGATCTTGGCGGTGCTGATCGGACTGCCAATGGGCATCCTGTCTGCCAAGAATAAAGACAAGCTGGGAGACCATCTCAGCCGATTTATTTCAATTGGTGCCGTGTCCCTGCCGACTTTCTGGATGGGCATTTTCATGCAGCTGATTTTCTACAGCTGGCTATACGTCCTCCCGGTGGGCGGTCAACTCAGTCAGAATATTAAGATCTTCTACGAGATCCCTCATGTTACCGGCTTTTTGATTTTTGACAGCATCATTACCGGTAACTGGACCATTGCGGCAGATGCGCTCAGGCATATCATTCTCCCATGCATTACCATCGCCCTCTACCCCATCGGTCTTGTGGCGCGCATGACCCGCTCTGCCATGCTGGAAATCTTGAACGAGGACTATATCACTGCTGTTCGTTCCTACGGGATCAGTGAGCGGCGGGTTCACTGGAGATATGCGCTGAAAAACTCCTTGGGAGCTACCGCTACAGTGGTTACGCTCTCCATTGGCTCCACGCTGGTCAACACTTTCCTCGTGGAGGCTATCTTCGACTGGCCGGGGATTGGCAGTTACATCTCTAACGCGGTCACCACCTTGGACTACCCAGCGGTGATGGGTGTTACCTTGTTCTCCGCCCTGTCTTATGTCATTTTGAATTTGATTTCTGATATTATCATTGCGCTGGATCCGCGCATCAGAGTTTAAGGAGGCGCAGAGATGAAAAAGCTAATTGAAGTGCTGCGCCCTCGCTGGCGGGAATTCAAGCTGTCCTTTTATCTGCTCAACCGAAACATTTTGACCCGGATCGCCCTGATCACGGTGGTTCTGCTGGTCCTTCTGGCGATTTTCTCCCCTTTCATCATCCCGTATCCCGGGCAGGTGGAGAATGAAAATGCCCCAGGGATCGCTCTTCAGGCACCGGACAAAGAGCATCTGTTTGGCACTGATGAGATGGGCAGAGACGTTTTCTCCCGTGTCCTCTACGGCACCCGCATTTCCCTGTGCGCTTCGCTGGTGGCTGTTGCTATGGCGGTTGTGTTTGGCACAACCTTGGGAGCCATCGCTGGCGCGGCAGGCGGCATTGTGGACGAGCTGATCATGCGTATCACAGATGTGTTCCTCAGCTTTCCATCCTTACTGCTGGCAATTGCCATCTCGTCATTTTTGGGACCGTCCCTTACCAACGCCATGCTCTCTATCGCCATCTCATGGTGGCCGTGGTATACCCGCATTGTGCGCGGTCAGGCGGTGTCCATCCGAGAACGGCAGTTTGTTCGGGCGGCACGAGCCATCGGCACGCCGGAGCATACCATTATTCTCAAGCACATCATTCCTAACACCATCGCACAGGTGATCGTGCAGGCGTCCATGGACATCGGCGGCGTCATCATGACCTTAGCATCCCTGAGCTTCTTGGGACTGGGTGCCCAGTCTCCGACCCCTGAGTGGGGCTTGATGATCAATGTGGGCCGCACCTATTTCCAGACGGCTTGGTGGATCTCCATTTTCCCGGGACTTGCCATTTTCCTGACGGTGCTGGTCTTCAACTTGTTGGGTGACGGTCTGCGTGAGGTTCTGGACCCGAAGACCCGGAAGCTGTGAGGTGTGGGAAGATGGAAAAGTATTTAGAGATCAACAACCTGTCTGTGGATTTCAAGACCATAGACGGAGACTTTCACGCTCTGCAGATCGAACACTTGGACATTGAACGGGGCGAGAGCTTCGGATTGGTGGGCGAGAGTGGTGCCGGCAAGACGGTGTTGGCATTGGCGATTTTGGGACTTCTGCCACCTTCCGCTGTGCGCATCCGGTCCGGAGAGATCCTCCTGCAAGGTGAAGACCTGCTCAAGAAGAAGCCGCGAGATTTGCAGCAGATTCGAGGGAAAAAGGTGGCAATGATCTTCCAAGATCCCATGAGCAGTCTCAACCCTGTGTTTACCATCGGTTATCAAATGGAGGATGTGATCCGCTGCCACCGGAAGATCAGTCGCTCTCGCGCGCGGGAAGAAGCGCTCAAGGCGCTGGAGATGGTGCGCTTGCCTGACGCGGCTGCCTGCCTGAACAAATACCCGCACCAGTTGTCCGGCGGACAGCGGCAGCGCGTTGTCATCGCTTTGGCTCTGTCCTGTCAGGCGGACTTCCTCATTGCCGACGAGCCTACCCGAAACTTGGATGTGACCATTCAGGCGGGCATTTTGAAGCTCATTGACTCACTACGCAAGCAGTTGGGCATTACGGTGCTTTACATCTCTAACAACTTTTCTCTTGCCTCGGTGGTATGTAGCCGCATTGCGGTGCTGCGCAAGGGAGAAATCGTGGAGTGCAATACCCGGGATGAGCTTTTGGAGCACCCACAACACGACTATACTAAGTTGCTGCTGGAGGTAGGTGAGTGATATGAGTGAAGACGTCTTGCTGCGAGTAGATTCTCTGGTGAAATACTATAGCGTTCCCGCTAAAAAGCTGGGCGGGAAGAAGCGCTACGTCAAGGCGGTGGACGGCGTCAGCTTTGAGCTGACGCGAGGTAGTTCCTTGGGTATTGTGGGCGAGTCGGGTTGTGGAAAGACCACGCTGGTCAATACCGTTCTGGGGCTGGAGAATGCCACCAGCGGACACGTGACCTTCGACGGAGCGGATCTGCTGTCCTTGAAGGGCAAAGCACGTCACGATATGAAGCGGGACATCCAGATTGTCTTTCAGGACCCGTTCTGGTCCTTGAACCCCCGCATGCTGATCCGAGACATCATTGCCGAGCCTTTGACAGTCCACACAAAGCTTCGCGGCGCGGAGCTGGACGAAAAGATTCGAGAGCTGATGACCATGGTGGGCATGGACCCAGGCGAGCTTTATATGTATCCCCACGAGTTCTCCGCCGGACAGCGCCAGCGTATCGCCATTGCGCGTGCCTTAGCGCTGGAGCCTAAGCTGGTGGTCTTGGACGAACCCACCTCCTCGATCGATCTGGTATCTCAGGAGCAGATCCTGAAGCTGCTGGAGGACCTGAAGGAGCAGCTCCACTTGACTCTGGTCCTCATCTCCCACGATTTAAGTGTGGTCTATAAGATGAGCAGCGTTATCGCCGTCATGTATCTGGGCAAGCTGGTGGAATACGGGGATGCCAAAAAGATTTTCAAGGAGCCACAGCATCCCTATACGAAGGCGTTGTTCGGTGCTGTCCTGCGTCCGGGCATTAAGTCTTTGGATGAACTGCAAATGCTGGAGGGCAATGTCCCCAGCGCCATCGCGCCGCCCTCCGGGTGCCGGTTCCACACCCGCTGTCCCCACGCAACTGAACGCTGCGCTCAGGAGGAGCCGAAGATGACAGAGCATGAAGGACGTTTGGTGGCGTGCCATCTCTGCCAAGCGGAACATTAATCGCACATAACAGCTCATTATACAACACAAAAATATTAGGAGGTAGACTATTATGCGTAAACTGACTCGTACCGAAGTGGATGAAATCCTGTTGGCAGCGACTATCCTGGGTACCGGCGGCGGTGGCTCTCTGGACGAGGGTATGAAGCTGATGGACGAGATATTCTCTCAGGGGAAGGATCTCATTCTGGCTGATTACGACGAGGTCCCAGAGGACGCGCTCATCGGCTCGCCCTATATGTGCGGCGCGATCTCGCCCCTGACGGAGGAGGAAATCGCCAAGTATAAGGACCTACCTGTAATGGAGGATGACTTCTGTGTTATCGCCGCGCGTAGCATGGAGGAGTTTATCGGAAAGAAATTCGCAGGCTTTAACTCCGTGGAGTTCGGCGGAGGGAATACGGCTGTTGCCATGTATGTAGCAGCTACGGCGGGCGTTCCCATCATGAACTGCGACGCTGCTGGCCGCGCCGTTCCTGACCTGCAGCTCTCCACCTATAACATCCACGGCATCAACATCGCCCCTGTGGCGGTAGCAAATGAGTTTGGCGATCAGGCGATCTTCACCCATCTGGTCAACGACTACCGCGCCGAGGATATGGTGCGCGCGCTGGCGGTGGTGAGTAAGAACGCCATCGGTGTGGTGGATCACATCAACACCGCGGGTGTGCTGAAAGACGCAGTTATTTTGGGCGCCATGGACTACCTGCAGAAGGTGGGCCACGCATGGAATGAAGCTAAGAACGCGGGCCGCGACCCCATTGCCGCCTGTGTAGAGGCGGGCGGCGGGCGCATCGCCTACTATGGCACTGTCAAGGAGCAGACCTACGACACCGTCAACGGCTATACTGTGGGTGACACATACATTACCACCGAGGACAACGACGAGCTGCATATCTGGTTCCGCAACGAGAACATCGTCATGTGGAAAAACGGCGTTCCTCACTACACCGCTCCGGATCTGATTTGCATTGTGGATGCGGAGACTGGCCGCCCGGTGTGCAACCCTAACCTCAAGCCCAATGAGAAGGTGGCGGTCCTCCTGTTCCCTTGCGATCCTATGTGGAAGACGCCCAAGGGCATTGAGTTGCTTGGTCCCCGTGCCTTTGGCTTCGACTTCGACCCCATCCACGCTTTTTGAGCTGACTGCTTCAGCCGTATTATGTCCGACCGGTTGACGGTCACGGGAGGTTCCGTATGAGTTCTGCAACTGATCGATGGATCGATGCGCACCGAGATGAATTTTTGGATGACCTGATCGAGCTTCTGCGAATCCCCAGCGTCAACGGCGCTTCGGAGCCGGACGCGCCCTTTGGCAGGGAGATTCGCCGCGCTCTGGACTTCACCATGGGGCTGTGTCGGAAATTTGGACTGCGTACCGCGCAACTGGATGGAAAGGTCGGCTATACCGACTGGGGTCAGGGAGCGGAGATGTTGGGTATCCTGACCCATGTGGATGTGGTGAAGGCTGACGGAGCGTGGGATACCCCGCCTTTCACGCCCACCCTGAAAGATGGCGTCCTCACCGCTCGCGGCGTTCAGGACGACAAGGGCGCAGTGGTTGCCTCCATTTACGCGCTTGCCGCCGTCAAGGCGTGCGGCTTGCCTTTCCGCCGCTCGGTCCGGCTGTTGTTCGGGTGTGACGAGGAGCAGCAGATGCGCGGCCTAGCGCACTACCTCTCGTCAGGAGAGCCGGTGCCAGATCTGTCTTTCTCTCCCGACGCAGAGTTTCCTGTGGTCAACTCCGAAATGCATATTTGCAGCGCGGAGTACTCACTTTCTTATCCCTCTTCGATCACGATACAGGCGGGAACTGCCGTTAACGCAGTGCCGGGAACAGCGTGTGCATATGTTCCGCTCTCGGCTGAGGACTCGGCGGTCCGTTCCATCCATGTGCCAGATGGTTTTCAGGTCCACTGCACGTCTCAGGGGATCGGATGCCAGATCCAAGTCACCGGCATACCTGCCCATGCCTGCGTACCGCATCTGGGGAAAAACGCACTTCAGGCCATGCTATGCCTGTTATCCCATCTGCCCCTGCCGCAGGAGGATCGCCAGGCGCTGTGCGCTCTGGCGGACAAATTCCAGATGAACTACTACGGTCAGGGTCTAGGCTTGGAAAGAGAGGATCCCTCGGGTCGGCTGACACTAAATCTTGGGATTATGGAGTGGAATGCCTCCGGCTATCGCTTGGGCATTGACCTGCGCGTTCCCACCTCTATGGAGCAGGAGCAGGTCCGGGACACGCTGGACCAGGCGCTTAAGGGTGTCGCCCATCGCACCGCGTTCCGTTTCAGCCAGGGTTTCTACCGCTCGGAGGACTCTGAGTTGGTTTCTTCTCTGGCGGAGGTATTTGCCCGTCGGTACGGAAAACGGCTCCCCATGGTCAACATGGGCGGCGGTACGTATGCCCGGGACCTGCCCAATGCGGTTTCCTTTGGCCCGCTGATGCCTGGCAAGGCGGACCAGTGCCATGTGGCAAATGAGTCCATGTCTTTGGAGGATCTATTTTTCAATGCCAAGGTTATAGCGGACGCTATCGAGGTCCTGGCATTGGAGCAAGGATGAGTGTTGTGCCAGCATCCATACACCTACAATGAAAGTGAACCGCTACCCGTCAAGGCAATGTCATGATGCCGGGGTCAAAACAAGCCTTTTATGTATGACCAATAGAAAAGAGCTGGAAAAATAGCGCTGAAATGAGCACCCAGAGGAAATGGCCTTTTGAGGCTGTCTCTCTGGGTGCTTATTTTTCATAGAGTAGATTTTAGTCATTTTATTCTTTTGCTATCCAAATATTGGATTTTGAGCATAATTAACCAAGCCCTTTCGAAAACCAAAGAGCTTCCTGAAATTGAGAGCCGCTATTTTGCTTCCGAAGAAGAATTTCCCTCGTTGCTTGCCTCGCGGCAATTTATCAAGGCGGTAATTCTTACGGATGTTTGCCGGTACCGTTTCTACGCCATTCCTAAGCTTTGCATAATTGCTGAATTCTTCACTTTGCATATACCTTTGGCTCTTTGCCCTGCTTGAAGCATTCTTTGAAGTAATGAATGTTGCATTCCATCCATCGATTTTTGGACGACACTGCCCTTGGTATGGACAACCAACGCAGTGATTGCAATTAAACGAAACCTTACACTGCCTTGTCGTTTTAGTATAGCTTTGCCTTAAGGGAGCCATGATCTTCTGCACACAGTACGAGCCGGGGGACTGGTATGAACGGCTCCATCCAAATTCGGATGAGCGCAGCGCCATTGCCGAGGCGATCCTGGATCGGATTCTCCACAATTCCTATGAGATCCTGATTGATGGAAAGGTCTCCATGCGGGAACGGCATGGCCTGAGAAGCAGAGAGGCCGGTGTCTGATATGACGATTACCCGCCAAATGCTGGACACGACATACGTTTGCTGGTTCCGCAACAAACGGAACACGGAGAAAGCCAAACAGGAAATCCTGAAACGGTTCTCCGAAGAGCCTGACGATATCCACCACTGGACAGAGCAGGACATTTACGAGCAGTCCCGAAAGATTATAGCCTGCTGGGACAACGCTTGACCTGCTGGCCAGAGGGACGCAGCAGCCCCTCTGGCCACTGTGGCTCTGCTCCGTGACGGTGTGGCTAAAAATCCGTGATACCGTGGCTAAAAGTCCGTGCATATGTGGCTGTGGGGCCGGAATTTACAAAGGACACGCCCTTGAGTCGGGGTATGTGGAGCGTGACATCGCCGGAGGTCGTGGTGAGATTGCGGTCATAGTGACCGCTGCGGTAGCCCTGACGGGCCTCGCTGCGCTCGTAGCGGGCGGCCTGCGTGAGCGACTCCGCCTCCTTTTCCAGCAGCTCGTTCAGGGTTTCCTCCACGCTGCCGCGAACCAATTCCTTGATTTGACTCTTGATTACTTCCTCGTTTAGCTGTACAATTTTCTCGGACATAGTTTGCTGTCTCCTTTCAGAATGGTGTGTCGTGACTTCATTCTACCAGAGCCTGCAAGCTATGTCTTCTTTTATGCTCTTTTCAATTTGCGCAACTTATTGTACATTATCCTTCTTGGCTTCGTGTTTCAGTTCATTGCTCGTCATTTACTGTACATCCCTGAACGTTATAGTGGTGGGAAGTTTCGCAACTTCCCACCACTATTGTCCCATGTCTGTCCAGCCGCCCTCAGCTTTGACGGCTACGAAATATAAACGTTACGATGATTTTAAGACTGCTTCAATACCAGAACATAGATTGGCCGAAAAAGCATAAATGCCGCCTTTTTCCTTTATCGACCCAAAAGCCACTTGTACCACATGAATCATTACATCTTTCACATAGTATGTAGAGCATTTCTTGACATGTCCAGGAATATTTGCCGGATCATCTGCCGGGTATACCAATACAATTTCATTGGTATCAGTGGCACTACAAAAAGCAAACGCCTCATATAGATCGTCACGTTCAACTTCTCCGGTCGTGGCATTCTTGACAAGCTTGTATTTTGCATCGAGCAAATACAGCGGTGTCAATTGACTATCTTTAGTTACTACTTCAATATCCGGAAATACATTTACAGAGTATTTTCCAGAATACGCTTCCTTATATCCCCAACGTACACTATTTTGAGGTAAAATAGTATGTTTGGTATTTCCGATACGCATTCCGGTTGTGACTAGCCACTCCCACAACTGCCAGGTATCAACGACAAATCCGGGCGCAACAAATCTCTCTGCGTCGTAAGATGACCCCAATCCTTTAACGATATCAAAAGAAAGGTCATAAGCAGGCTGCCATTCTTTGTTTCTTGCCGGAATAGAAAGCCTTTGTTTAGATGGCAATCCTTGATGACCAAATTCAGAAACGGCAGTAGATAATATGTTTTTAACCTGCGAAGCAGTAGTAAAAGGCTGAACAACCTTCATAGCTTCACGAATTGTTGCATTATATGCATTCAAACGATCAAAGCGAATTCTGGATTGTTCAATGCCGTCAGGATGTTGCTCAAAGAGCACAGACAATTCCATTTCGCCATCAATGGCATAATCCCAAAAGCGTTCTTTCTTGTATTGCCTTAAAGGTTTTCTTCTGCATTTTAGATATTCCTGTGCCAGAACGCGTCCGGCTATTTCATACAAGGAATTCAAATATGATGTAGAAGCGGTAATTCTTTCAGCAGTCAAAATGCTACCGTGTTTCGACAGTGTTGACAACAAATATAGCGTGGCTTTCCAATCTGCACCTACGTTGTTTCCGAGAAATTTGGGTATAATCTCAAGTTCAACATTTCTTGTTAGTTGAATAACACCGGCAATTCCAATGGCACGCAGTCTGCCATCATATATTTGAAGAGTATCTCTTTTGATTTTCAGATTAGCCGAAATTCTTCTGTTCGCTTTGTGAACTCCGCCGCATATTTCATCAAAATCTGCTGGATTATGAAATATTGTATCGAGAGAAACTCCGGCGGAGTATTCGACTACTGTAATCTTCATTGGTCACGACCTGCAATCGCTTGATAAAGATTGAAGATATTGCTCGTATCAATATCACTGCAAGTTAGAACAAACTTCGTTTCTCCAGCAAAATAAAGTTCTTCCAACTTGTATGGAGACAACGGAGAATTTGCATTAACCAAGTAGCCTATAGAGATGCTGTCCCCAAAAAACAACTCCTCAATATGTGCGTATATCATAGACCACGCTTCGCTTGCAAATTGCAATGCCGAAGACATGCTGTTATCTTTAGGTTTCGTTGAAAGGAATACGCCTTGTCCCAATTGATATTCTTTTCCTCTTCCAATGCAAATTAGTTCATTTATCTTTTCCAGTGCATGAATTGCAACACTATATACATCTGAAGCAGTGCTGCAAACTGTAGAGATTGGTTGAGTGCGATCCACTCCAAAGTTCTCGTACAAAACATCATAATTAGGCTTTAACTGGTAACTTTGCCATCTTCTCATAAATGCTACATCCAACGGTGCAACTGATGCATCTGCCTGATTCATAGCTGCCAAGATGTAGAGATTAGAAGAAAATGCATATTCTACCATTTGCCCATCTGCAGGGTTACTGATTTCGAAATACTGCGTAGCGGGGGTTGCGGTGTTATCATCGTTAAGGCGCTTGTCACTTTCAATGGCAACAATACTACCGCCAAAAACTTCTATTGCCGGGCCACGGTTTAACTCATCAATAATTAGCAACGCTGCACTGTTATCTTGCTTTGCAAATTCATTTGCTCTATACAAAATACCTTCGTTAATACGATATCCACCGCCTGCACCGAGTTCTGGTACAATACCGGTCAAAAAATCACGGTACTTTGAATTCTGGTGAAGCGTCGTACGGAAGACCTTTCTATTGGCCTTTTTCAGCATAGCCAAATCCAGACCAGTAGGTGCAGCTACAGCGGGAATTGGAATACCAGCACCAGGAACATGAGAGGGTTGAGCAAGACGTGTACCACCGTTAATAAACGTTTCAGCAACCTCATTCATAACACGGGATTTACCTGTGCCCGGAGCACCCATCAACAACACATTCTTTTTGCTACTAAGCAATTCTAATATCTTAATTCTATCGTCCATTTGTATAAGAACCTCCGTCAGCAATATTGATAAACCCCATCGGAGTAACTCTTTCGCCTCTTCGAGCACCAAGTCCTTCCAAGATGGCGTTCTTGACTACAGGATGCCAATTATCTGTTCGAAGAGAATGCTCGCTTGTGAAATGAGGCCATACTTTTCCGTTGTCATCCAATATCAACAGCAAAATACAATCTCTGGCATTATCGGGGATTACACCGGCCGGGAAGCATTCATGCACACGTCCAATTCGAATTTCATTCGGTCTGGAATTCGTAGGCGGATGAATGAATACCTCTGTTGAATCGAATCCTGCCCAAGAAAAGTGGCCATAAAGAACATTGTTCTTACGATGAGGAAACATTTTCTCAAATGCTGCCATGAATTCCCCAGCAGGGCTGAAGCGCAAATCTCGTGCTCCACCGCCGGAAGGTTGATCGTTTGATGTAGCAGAAAACTTTCTAAGATCTCCATCAACAATCTTTTTATAAATAATCAACTTTACATTCGACATAGTATCTGCCATGTCAAACACCTCCTTTTGTTGAAAGCTCTGTCATCTCTGTGGGGATATATGCGAGTGCATTCTTAGCCTTGGCTTTTTCATATCGAGTATTGTAATTTCCTAGCTGTCCATCAAAGTGCAGCTCACATTTAGAAAGGACCAAATCTCGAGTGACAGTTGATCTTTTTTCGGCCGATATATGAGGCTGCTTGCGATCCAAAAGCGGAAAATCTTTCATAATCAATTCCACATCTTTTGTTCCAAGACCATACGCTTCGGCGACATAAACATCTATGTCACTACGCAGTTCAGCCATTCTGCTACTGGTGTAGTAATCACCATTCATAACAGACAATTGTTTTGTTTTCTGGATAATTTTCTTAGCCAGATCAGAATCTACTGAAATAGCTGGCATCGGGATGCTGAATAACAAGAAATAGTTTACTGTTGTAGAAATAATTCGTCGTATCATCCAATCAAACACAAAACTATTGGTAATACCAATCCACAGATAGATTAAATCTCCCGAGGCGTCATTTGGGAACAACATTGTGGGCACTTTATTTCCACACACGACATTGGGCGGAATAACTGCACTCATCATTGCTCTTTCATTGGTCTGTCCTGCAATATCACAATACCCCGCTCGTGTTGTACAAGTGCGTTTGAACAATGCATCAGACATTTTACCAAGTGGATAGTAGAACTGGGATTTTCCTCCCGAACTACACGGAGCCCATTTTGCACTACGACCACTACCGGAAATGTATGTTTTGGTTCCAAAACGATGCTGCTGTACCATGCGGCCCTCAACAACTGGTATTGCGTTGCTTTGCGATGAATCAACAAAATGTTTGCGATTATTTGTCATATCAACTTCTCTTGAAATATCGGCAAACCAAACATTATCGACCTGGCCCCATGACTGCCCGTTTTCACACACCTTGAAAAACAAGTTTTTTTCTTCTTCGGAGCCAACTTCGGGTATCGTTAAATCCGGTCGTGCTGCTTCTAACTGGGAAATGCTAAAGCAAACAGGATTTCCCTTTGTTACATTTTTTGATGCAGCTGTCGGCATGGAGAAGAGAAATTCTTTTAACAAATCACTCATGTGTTCGTTTTTGTCAAAAGATAGTAAGACAAATTTGAAACGTGTATCAATGGCGAAATAATTTGCCTGATTATCAAGAAGATCAAATTCGATTCTATTTGCATTGCTAAACAAATAGCGTCGTAACACCTGGGTTCCTTGAGATCGGATTAGACCGGCGGGGACTAAGTACGATATGTGCCCTCCCTGTACCACACTTTCTGTAACTCTTTGCAAAAATGCCATATACATATCGGGTTCAGCATTTCCCAAAAGGTTATATTTTTGTTTAATTAGCTTAGAATATTGGCTTAGACTTTCTTTTGTTTTTTCATAGTCACTATGATCAAAGTTTTCGTATTCTGCACCATATACTCGTTGCTCTCCGTTTTGTGTTAAAAAACCATGCCTTGACAATTTAATCTTGCCCCAAGGCGGATTTCCAACAATAATATCAAACTTCAAATTGGAAATATCGTCATTCAACAAACTATCTGTCGTTTTCCAATTTAACCTCATCGTCTTCAGTGCATCGATATCGTTAGTTAAGGATAGAAGTGCTGCTGTTGCACCTCTCAATGCAATAGAAGACAGGTCGAATGCGTAGAGCTTATGTGCAACCCACTTGTTAAAAAATTGTGGCAATTTCTTCTTGTACTCTTCAGCTATCCCAACGATAAGAATGCCTGTTCCAGCTGCAAAGTCTGCAACGGCGGACTCTATGCTGATTTTATCACGGCAGTCATCCGCAATAAACTTTGCCAATCGAAAATCAGTATAGAATACTCCGTTTTTCTTTTGTTCTTCGATACTCAGCGGCTCTCGAGCCAACGACGAGATTGCCATCGAAACAGGGATACCAGACTCTTCTATGTACTGAAGCAAATTGTTAACCACAGATGCATCCACATTAACACACGAAAAGTCAAATGCTTTCCAATATTCAATTATATCACAATGGCTTTTGGAAGCAGCAACAGCCTCGAGGATTTCCAGACGTTCCTCATGCGTGTGTGCTAAACACGACAAATACTGGTCAGCTTTATATAAGAGGCGCTGCTCATGTGTTTGTGGTCTACTCATTTTTTCCCTACTTCCTACGGAAATCAACTAAAAACTCATTGACTTCTGCGCTATTTTCTACTGCTGTCCTATTCGGTCTATATCTGCTAATTGTTTTTAACTCAACAAGGAAAACTTCACCGTAAGGGGACAATCTATCTACCAATTCTTCTAGTCTAATATGTCCTTCGTTGCTATAAGAAAGGATTACTCTATTGGCCCTTTGCTTCAAAATCAGTTCTGATAAAGCATTTAGCGCCTTTGTCTTATAGCAAAAGACAGAGGCCTTATCTTTCCAAGGTCTTAACCCAGATACTCCCGTCACTTCCGGTTGATCCCCGCATACAATCGTTTCAAGAATGTGGTAGTATGATGCGTATTGTCTTTTTGTATATGGCGGGTCAAAGTACACAATATCTTCCGGTCGACTCTCTACCGCAAATACATCACAGTTTGATGTTCTATATATGGCCTGCGCTTTTTTTAGAGGACTGGTACTCAAAACCAGATTCTCTTTCGCCTGTGTTGTCCATCTTGAAAGAAAACATCCATATGTACCGGCAATGTTAGCAACATTATTTACGGCCTGTATTAAATCTGACATTAAAAGTACGAATTCTTTATGCGAAATGGTTTTCTCATCTTTCCAATGATGGATTTTTGCCGAGATCGCATCGACCTTCTTAGCATTTTCTTCCGTAAAATATCTTCTTTCGTTCAACTGGAATCTCTTAGATGCAGGGGAATACTCTCTCCAAATGAATCCTTCTTCACCGGACAAACCATTCAATACCTTAATGACTTCCTCATATCCGCCAAGACAATCAAACGGAACATCTACTGAAGAAAGCAGTCTCGCCTCCGACATAATTACAGCGTTCGTCATCATGTCATTAACATGTACTGGCCAGCCGATTTGAGCAGCTTTCTCCGCAACAACTCCGGTTCCAGAAAAGGCATCAACAAAAAAGCCACCAGATTCCATAGTCGCTGTTTCTTTGACGTATTCAATTATTTCATCTGCAATTCTGGCTTTTGAACCAATATATCTATATCCCATTTGTTGATTATCCCTTGTCTGAATTATTTTCTGATGACTGGAATTCTAAAATATCGTCAACATTGCAGCCAAATAGGGAGCATATCTTTCCGATGCTTTCCAGCGACACAGATTCCTCTTTCCCCATTTTGGCTAAAACATTAGAACTTATCTTCGCCTCTCGGATCAAATCAGTTTTCTTCATCTTCTTATCAATTAAAAGCTTCCAAAGCTTGTCATAACAGACTTTCATATGCCACCTCCATATTCGCTGTCGGTTTTAATCATAATAGCACATCTATAATTAAATCTCAATATTAGAGTGAGAAATTAAAACAAAAATCATGATAACATGATATTGAAACAGTCCTCCATGGTGCATTGCATGGAGGGACTGTGATATTTAGCAGTTATAAGGCTTGTATTACTTTACTGTGTCTTTCACCGTTGTTCTTGCTTTGTGTTTCGAAAAATATCCCCCATAGATTATTGTGTGAAATCACATCCTCATAGGTGCGAATCCTCTTGCGGAGCCGATCATTTTCCTGCTCCAGATCCGTTGTGCGGAGCTGACTACAGTTGGATTTGTACTGAGCCAATCCTTTCTGAATATGCCGGCCGAAAACTACACCCTGACCGTTAGCCGTCCGACACCCTGACCGCTGAAAACGGACACCCTTTCCGCTGGTC
>ERZ779840.1387-NODE-1387-length-23500-cov-2.666624_pt1 | contig 23500 bp, 14 predicted proteins | sample MGYA00511561_ERZ779840 | MGnify/ENA primary metagenome ERZ779840 (study PRJEB29588, sample SAMEA2162036) | human gut metagenome | biome: human gut; feature: human-associated habitat; material: faeces | place: Denmark | collected 2008/2010 ...
CGGTGCGGGTAAAGGTATCATGGCTTTCACCGCTATTTTGCTGGATCCCACGCAGGAGTATTACGACCAGATACGCCGTGCGAACAAGAAAGCTTATGAACAAGCCTTGCTGGGATGGGATTCGGAGCAACAGCAGGCACGGCGGGAGAAACGTCTGCCGGACATCAATCTGAAACCGGAAGAACCGAAGGACCAGTACCTTAAGATATCGGCTACCACCAGTAAGAGCCGTCTTATTGAGCATCTGGCTACTGCCGGTGAAGTAGGGTGCTGCATGGCTACTACCGAAATCAATACAATGGTTTCGTCCTTGGGGCAGGATTGCGGCAAGTATGAAGATATTCTGTGCAAGGCTGCTCATCACGAGGAGGTCTCCTCATCGTACAAGGTAGACGGGGAGCCGATAGTGGTGAAACATCCACATCTGGCACTCAACATTGCCGGTACACAAGAACAGTTCTACATTTTTTTCCGTTCGCTCGAAGTGGGGCTTTTTTCCCGTTTTGCGTTCTATACCCGTCAGCAAAGCCAGAAATGGGAATCGTGTGCCCCGGGTGATGAGCAAGTGGACCTGCGCGGCTACTTCCAGGGCTTGGGGAAGGAGTTGCTTGAGATGCACAAAGTGTTGTTAGAGTCGCCCACGCTGGTCACCTTCAGTCCCGCACAGTGGCAACTGCATACGACGCTTTTCAGCGAGTTGCTGCGCCGGGTGCTGTTGGAGGGACGTGATTCTTCGGGCAGTCTCATCCGTCGCGCCGGATTGTTGGGAATGCGCCTGGCTGCCATCCTCACTATCTTCCGCAAGTGGGAAGATTATCGCTATGCGAAGGAATATTGCTGCACGGACGCTGATTTCCGCATGGCTATGGATATTGTCCGTACGCTTGTGGAGCATAGTTTGTTGCTCAGCACTTCGTTGCCCGACACTAATCAGCCTCCCGTCAGTATGCACCGTTTTCATCGTTTGGATGAAATTCTGTTGTCTTTGTCCAAAGAATTTACCTATACGGATTTTGTCCGGAGCGTACAAAATACCGGTATGTCCGAATCTACGGGCAAACGGTTTTTGCAAAAGGCCTTGAAACTGCAATATATTGTAAAAGAGGAGAATAGCTATCGGAAGAGACGCAAACCGTCCTCAGGACAGGGGTATAAGTGCCCCTGACCCTAAATTGAACCCTCCGAGGCTTTCGAAAACCCCTTCCGAAGCCTTGAATGTGTCCTGATTTTTTTAGAATGAAACATGAATAAACGAAAATATAGAAAAACATTATGATTATGAAAAAGTATACAAGTTCCGAAGCAGCCTTTCTTGAAGGCTTTGAATCCGCAGCTTTCCGTTTTGAAGTCAAAGCATATCTGAAGTCCGATCTGGCACAACTCTACTTTCCCTGTCTTTCGTTCGAGGCGGCCCTGCGTAAGCTCCGCCGTTGGATCAACTTCAATCCCGACCTTCACCATGAACTTTACGAAGGTCCTGAGGGGAAGAACGATCAGATATTCAGCAAGCGTCAGGTGGCGGTGCTAGTGAAGTATCTGGATGCACCCTGACCGGGATGAGGCCTCTTGGCCGGCCGGAAATGAAAACAAGCAATGTTATGGTGCGGAACAAGCTATGTTCCGCACCACGGCATTGCTTGTTTTGCATGATAACATTGCTTGAGTTTAAAGGGAATTTATTTCATCGATGGGAAGTCCGGTGACCGTAGCAATTTCGGTAGTGGGAAGTCCGGCATTCTTTAAATTCCGGGCGATGTCTCTGGCCTTTATCAATTCGCCTTCCGCTCTCCCTTCCGCTCTCCCTTTTGCTTCTCCCCTTGCTTCTCCCTTTTGGATAGCTGTTTTAATTACACTATTCCAGTCTCTGTACACTTTCAAACTCTCCTCGTATGCATAAAGTTTGTCGGGGGAGAATTGCGCTATTTCCGCGGCTTCGAAGAGGCGGTTGAACACACGCTCCTGCAAGGCTACGGGACGTTCCATGAGGCGGGATAGGTTTTTGAGGACGAACATCCATTTGTCGAACAAGGTTTCCAGCTCCTGTTCGGTCTTGTGGAATTTGGGCATCTCCAGATAGACAAAGGTCAGTTTGTCATAAAACACTTCGTGGGTGCTTGTCTCCATCAGCTTCACTTCATGGTAGAATTGGGGCGATTTCACGTCATCGAGGGTAAAGTTCAGTATGCCTATTATGTATACCGCTTTGAGTTCATAGTCCCATATTTCTCCCTTGATGGCTTGATCCTTGATAGGGAAAGTGGAGTAATAGATGCTTCTGTCCTTGAAGAACTGCTGTTCCCCTTTCTGCATCTCAATCAGGATTTTCTCTCCCTTCTCGTTCTGGCAATAGACGTCGAAGACGGCACGACGTTCGGCTTCCCTGCTGCCCAAGTGTTCGGTGTTCAGGTAGGTGACATCTTCTATGACCTGTTCGCCGTTGAACAGGGCATTGAGGAATCCGATAAGAATCTCCTTGTTCAGGTCGGTTCCGAACAACAACTTGAATGCAAAATCGGTATAGGGGTTCACATACCTCTCGCGTAATCCTTCACTGCACATAAGCGTTTGGCATTTATTGTTTTATGCAAAGGAACGAAAAAAAAGTGGATTTGAAAAAGATAGAACAGGTAATTTCTGCCGACACTGGATCAAAGTCCGGCAAAGTACAGCCCGGTATGTACCGGTATGACCCTGTATGCCCCTTCCTGCCGTCGCCTTCCCGTACCTTTGTCATGTCCTCAAAGCGGGGATCCTGCGAAGTTGTTTCCGGGGTATGACGTCGACTCTGCCACTTCTTCGCTCGATACAGAGATAGACTCCGGTTGTGTGACCGGTTTTATCAATCTTCAGAAAAAAATAATAAATATGTCAGTAACGTACAAAAAACAGTTTCGTAAAAATCCGTTCCTGAAGGACGGTTCGGGCAAGTACTACCCTCAACTTTTGGTCTGGGGCAAATCTGCCACCCTGAACAGCATTGCCGTTCAGATGAAAGAAAGCAGTTCGCTCACCCTGGGTGATATTCAGAGTGTACTCACCAACTTCGTGAAGGCTCTGCGTAGTGAACTCTACAACGGTCGTTCCGTCAATGTCGACGGCTTCGGAGTCTTCAGCCTTTCGGCTTCTACGGTGGGCTCCGCACTCAAGAAAGAGTGTCTGCCGGAGAAGATTAAGGCTGTCCGCATCAATTTCCGCGCTTCGAGTGCCATCCGTCCTAATCTGGATGCCGCTACCACCCGTGCGGAAGACCGCATCGACTTTGTCGACCTTGAAACACAGCTCAAGAGGCTGAATATGCAAGGCTCGGATGAAGAGGAAGGCGGTGGTAACCAAGGTGGTTCCGGCGGCGGAGGACTGGATGAAAATCCGCTGGGATAGGTTCTGGGTTCTGAAAAATCACTCATCACTAAACACTCATCACTAAGTTACATGAGAACAATTGATCACATCATTATTCACTGTTCCGCCACACGCGAAGACCGTTCGCTGACTGTGGCCGAACTGGAAGAGAATCACCGTTGCCGTGGCTTCCGCGGTATCGGCTATCACTACTACATCCGTAAGGATGGCACGGTAATCAATACCCGTGCTTTGGAACTTGTCGGGGCGCATGCCAAGGGACACAATGCTCATTCGATAGGTATCTGCTATGAAGGCGGTCTGGATGCCAAGGGACGTGCGAAAGATACCCGTACACCGGAACAGCGTAGTGCCATGCACTTGCTGGTGGCGCAATTGCTAAAGCGGTTTAAAAATAATGTCTGCATCTGCGGGCATCGCGACCTCAGTCCGGATCTGAACGGGGACGGGCTGATAGAGCCGGAAGAGTGGGTGAAGGAATGTCCGTGCTTTGAGGTGAGGAAGGAGCTTTGAAAGTAATGAGACATGAGATACAAGATAATGGCCGATGGAAAGGAGGTGTTGGAATAATGGCAATCAAGAAATCCGTTTGGAGTATGATTCTGAAAGTGGCTGTCGCGGTGATAACGACGATAGCGGGGGTGCTGGGCGTTAATGCGATGACACCGTAAAAGTAACTTATTGTCGCAGGGAATGGATATGCTATTATAGCTTATTCTCTGCGACCTTTTTTATTCATTTGATATATTTTGTTTATGAAAAAGAAACTATTTACAATATTACTCGTTTTGCCGGGGATGTTCATGACGCAAAATGTGCATGCGGCAGACATAAGGAGTTCACGGGATATTCCAGCGGTTCCGGCGCACATGCCAGTTTATTCTCCACAAGTGGCCGAGATGATCCGTTATGATCAGGTGGATGTGAATATGAATACCGGGTGCATCGGGCAGACTATTCCATTAGTTGAACTGAATGACAGAGATTTTGACTTTTCTCTTTCTTTATCCTATAACTCTTCCGGGTTTTGTCCGCAAGTCCCCGATAATTATATAGGACGTAACTGGGCTTTGAATGGTTTGGGAGTTATTTATCGGAAAGTGAACGGTATACCGGACGATATTCGTGCTTACCGCACTAATCCTGAATTATCCGAACAGCGATTTGCTGACGGTTTTCTGCGTATGCTTGGTAATAAAAAGTTCAGTTCGCCTACTTTAGAACAAGATATACGCAATAATCCATATCATTATGCCCAAAGGGAAGATATGGAAAATGGTGTATCGACTATTCCTGGGATAAGTGGAGATATTGAGGCCTGCGCCGATATTTTTTATTTTTCCATGGGCAAGCATTCGGGAAAGTTCATGATCAATTTAGATGGTAGTATCAGTGCTATGGGTAATAATGGTGGTCGCTATCAGGTTTCATTGGAGGATATGAAACAGTTTACGTCTACCGGTGCTCAAGATACATATATTCGAATAACTACAGATGACGGTTACGTCTATACGTTTGGCGGACAGGGATATGCTTCCTTGGAGTATACAGCCCTTTCCTGGCGAGAATGGCATAATGTTTTACCCCCGGAAAGTACTATACAAGCTCGTCATGAGATAACAGCCTATTATCTGACCGAAATACAAGCGCCAAGTGGTAGGAAACTGAACATAAAGTATAAGGATATACCGGCTGTTTGTCATGAATCACCTTATAAATTTGCTTTTTCAGTGATTCCCGCTCCTTTCGATGGGAAAGATGTTCCCTTGTCTTATTCTTTGTCCGGTAGGAATTGCTTTGTGGCGAAAATGGCAGGGACGGAACAATATATGTATCATGGAGCATTCAGCGGATATAATGAGTTTTCCCTGACCAAGGTAGCTTTGGTTGACGAGATTTCTACGGATGCGGGATCTGTGAAGATGTATTATTCTTCTCGTAGCCAATTGCCTGACTATACCAGTGGCCTAGCTATGCAGAAGGGACAATTTCCCCTCTCTTGTGGTGCAAAGTTGGATAAGATTGTTTATTCATCTCATGCTCTCAGCAAGATCGTTGCTTTCCAATATTCTTATCAGGCAGGCAACCGCATGTTTTTGACTTCGGTGAATCATTCCAAATATGGGAAATATGGCTTCGAGTATAATGGAACGAATGGCATTGCGGCTCCTACACCGTTAACATCGAACATTGACCATTGGGGATTCTGGCGGGGGCGTAAAAGTAATCAGGGTATTGTTCCGGGCATGAGTGTCCTTAATAATTATCCTTTGAATTATGAGATTACTACCCAAGACCGCAATCCAACCGGAGAGGATTATGACTGTACGCTGCTCAAGTGTGTGACGTTTCCGACAGGTGGGAAAATAAAATATACGTATGAACCACATCGCTATAGTTTTATCTTGAAACAATCCCGTTCGTCTGATTATTTGCCGGATAGGGTTTCGCTGAACAGCAGTGACAACAAAATAGCCGGTGGGGCTCGCATTCATGAGGTACATGTTATGGAGTCCGATAATTCTCCTGTGAAAACTGTGGTATATACTTATGGAAGAAATATGGATAACGGTATGGTGATGTATATGCCTTTCTATAGATATACCTTCACCATGGATGAGGGGATTGTGGGTAAGTATGCGGTGGATGCGGTGGCTACTAATAGCCAGGGATTTACGGATATTGCTTATCCTTCGGTGCATATTCGATATCCTGAAGTGATAGAACATTATATGGAGGCAGGAAATACGACTCTTACCATTCCTCATCCGTATAAGGTGGTTGATTTTGTGTCGTATGAATATGGCGTTAAGTGGTATGGCGGCGAATTTATTTTCCCTACTTACGACCGTTTTGATTTTTATAATCCTGATGTCTTTTTTGCCAAGGATGAGATGCAGAAAATTTATAATAAGAATTTATTTGCTCATCCCTCGCTTGACTATTCGCTTATGCTGGATAAAGTGAAGGCAGAGACATATTATAACAGTAAGAAGGAGGTGGTGAAAAGCGTAAACTATGAGTACGATTTTTTGGATCGTAATAATTATGTTCTCTATTTCTACTCTCCGTCTCCATCTTTACACTTGCGTACAGGGTTATATATGCATGTTGGTAAAGAAAGCTTTTCCCCTTATGTCCTGAAGAGTCAGACTGTGCGGACTTACGTGTCGGACGAGCCGAATGCGGAAAAAGTAGATAAGGAATGGTTTAGCCATACACGCTTTGGAGATTTGCTGAAGCATTCCGTGTTGAAAAGTAGCGGGGATACGTTGACAGATGTATATGATTATAAATATTGCCGGCAAACCCTGCTTGCGAAGCGCTCGCGCTTGCTGAATGGAAAGATTCTGGATACGGAAGAATTGGTTTATGATTCTGTTCGCAACGGGAGATGTATGCTCTATATGCCGACACAAATATTGAAGGGCATTCCGGGGAAGATGGAGATTCGTACTCGCTATTCGCACTATGACACCTACGGTAATCCTACCGTGCGCGACGAGGATGGTGTTGCCACTATCTACCTTTGGGGGTATCACGGACAGTATCCGGTGGCAAAAATAGAAAACTCAACGTATGCGGAAGTCCAACAAGCATTGGGGCGGCTACCGGAAAGTTGTTCGTCTGCCACTACTTACGAGAGTGTGGTTGCCACGTTGAGGGAAAAGCTGTTTGGTGCCCGGGTTTCGACCAGTAAGTATCTTTTCTCTGTGGGACTTACCGGTAAAACAGATCCTGCCGGTCGACAAATGGAATATAACTATGACAGTCAAGGCCGTTTGATAGAAACTTGCCGCTTTAATGAACAGGGGCAGCGGAATCTGACTGGATTTCACCAATATCATTTGGTGAATGAATCTAACTAAAAATCAGCTTATGAAAACATTTTTATTACGAAGTTTTTTGCTTTTGGTGTTTATGTTGTGTTGTCAAAAGAACAATGCAATGCCGGTACAGACGGCTGTGTGGAGAATAAATTACAACACTAATAGGTCAACAGACTCTTATGGTAATACCAATAAGGATGTGCGCTTTAAATTTGAAGTAACAAGTTCCAATGTGGTTTTTACCCATGCCGGTTCCAAACTTACAGATACTTCTATGTATTTACTACAGTGTCTTCCTAATGGTGAAGTTGATGAATTATCCAGTTCCCATAGTAATATGGGTATGGAGATAACTCAGGGGGCCTTGAAAAATACCGAATTGGGAAATCTCATTGAAGAGGATTTGAAACAGATGACTCCCAAACAGGCATCTATGCGTGTGTTATCTCTAGAAAGTGTGTGCGAATTAGTCAGTGAAGGAACGGGTGATACTGGTCTTAATAATGGAGATATACGCTTAAATGTATATGCCGTAATTTCTAATCGTGATACTATAAAAGTTGGAAAAATAGACAGGGAAATGACTTTTATACATTCAATAAAAAAAGAATCCTCTTCAAAAATTCATCGGTATTTTAAGCTTGAAGTAACACGTCCTGTGATTGTGGATATTGCGATGGAGACTCAGTGGGATACTCAAGTTGAATTATCTATTTCATCAACAAAAGGAGGGAATATAGAAGGTAATATTACAGGTCCGTTTCATAATCTACTTCTATCTCCCGGCATCTATCACGTGCTTGAGAATTATCGTGCTACAGCTAGTACTCAAGTTGCTCTTGTTATCCACGCTGTTCCTGTAGAGGAAGAACCGGAACGTCCGGTAGAAATGTCTCCGTATACCCCCAATGCTTCTCATAGCTACATAACCTCCATAGTGCCTGTCATGGCGCAGACTACACCTGATTCACTTCGTTATCCCGGTAAGGCCATTCACTCCATAAATTATTATGATGGTTTAGGCCGTCCGGAACAGACAGTGCAATATGGAGCTTCGCCCGATGGGAAGAAAGACTGGGTAAGTCGCACGGCTTATGACAGATTAGGCCGTGAACATCAACAATGGCTTCCCTCTTCCGTATCCCGTAGTTTCGGATATACTTCTACCAATTCTTTGGAGGGCATTTCGGCTACTCAATACAATGACCGTTACGCTTATAATCGCATGGTTTATGAAGATTCTCCTTTGGAGCGCATCATAGAACGTTATGGACCTGGTGAAGCCTGGCAAGTGGGCGGGCATGCCGTGAAGTCTGCCTACCGATTCAATCAGACTGCTGATAATTGTCTGTTTTTTACAGTTGGCGGTACCCGGGAGAATCCTGTACTGGTACGTAAGGGATTTTATTCTCCAAACCTGCTGGATGTGACGCGGACTACTGATGAAGATGGTAATCGGGGTGAGGTATTTACTGATAAGGAAGGGCATAAGGTATTGGAACGTCGTTTCCTTTCCTCCATTGCTACAACGTCCGCGTCGTCTGATACTTATTATGTGTACGATGATTATGGTAACCTTTGCTTTGTGCTCTCTCCCGAAGCGTCGGCACGCTATATCGCCAATCCCGTTACCGCATTGGAACTGTATGCCTACCAGTATCGTTACGACTATCGCAACCGCTGTACGGGGAAGAAACTTCCCGGCATAGGCTGGAACAGTTATGTTTATGATGCTGCCGACCGATTGGTGTTCAGTCGCAACAGCGAACAGGCAAAACGTGGTGAGTGGCTTTGTAGCTTATCAGATATTTATGGTAATCTGGTAATAAGTGGAATCTATGCTGCGAGTGTTTCTGTTGAAGCTGTCAACAGGCTAAATGTGACTGCTACTTTTACAGGCAAGACTACTGATTATTATGGTTATTCGCTTCCTTCTTCCTTCTTAACGTTGAACAAGTTTACGCCCCAAGAAGTGCGTTATTATGATGATTACCGTTACAAACAATGTAGTTCGAAGATATTTCCTGCTTCACTTGGCTATGTGGTAAAGTCTGGTTATCCTGTCCGTTTTGGTAGTGACTCAGATAGGATTGTACATAAAGGAAGGGAAACGGGAAGCTTGGTTCGTGAACTGGGCAGCAGCGATGGATGGGTATTTACCTGTTTTTATTATGACTATTACGGTCGTCCCATTCAGACGCGTAGCTCTTGTTTGGGACGTACTTCCGTACAGCATCAGGCCTATAACTTTTCTGGTGCCGTTACCTCCGGTTGTTTGGAACAAACAGGTATATCTCCTTTTGAAAAGAAATATGTTTATGACCATATGGGGCGATTAATTGATGAACAACATATTTTTGACGGTTCTACTACTGATTTCTTGTTTGATTATGATGATCTGGGACGCTTGCATCGTTTGTGTCGCAAGCGTGGAAATGATACGTTGAGCACGACTAATAGTTATAATATTCGTAGTTGGCTTACAGAGATTCATAATTCTTCTTTCAGTCAAAGTTTGTATTATACTGATGGAAACGGTACTCCCTGCTACAATGGCGATTTGAGTAGTATGACATGGAAATGCAGCGATGGTGTGACACATGGATACAAATATACTTATGACGGATTGAACCGATTGCTGAGTGCTGCGTATGGACAAGGAACAGCTATCAATGCCAACCCGAACCGTTTCACGGAGCAAGTGACCGGTTATGACAAGAATGGAAATATCCTGGGTTTGAAGCGTTATGGACAGACAGGTGCTTCGTCTTATGGTTTGATTGATAATCTTGCCTTGACTTTGAATGGTAATCAGCTAAAAGCTGTGAATGACGCAGTTACGACTTCTGTCTACAACAACGGTTTCGAGTTTAAGGATGGTGCTAAAGTGGCTACTGAATATACTTATGATACGAATGGGAATTTAACGAAAGATTTGAATAAAAATATTATTTCTATTCAATATAATATGCTAAATTTGCCAAGTATAGTAAGTTTTTCAGATGGCAGTACTATTACCTATACTTATGGTGCTGACGGTACGAAACTCAGGACTGTACATAAGATAGGTAGCGCAACCACAACTACCGATTATTTGGGCAATGTGGTCTATGAAAATGGTGTTGCCAAGTTGCTTCTGACGGGCTACGGTTATGTTTCTTTGAACGACAAGAAGTATCATTATTTTTTGCAGGATTATCAGGGAAACAATCGCGTGGTAGTGGATTCATCCGGGAAGGTAGAAGAAACGAACCATTATTATCCTTTCGGAGGTGTATTTGCAAGTACCGGTAATGTACAACCTTATAAGTATAACGGTAAGGAACTGGATGCGAAGAAGGGGTTGAACTGGTATGATTATGGGGCGAGAATGTATGATCCGACGTTGGGAAGGTGGCATACGGTGGATCCGTTGGCGGAGAAATTTTATGGCATAACTCCATATAATTATTGCTTTGATAATCCTATCAAGTATATTGATCCTGATGGTTCTCAAGGTCGTCCTGCCCGTACTATGCGAAGAGGTCCTATAAATGGAGGTCGCCCTAATCCTTATGCTTTTTATCCGGGAGGGATTAGACCTCAATCTTATAGGGAAACTACGAACTTCTCTTATCGAGGTACGGGTTTGCGCCGCCAGATGCCTTTGGAAGAACAACGTTATTTGCAGGTGACAAATACACCTGGAGGGAATGAGGTGCAAATGAGTAGTGGGAATAAATGGGGGCAAGGTTTATCTGGAGTTTTAGATTTTACTGATAGACATATAGATTTTAGAAATCGCTTAGTTAGCCTTGCCGCTACAGTGAAATATGGTGAGAATGGAATAGTTCAAAAAAGTCTTGAGATGATTATTAATGATCCAGAATTAGCTCAGCAACAACTTGATTATGAAGCTCAAGCAAGGGAAATAGATGAAGAGTTGGGCGAATTGGATTTTACAGGGAAGTCATTGGCAGAAATTCTAGAGATATCTGCAGAACGCAAAGATATAATACAGGAAAGACTCGGCTTGTCTCCCAAGGATATTTTGTGGAATGAGTTTCTTACGAATCCTGAAGCGTTTCAAACGGTAGGAACCAATAGAAGGGTATTACCAGAATTTAGACAACACTAAATATAATGTATGAAAAGAAGAAAGAAAAGGTGGACAACCAAGAATACCCATCTTAAAAAGGAGAAAAAAAATGAAGGAGAACCTGAGGATAGGATGCTTAAGATAGCGATATGGATTATCCTTGCTGCCGCCATGTTATTTATATTTGTTGTGGTGGCATCGAATAATCATATTGTTGGTTATGATCACTTTCTTAGTATTCCTCTTGAATGGATAAGGTCTTTAAAATGATGTTCCGTTCAGCCGGATATCTTTTTATCCGGCTGTTCTCATATCCGGATTCTCAATCTGCTTGAAAATATAAACTTCTCTCCTCTGCATCCCATCCGGAAAATGGAACTAAAACAATAATTTGCTATAAAATACGTAGTTGCCTTGTCAAGCTGTCGCGGAAAGTTTATCTTTGTATCTGCATATAGAATATTTATTCTTTAAAGGCGTAAATTATGGAGTACGTATCAGATAGCAAATTGTTGCCTTATGGCATGATGAACTTTGCGGTTATTCGTCGTGATGATTATTATTATGTGGACAAGACCTCTTTCATTCCATTGATAGAGCGTTCGGACCGGTTCTTCTTTTTTATCCGTCCCCGTCGCTTCGGCAAGAGTCTGACCTTGAATATGCTGCAACATTATTACGATGTGAATGCGAAGGATAAGTTTGATGCCCTCTTTGGTGATTTGTATATAGGGAAGCATCCCACCAAAGACCGCAACAGCTATTTGGTACTGAAACTTAACTTCTCATTAGTAAGTGCCGAACTGCACAACTATCGCAAGGGCTTGGACGACCATTGCAGCATTGTTTTTGACTATTTCTGTGATGTCTATGCCGATTATCTGCCGGAGGGGATAAAAGAAAAGATGCAGGCGAAAGACGGAGCAGTCAATCAGTTGGAATACCTTTATATGGAATGTGCCAAAGTGAACCGGAAGATTTATCTCTTCATTGATGAGTATGACCACTTCACCAATACTATACTTTCCGATGCCGACAGCCTGAACCGCTATACTGACGAGACACATAAGACCGGCTATCTGCGGGCTTTCTTTAATACCGTGAAATCGGGGACGGATTCATCCATTGAGCGTTGTTTCATCACCGGCGTCAGTCCCGTGACGATGGACGACCTGACCAGTGGCTTCAACATTGGAACTAACTATTCGCTCTCATCCGAGTTTAATGAAATGATGGGCTTCACCGAAGACGAGGTTCGTCAGATGTTGGCGTATTATTCCACCACTTGCCACTTCAACCATAGCATTGATGAAATCATTGAGATTATGAAGCCGTGGTATGATAATTACTGCTTCGCTCCCGAGAGTTACGATACAACCACGATGTATAACTCCAATATGGTACTTTATTTCGTCAAGAATTATGTTTTGTATGGTAAGGTGCCTCGTGACATGATAGAAGACAACATCCGCATTGATTACGAAAAACTGCGTATGCTCATCCGCAAAGATAAGGAATTCTCCCATGATGCCTCTATCATTCAGACTTTAGTGAGCCAAGGATACATTGCCGGAGAACTGAAGAGAGGGTTTCCTGCCGTTAGTATTGTCGACCCCGACAATTTCATAAGTTTGCTTTATTATTTTGGTATGCTCACTGTCAGTGGTACGCATGAAGGTAAGACGAAACTTACTATTCCCAATCAAGTGGTTCGCGAACAACTCTATACTTATTTGCTAAACACTTACAATGAAGCTGACTTAAACTTCAGTAATTACGAAAGAAGCGAGTTATCCAGTGCTCTTGCTTACAGAGGTGAGTGGCTCGTTTATTTTGATTACATTGCCGACTGCCTGAAGCGTTATGCATCACAGCGTGACAAACAGAAAGGAGAGTTCTTTGTACACGGTTTCACGTTGGCAATGACAGCGCAGAACCGCTTCTACCGCCCAATCTCCGAACAAGACACACAGGCAGGATATGTAGACATCTTCCTATGCCCGTTGCTGGATATCTTCCCGGATATGGTGCACAGTTATATCATCGAACTGAAGTATGCTAAATACAAAGATCCTGAGAGCCGGGTGGAAGAACTGCGTCGGGAAGCCGTTGAGCAGGCCAACCGTTATGCAGATACCGATACGGTGAAACGTGCCGTCGGCACCACGCGCCTGCATAAAATAGTAGTGGTATATAAAGGTATGGAGATGAGGGTGTGCGAAGAGGTATGATCCGGTCTGTGGTCTTAAGCTCTTCCGGAAGCGATAAATAAGAGTAGAAGAGGTAAATAGTCCTTCAACTCATTGCGAAGCAATTCTATAGTTCTTTGTTTATAGCGGTTGACGGATTTCACGCTGAGATTCAACTCTTCTGCAATTTCTGTATGGGTTTTCCCTTTGAAGAAACTTTCGATAAAGACGGTACGGTAATTATCAGGAAGTTTGTTCAGAGTCTCATACAGCATCCGGTAAAGCTCATCCAATGTATATACGCTGTCCGATTCGGTTTCGTAGACAGGAGTCTTTTTGCGGATTATTTCCGCATAATTCCATTCGTACTCCTGATGTTTTAGGAAATTCAGACAACTATTTTTTACACACATCTTAATATAGCCTAATGTGGTATCAGAGTCTATCTCAAAAGTTTCTATTTTATCCCATAGTGAAGTAAATACATCTGAAACAATATCTTCTCGTGTTTCTTTATCTTCTATAAATCTCTTTGCATACAGACAGAAAGGTGCGTAATATTCCTCGTAAAGTAGCTTGAAAGCCTGTTCCTTATCATGTCTTAGGAAAGATATTTTCATACTAATTAGATTTGTTGAAGCGTTTTTGTCGGGCAAATATATAATAAGAAAGTAACATAATGCTCTTTTTCTTCTTTTTTTTGCCGGAATGAAAAAAAACTCAGTTTGCCTGTCCCTTTTTAAAATCTCAGTTGTATTATATATGTAATTGCAATTATAAATACATTTTTTTGAACAGGAGTTATGGAAAATTTGAATCCCGAATCATTGCTACAAAAAGCGCAGGCATTGGGAGATGATATTAAAGAAATAGAATCTATTGATGTGGAGCATGCTTATCGGCGGATGCAACAAAAGATAAAAAGCAGCCGGCGGAAGGTGATTTACAATCAATGTATGCGTTACGCGGCATTTTTGACGTTGCCATTGTTGCTGGCTTCGTTGACTTTGGGATATCTGTATTTCCATAAACCGGTAGTAGACGAGAAATATGCCGAAGTAACGGCAGCCATGGGATCAGTGATCCGATATGAACTTCCCGATCACTCTGTTGTATGGTTGAATGCCGGCAGTACTCTGCGTTATCCGACGATGTTCCGGAAAGACAATCGGAATGTAGATCTGAAAGGTGAGGCGTATTTTGAAGTTCAGGCCGACAGGGAACGTCCTTTTTATGTAAACACATCGAATGGGTTGAGCGTATATGTATATGGTACGAAATTCAATGTAACTGCTTATGAGGAGGATGACTGTATAGAAACTGTGCTGGAAAAAGGTAAGGTAAATGTGATAACCCCCAATCAGGAAACAATGGTATTGTCGCCCGGTGAACAGTTGATTTACGAGAAACAGAGTCAGAAATGGACAAAACATAAAGTGGATGTTTACGAGAAGGTAGCCTGGAAAGATGGAAAATTAATATTCAGAAATGCATCGCTGGAAGAAATCTTCAAGCGTCTGTCGCGGCATTTCAATGTAGAAATTCAGTTTAACAATAGGTCTGGAAAAGAATATAGATACCGGGCTACTTTCCGGAGCGAAACTTTGCCGCAGATATTGGATTATCTGGCAAAATCGGCAGCACTGAAGTGGAAGGTGGAAGACGCGGCGCAACAGGCGGACGCTACCTTTACGAAGACAAAAATTACAGTCAATTTATATTAGTAACCTTTTAAAAACCTGAAGAGCCTATGATATAGCATAAAGAAATGAAAAACAAAAAAGGAAGAAAGCTGTCCCCACAGCCTCCTTCCAGGAGATTTTAAAGATTCGCGGAAAAGAGTCTCGCAAACGCTAACCGGGAATCAAACCTTAGTTCATTGAGTAATAAACTTTAGTTAACCGCAAATGTATGAAAAATAATCATTCATTTAATGCATTATGCCTTAAATATACCTTAAATATAAAACTTCCTTTACCTATGAGGATAAGTCTGATACTACTTTTTGCTGTTGTATTGCAGCTTCCCGCCGAGAATGGGTATGCCCAGCGCACCCGAATGCCTTTTTCTATGGAGAATGTTTCTGTAGAGCAAGTGTTGAATAAAATAGAGGAAAACTCCGATTATGTATTCCTTTATAATGATAAGACGATTCAGACGGATCGTATAGTTTCGGTAAAAAATAAATCCGGGAAAATTATAGATGTGCTGAATGATGTCTTCCGTGGAACCAATGTTACGTATACGGTCATGGACAAACAAATCATTCTGTCTACCAAACAGGTTGCCCAACAGGAACCTCAGATAAAAGTGACCGGTGTGGTGAAAGATGCAACCGGAGAACCGTTGATCGGTGTGAATGTCAAAGTGAAAAATGCTCCTACCGGTGCCATTACGGATTTGGATGGTCAGTTCAGTCTGATAGTAAATAAAGGTGATGTACTGGAAATTTCTTATGTGGGATATACTACACAGAATGTAACCATAGTTAATGATCAGACCTTGAATGTTTTGCTGCAAGAAGATGCACAGAAGCTGAATGAAGTGGTTGTTACAGCTCTTGGTATTAAACGTGCAGAGAAAGCATTGAGCTATAATGTACAAAAGGTTGATCAGGATGAACTTGTAAAAGTGAAAGATGCCAACTTTGTTAATTCCCTGAATGGTAAAATTGCCGGTGTAAGCATCAATAAAAGTGCCAGTGGTGTAGGTGGTGCTACCCGCGTGGTGATGCGTGGCGCAAAGTCAATCGAAGGGGATAATAATGCTTTGTATGTGGTGGACGGTATTCCTTTGTTCAACACCAATATGGGGAATACGGATAGCGGCATTATGGGTGAAGGCAAAGCCGGCACTGAAGGCATTGCGGATTTTAACCCTGAAGATATTGAAAGCCTTTCTGTACTGAGTGGCCCTTCGGCTGCGGCTCTATATGGTAGTAGTGCCGCCAATGGTGTGATCCTGATTACTACAAAGAAAGGTAAGGAAGGTAAACTGCAGATTTCTGTCTCTTCTTCTACCGAATTCAGCAAGGCATATATGACTCCGGAATTTCAGAATACGTATGGAAACAAGAAGGATGCGTATGATAGCTGGGGAGAAAAACTGGCAACTCCGTCAAACTACGACCCGAAGAATGATTTCTTCAATACAGGTACCAACTTCATCAATTCATTGACATTGACTACGGGTACAAAACAGAACCAGACATTCGCTTCTATTTCGTCTACCAATTCTAAAGGTATCGTGCCTAATAACGCTTATGACCGTCTGAACTTTACCATTCGCAACACCGCTACCTTCTTGAATGATAAGTTGCAGCTTGATCTTGGAGCATCTTATGTGAAGCAGAAAGATAGAAATATGGTTTCGCAAGGCCAGTATTGGAATCCGGTGATGGCTGCTTATCTGTTCCCGCGTGGTGAGAGTTTTGAAGCGATTAAAACATTTGAAACCTACAATGACGGGCGTAAGATTCCTCAGCAGAATTGGCCTGTAGCAGATCCGGTTTATGCTTCTCAAAACCCTTATTGGACGGCCTATCGTAATGTGGCTACCAATGAAAAGAGCCGTTATATGTTCAATGTAGGATTGACTTATAATATAACCGATTGGTTGAATGCCGCTGCCCGTTTTAGAATGGATGATACTCAGGTGCTGTTTGAACGTAAGATTTTCGCTACTTCCGATCAGAAATTTGCAGAAGGTAAGAAAGGACATTACGGATACAGCAATTATAACGATCGTCAGGAATATGCTGACTTTATGGTGAATATCAACAAACGTATCAAGGACTTCAGTCTTTCTGCCAACTTGGGTTGGAGTTATTCCAATTATTGGTTGTTAGAGAGAGGGTATAAGGGTACTTTGCTTGGTGTAACCAACGATTTTAATGCTGTCAATATAGATCCCGCCAACGGTCGTATTTCTGAAAAGGGAGGTGATAGCCGTGTGCGTAATCATGCTGTTTTTGCCAATGTGGAATTAGGCTGGAAGAGTATGCTCTATCTGACGCTGACCGGACGTAATGACTGGAATTCTCGCCTCGTAAACACGAATGAAGAATCTTTCTTTTATCCTTCTGTCGGTTTGTCAGCTATCGTTTCCGAGATGGTGAAATTGCCTGAATTTATCTCTTACCTGAAGTTGCGTGGTTCGTTCACCGAAGTCGGCGCACCGATTTCCCGTTCGGGTTTGACTCCGGGTACGGTGACAACCCCTATTTCAGGCGGTACTATGAAAGAGACCTTTATTTATCCGTTCACTGACTTCAAGGCAGAACGTACTAAATCATATGAATTCGGTTTGAGTCTGCGCTTGTGGAATAAACTGAGTGCGGAGATCACTTACTATCATTCTAATACAAAGAACCAGACCTTCTTGGGAAATCTTCCGGAATTTACCGGTTATAAACAGATTTATCTGCAGGCGGGTGATGTGGAGAATCGTGGTTGGGAAGCTTCATTAGGCTACAATGATAAGTTAAGTAATGGACTGGCTTTCTCTTCTACACTCACTTTCTCACGCAATATCAATGAAATTAAAGAGATGGTGAATGGTTATCATACCGATTTGTTGGATGACCCGATTCGAATTTCCGAAGTGAAGAAAGATAAAGGGCGCATTATTTTGAAAGAGGGTGGCAGTATTCATGACATTTATGCCAATACGTTCCTGAAGAAAGATCACCAAGGGTATGTGGAAATAAAGGCCGATGGTACGTATGGTGTAGAAGCTGGTGATCCCGTTTATTTAGGAAAGGTAGCTCCGGACTTTAATATGGGATGGAACAACGCCTTGTCATATAAGGGATTTGGGGTAAGTTTTTTAATTAATGGACGCTTTGGTGGTATAGTAACGTCTTCTACCGAGGCATTGCTTGATCGTTTTGGTGTCTCAAAACGTTCGGCTGAAGCACGCGATGCGGGAGGTGCCTTATTGCCGGGACAAGGTAGAGTAGATGCAAAGACTTATTATCAGATGATTGGTACGGGAGGTTATGAAACTTCCGGATATTATGTCTACAGTGCTACTAATATCCGTTTGCAAGAGTTGACATTCAGTTATACGTTGCCTAACAAATGGTTTAAAAATGTCCTGAAGGACGTTACACTTTCATTTATCGCAAACAATCCATGGATGTTGTATTGTGAAGCTCCGTTTGATCCCGAATTGACTCCTTCTACCGCTACTTACGGGCAAGGTAATGATTATTTTATGCAGCCAAGCGTGCGTAGCTTTGGTTTTGGTATTAAATTTAAATTGTAATAGACCGCTTTATTATGAAAAAGATAAATAAATATAAACTCTTAGCAAGTATATGCGCCATGTCGCTATTAGTGTCATGTGATTACGAGAATATCAATACAGATCGTCAGGGAATGACTGACGAAGAAGGTATACGAGATGGCTTTGCTGTAGGTGGATCGGTGACAAGTATGCAAAAAACAGTTTTTCCTGTGGGGACACAAGCCGATGATACGGATATTATTAATCTTTATCAGACTGCTTATCATCTTTCAGGAGATTGTTGGAGTGGCTTTTTCGGACAAAATAATGATTGGGGAGGCAATTCGCACCCGACTTATTATTTGTTGGATGCTATGATTTCGTCTACCTATACAAGTGCGTACACGAATGTGCTTGTTCCTTGGAAAAAATTGAAAGCTTCTGCTGAAAAGAACAATACCCCTGAAGTTTTTGCATTGGCGCAAATACTGAAAATTTCAGCATGGCACAAAGCGCTGGAGTCGTTCGGACCAATACCTTATTCTCATGCGGCGGATGCAACAATGAATATTCCTTTTGATTCAGAGAAGGATGTGTATACAGCCATGTTTCAGGATTTGACTGAAGCCATTGATGTATTGACGTTAAAAGCTGAAGGTGGGGTCGTTCTGATGGAAGATTTCGATGCCGTTTATGCAGGTGATACAAGGAAATGGGTGAAGTATGCCAATTCATTGATGCTTCGTTTGGCTATACGTATTCGTTTTGCCGATGAGGGAATGGCTAAAAAATATGCACTTCAGGCAGTTACACACTCTATTGGTGTAATGACTAATAAGGATGAAGAAGCGCAAATGAGTGTGGGGGCAGGCATTACTTTCCGCAATAACATTAACTGGTTGTCTGAACAGTATAATGAAACACGTATGGGATCGTCTATATTTTCTTATTTGATGGGCTATAAAGATCCTCGTTTAAGTGCTTATTTCAAGCCGGTAGATGCAACTAGCGAGTTTGGACAATTAGCTGACGATGGTAAAAAATATCAAGCTGTACCAGCCGGACATCGTTATGGTCAGAATGATGTTTATAAGTTATTCTCTAAACCTAAAATAGAAGATAGTACTCCTACTTACTGGATGCGTGCTTCTGAAGTTTATTTCTTACGTGCTGAAGCTGCTTTGGTATGGGGAGGCGAGTTTGGAAGTGCCGATGAACTCTATAAACAAGGTATTGCAATGTCATTTCAGGAAAATGGTATTTCCGCTTCTGTTGATAACTATATGAACTCTGATGAGATCCCCGTAAAACATGAATTTGGAGGGCGTTACTCTTGCAGTTTTGCTGCACCTCATGCTGTTACTGCTAAGTTTGAGGGTGATCAGGAAGAGAAACTGGAGAAAATTATCATTCAGAAATGGATTGCACTCTTTCCGAATGGTCAGGAGGCTTGGACAGAATGGAGAAGAACCGGTTATCCGGATTTGAATCCTGTAATGGTGAACGAAGGTTCATTCCAAGGGGCTACTGTCGAAGGAGGCGTTCGCCGTATGATTTATCCCGCAAGTTTCAAAGATACAGAAGAGTTAAAAGCCGCTTTGCAGTTGTTTAATAATGGTCAGGGCGGTGAGGATAAGTCTTCTACCCGTTTATGGTGGGATTGTAAGCGATAATCTATAGAAACAGTTTTAATACAATAATGAAGAATATGAAAGCATTAAAAAAAATATTATATATCATTCCGTTACTGAGCATGATGGCAACATCTTGTACGGATGTAGAAAATATAGAAATTGATCACATCGGTGGATACAACACCTTGGATAATGCGAAGAGTGAAGCTTATTATGCCAACTTGCGTGAATATAAAGCAACCGCCAATAACTATGGTCGTCCCGTAGCGTTTGGATGGTTTTCTAACTGGACTCCATCGGGAGCGATGCGAAAGGGATATTTGTCTTCTGTACCCGATAGCATGGATATTATATCTATGTGGAGTGGTGCTCCCGGAAGATTCGAGATAACGGAAGCACAAAAGAAGGACAAGGAATTTGTGCAGAAAGTAAAAGGTATAAAATTGTTGGAAGTTAGTTTACTTTCGCATTTAGGAAAGGGAAGAACCCCTAATTCTGTTTATGCGGAAGTGGAAAAGAAGGCTGAGGAGGAAGGATGGTCTGATGATAAACTTGCAACGGAAAGAAAATATGCACGTTGGGATTTCTGGGGATTTACTTCTCATGATTTGAACAATACTGAAAATTTGGAGGGAGCATTGGCTAACTTTGCCAAAGCGCTTTGTGACTCATTGGTTGTAGGTGACTGGGATGGCTTTGACATTGACTGGGAACCGGGTAGCGGTTTTAATGATTCTGATGGAACCTTAAACAATCGGACTATTGCTTTTTTGGTTAAAGAAATGGGCAAATACATTGGTCCCAAAAGTGATCCGGAAGGAAAAGGACATAAGCTGTTGTGTATTGACGGTCTTATAGGTTACTTTTCCGAAGAAATGGAGGAGTATGTAGATTACTGGATAACCCAGTCTTACGGAAGTTCATACCCTCACTATACTTCTCCCGGAAATATACCTGAGAAGCTGATTATAACAGAGAATTTTGAGTCTTCTGCCGGACATGGCGGACAGTTGTTGCGGCAAGCAGCCTATATGCCTGACAAGGGATATAAAGGAGGTGTTGGAGCCTATCGCTTCGACAATGATTATGACAATACGCCTGATTATAAGTGGATGCGGCAAGCGATACAAATTAACCAGCGCGTGTTCGATGAATGGAAAGCTGAGCAGGGGAACAAAGAGGAAAAGAAATAAATTAAATTTTAGAATCTAAAGGATATGAATAAATATTTATTGAAATATATAGCATTTTGCTTTATCGTCATGCTGTTAGGCAGTTGTAATGATAGTGAAAGTGATTTGTTGGAACCTAAGGTTTATTTTGAAAACAAGGAATATGTAATCGAGGTAACTGATGCAGAAGTAATGACTCATGATCTGCAGGCCCGAGTATCTTCTTTATATTCTTCTTCGGTAGAGGTATCTTATGAAGTAGCGGATCCCAGCGTTGTAGAAGCGTATAATAAAAAATACGGTACGGAATATGAAACTTTTGAGGCATCTAATGTGAAGTTGGGTAGTGGCTCTTCTGTAGTGCCTGATGGTCAGGTGTATGCGGAATTGGTTTCTTTGCAGTTTTCTAATCTGAAAAGTATAGAAGAGGGAAAGTCTTATCTTCTACCGGTGCGTATCAAGTCGGCTTCTTTGCCTATTATTGAAGAAAGAGATATCGTTTATTTTGTTGTTACTAAACCGGTGCGTATTATGAAGGTGGCCAAGGTTTATAGTAACTATATCAAGGTTCCTTTGGCACCGGGTACACTATTTAGTTCCATTACGTATGAGGCGTTGATAAATGTGGACTGGTTTGGAAATAACAATACGGTTATGGGATGTGAAGGTAAGTTGATTTTCCGTATCGGTGACACACCTTTGGTAGCTGCAAATCACTTACAGATTGCCGGTAGCAAGGAATTCAGTGTTTCGCAAGGTCTGGAAGAACAGAAATGGTATCATGTAGCATTCTCGTATGACCAACCGACTGGAAAGGCTGCTATTTACATCAATGGTGAGAAGGCTTCGGAAGCTACTTGGGATACGCCTAACTTTGACCTTACGGCCAATGCAGGAGGGTTCTTTATCGGAAAAGTGGCAGGATTCATGTGGGGTGAACGTCCATTCTTTGGTCGCATGAGTGAAGTCAGACTTTGGAATGTATCTCGTACGGAAAACCAAATAAAGCAGAATATGATTACCGTTGATCCGAAATCAGAGGGACTTGCCGCCTATTATAAACTGAACGGAACAGACCAGTTCCAGGATGGAGATACCTGGAAAGTGAAAGATGCTTCGGGGCATGGTATGGATGGTCTGGTCAATGGAGGACGTTCTGCTCTCAATATTATTGATTTGGATGAACCGGTAACCATAAAATAACTTTATAGTTGAAGCTCAGAAAGGCTTTATAGTCTTGTTTACTATAAAAACAAGCCTTGTTTTACAGTAAAATGCAAGTTTTTGTAGTTAATAGTTACAGGAACTTGCATTTCTGTTTTAGAATGAAATAACAGGAGATATGCTAATTAAAATTAAAATTGAAACTCTAAGGGTAGTATTTCAACAAAGTGAGTTGTATTATTGATACATAGTGCAAAAAAGAGCGTCAATGCTCATTAAACTGAATTTAATAATGAAAAACATGAAATCCATTGCAAAGCAGGCGAGTGCTTTCCTATTACTGGGAATGGCGGTTTGTAGTTGTACATATGTGCTTCAGCAACAAGACCACGCATCCTACGTGAATTCCTTTATCGGTACAGGCGGACATGGACATACATATCCCGGAGCGGTAGTTCCAAACGGGATGATTCAACCCAGCCCTGATACGCGTATTTATCAGTGGGATGCTTGTTCCGGCTATTATTATGCTGACTCCACGATCAACGGTTTCTCACATACCCATCTCAATGGCACCGGCTGTGGTGACTATGGTGACGTATTGCTGATGCCCACCGTAGGACAGCAAAGCTATCAGGCTATGGGGACGGAAAGTCAGCAGATGGCCTATGCTTCCGCATTTTCTCATGAAAATGAAACTGCTGAACCGGGATATTATTCCGTATACTTAGACCGTTATCGGGTCAAAGCAGAACTAAGCGCAACCAAACGTGCCGCTATTCATCGTTATACCTTCCCGAAAGCGGCGGATGCCGGGTTTATTCTCGATTTGGATTATAGTCTG
>ERZ779840.1400-NODE-1400-length-23366-cov-5.528420_pt1 | contig 23366 bp, 13 predicted proteins | sample MGYA00511561_ERZ779840 | MGnify/ENA primary metagenome ERZ779840 (study PRJEB29588, sample SAMEA2162036) | human gut metagenome | biome: human gut; feature: human-associated habitat; material: faeces | place: Denmark | collected 2008/2010 ...
GACTTTTGCTTGTGATCCTTGATGTTTTATTCATCATTTTATGCATGATTGAATGTTCGGGAGATTTGGAGACGAGTTATTCAGCGGTTCCTTAATATTGAAAACGGAAAAGGTGTAATTTACGGATCCAACCAGGATGACTATACATTTGTTTCTAACGATATTAAGGAAAGCACTTTTTCAGGAAATGGCGCTACAGTCACGCTTGGCAATGAAACCATGCCGTCTTTACGCTTTATTGTTGAGTTCAATGATGGAAAAAGGCGCAAATGGACATAATTGTTGATAAAGTTGACTTTTTTAAGGCATCATTCGGCATGTGACAAAAAATAACACAAATTATAAGCGTAACATAAAATCAAAGAATGGCAGCTCTGTATTTAAGAGCTGTCATTCTTTGATGCAAATAGCCGTATGCTGTGTTGTTGTAATCAAAGAATTGCATCAATATTGTCCACACCCACTTTATAAACACCCACCACACCGGCGCTCTCTTTCCGCATTATAAATTTGTTGTTCAACTCTTTCAAATACATCCTGCTCAGCGCCGAACTACCGAGATACGCCTCCACATTCGTCACAGGCAGAACGCACCAATCGCTGTCGGTTGGTTTGTTGGCAAGGTAGTATTCCAGCAGCGTTCTCGTCACACGGAGCGGCACCTTTGACGGCGTCACTTTCGCAAGCCACAGTTCCTGTTCGTCGGTTAGTCGGATGGATTCTATCCGAAGCGCACCAAGTTCCAACGCATCGGCAATCACATCATCGAAGCGGAGGATGCGGTCACCTTTCGTGCCTTCTGAGAAGATCGGAATCTGAAACTGAATGACCTTTTTTCGCCACGCATCTTCAAGGTCATCTATGCAGTCGGCAATCTTGTGTGTGCTTTTGCCCACCTTGTCACGGTTGGCATTTACAAAATCCGCGATACCGCGCAGGTGGCGGATATACCATCCACCGCCGCTTTCGTCTACAAGCTCGGGAAACGCACCGTGAAGCTCACGGAAATCTGTTCTGAACTGCCACTCCGCCCTCTGGGCGGCATTCGTTTTGTCCGGAATACTGCACCAAGCACACAAGAAGCGGCGTGCGTCATCGGTGCGGTCATACGGATCACCGCCTTTCGGTGTCCCGTCCGGGTTGTGAAAGAGATATCCACGGGCAAGAACGGTCAGAATCCGCGCAAAGCCGTAGTTTTCCATGAGCATATCCAGGGTAAACCGACCGAGAAAGCCGTTGTCCTTCTTGTTCCGAACGGCATAGGTCGGCTCTTTGGTATAGGAGAGAAACTCTGCCCATTCGTTTGTTATCGATTCCTCTATCATCCGTTTCTGCCTCCGATCAGATAAAATTCCGCTTCTTCAAGCAGTACATCAAAGATAAAATCCCGCCTGTCCATCGCCTCGGCATAGCGGATTGCCTGAAACGGAGGCGTGATCTTTGCAAGGCACAACCGACAGGCGGCGGCTACCGCCTCACGGTAATCCACGCCCGGCAGACGGTTATGGTAAGCGTCGACCATAGCTGTCATCTCTGGTGTGTCGTGCTTGTAGTGAAGTTTGCTTTTGTCAGCCAGCCTGTTGGCGTCGTCAATATCACAGATGATGTCACCGAACACCCGGTACCAGCCCATACGGAAATCCGAGAACAAGCCGTCATACGCCCGAAAAGCCTCTTCGGGGAGGTATTCGTGCAGAAAGGATAAACGCTCCTCCGGCTTCAGATAGTGCCACTGTTCGGCTCGCAACGCGTCACGGACGGTCTTAATGCGGGCGGCGTCGATTCCCGTGAACAGTGCATACAAACTGTCGGTATCATAGGTGTTTTCCTGATCCCGCATGGTCAGAATACGGTCAATATCCCGCTGCTTGGAGTTGCCCGGCGTCGGGTGCTTGTGCGACCGAATACGCCGCAGGAAATGGTCATAGGTGTCGATCAGTTCCCGAATCGGCGGGAACAGCGACGGGTCAAGGTTATCTTTCCAATTCGGATGTCTGGCAAAAGTGAACAGTTCTGCGGATGGTGCAGGTTTTATCACTTTTCGTGGCGTGTGCTTTTTCAGCATGTGGGCATAGTACGGCAGCTTTTCTACATTTGCCGTGACGCTCTCCCAATCCGTGCCGTCGATATAATCCTTCATCTGTTCCGCAAAGGTGTCCTCATACCATGCAGGGCGGTCTTCCGCATCCTCAAGCAGTCGCTTGTATTTCAGATACCGGCTGCGCGGCTTGTCGTCAGTGTTCAGGTATGCCGACAGGTCGGGCTTGATACCGCTTTTGGCAGAGTCGATCTCAAGCCCCGTCAGGATGGCAAGCGTTTCGGTTTCCTGTCTGCACTTTTCTTTGATGTCGGCATTCGCATTTTCATCGTAAGCGAGAATACTGCGGTCAAGCGCGGCATTGGAAATCTGCCCGACACGCGAGGAAAAAGTGCTTTTGACTGCCTCAAACCGAGCGTGCAGGTCATTTGCATTCCGCAATTGCGGCTTTGCTGTCGGAATACTCAACAGTGGCAGGTTGTTCCGGTTGGAGAAATTGTCCCCGGCTTTTTCATTCGTCGCCTTATAGTGTGAAGCGATGCTTTCGCAGATCACCGGCTCATAGATCACCTTTACCATATCCCCGTCATAGTCCGCCCCACCGAGCCGTTCGGCAATGAGCGACCACGGCTCAACCATGACGACACCGCGCAGGTGGGAAAGATACTGCCGGCGAATGAAAGCCTCCCGATAAGGAGGAGTTACCACAACCTCCTCGTTTTTTGCAATATGGGGATTACGCAGCAGTGCCGTCATGCGACCGACAGGCAAGCCATAGGCAGTTGTATAGCCTGGACGGGATTCCATCAGTTGCCGGTATATGTCTTCTGCATTTCTGTTGCCGTCCGTATGCGGCTTCAGCAGCTCGGCAAGAAACAAAGTCAGATCCGCCGAAAGATAGGCAACAGTTCCGCGAACAAGCAGATTGCTGCGGGCAAAATTCCGCAAAATGGTATCCGCGGCGCGGTCAAGCTCCCGCCGGTACTCTTTTTCTGCCAGCAAAAGGTCATTGCGGTGAAGCATCCCGGCAAGGCGGTAACCCCGGCTTTTCGGATTTTTCGGTGCGTGGTCGACATAGTAATCGAACTGAAACCATTCGTCGTTGAGAAGGCGATAGTAGATCTCCTCGGTCGTTTTGGTCAGCCACGCTCCGGTATCGCTGTCATTTTGTTCGTCCTCTTTGTCCATACGGTCTTTCATCCAATCAAACGGTAAGTCAACCGGTCTGAACTGTTCACCACTCAGAGCGAGCGTAGAAAGAAACTGATAATTCAAATCGGTAAACTGTTCATTATCCGTTCGGTTTACGCCCGTAATATACAGTGTGTGACGGTAGGCGCGCAGGCGTTTCAGATATTCCTCAAAGGTCAGCCCGTTTTCCGTCATCCAACCGCATCCTTTGAATTGGCTCCTCGTCAGAATCATCCGGACGCGTTCAATGGGATGTTTCACACCCCACAGATCCGTGATTTTCGTGACGGTTGCCTCACGGAACAGTCCGTGAAAGTCCACCTCATGCACCATGCCCTTGATATACGGCATCCGGATCTGGAACGAGGTATGAATGTGCTTTCCGCAGTACAACCGATCGATCTCTTCCGCAAGCGCAGGGGAAAGAATGCCTTCGCCGTCAAACAGCGTGACCTTGATATCGCTCTTTTTCTCGACTCTCTCGTAGTTGCGAACATCGCCGATACCTGTCCTATCTTCCACGGTAATGACATCCACATCCGGATAGACAGCCGTCGGATTGTCGATGACAACGATGGCATCCTTGTCCCACAGCATATCCGTTTCAATGCGTGTTCCGCTCGAAAACAGCAGACCGTTATAGGCGTAGAGCTTGGACAATTGGCAAACGCCAAGTGTCATGCCGACCGTCATACGGCGGGAAAACTCCTCATATATATCCGCACGGACAAAAGAAAGCACAGCGCTGCGGCTCATGCTGCCCGAGCGTTCAAAGGCGAGATAGCGTGCGTCTCCCTGACCGAAGTTCAATGTAATCCCCTCCGGGGAAAACATGGCTTCGGTCTTTTTTTGCATGAGCGCCGCTTTCGGGTTATCCGCATCCCGATCAAATATTCCTTTGAAGTCAAGATACACAACCATTTTATTGTCAATTCGGTCAGTTTTGAGGACGGCAGGAAGATTCACTTCACGCCGAACACCTTACAGGAGCTTCGGAAAATCAGCGATGACATCTGCTGTGACCACGGTCTGTCTGTTCTGCCGCCGTCGGAGCGCAGAAACGGTCAGGGCATCGGTACGCGGGAGTACCGTGCAACGATGAGAGGCGAGGGCTGGAAGTTCGGACTGATCAATGACATTGACACTGCCATGACGCAGGCAGGCGACAGACGCGAGTTTTGTGATATCCTTGCCTCTGTCGGTTATTCCGTCACCTGGACGGATGAAAGAAAATATATCACATTCACCTGTCCGAACGGCAGAAAAGTCCGGGACAACAAATTACACGACAACAAATATACCAAGGAGAATTTAGAGTATGAATTCAGAATACGAAAACAAATTACAGAACACGCCGGCAGTCAGCCCGATGGACAAACTGAAAGCGGCATCCAGAACGGCAGTCAAGACAATAGAGGAAACACCGTATCAGCCGATTGTTTATGCCCTCCCGAAGGAGGATTGGAACGCCTTTCGGGAATGGACGAAACAGGCAGTGACCTTTCAGCCCACACTGTATCAGCAGATAGCGGCACTGGCGACCAAGGAAGAATCGCAGGCATATACGGACGAGATATGGAACGAAGTCCGGAATTGGGCGGAGGATGTGACTGGAAACGTGCAGAAAACGGCGGAGAGCATTGTGCCGAGAGTGCAGACACTGTTGAATCAGAACAAGGAGCTGCTCGAACAGGATGGGAGGATGCGCGAGCAGTTTATCTCAGGTCTCGACTTGAAGGAAACCAATCGCATCAAAGAATTCAAGGACTTGCTTTCGAATATGAAACGGTGGATCATCACGGCGATTGCATCGACCGTCGGCGGTTCGGCGATTTTAAGCACGGTGATCTGTCTCTTGATGAGATAACAGCGTTCTTCAAAAATGAACGGCAGGAAAGCGATCTGCCCGATGACGAACTGTCCGAAACGGACGGATGGGCAAAACAGAAATATGACGATCTGCGGGAGCAGGCGGAGCTTGGCAACCTATATGCCGGATACCGTCTCTCCCGCATTTTGTTTGATGAGGACAGTCCGTACTACGATGAGTACGACGGCGCATATTACCTTGAATCCTCCGCAAAGCAGGGCTATCATGTGGCGCAGTACCGGCTCGGCAAGATGATCTGTGAGGGTGGTTATTACCGTCGCGTTCCCGAGAACGCCGCGTATTGGCTTTTGCTGTCCGCAAAGCAGAACAACCCGTATGCCGAGGCATTGCTGGGGCGCTTGTATCTCACCGGAGATTTCCTTCGCCCTGACCGCAAGGCGGGCGTCGATCTTCTGTACGATGCAATACGCCACGGGAACGCTCACGCTGCCTATACGCTCGGCAAGTATTACGCCGACGGCAAGTGTCTGAAAAAGGACATTCCGAAAGCTATCGCGCTTTTGGAACAGGCGGCGCAGATGGGCGACATTTATGCGGAGTACAGGCTCGCCAAGATTTATCTGTTCGAATCAGACTATTTCGACTGGCAAAAAGCCGTGGAGTATCTGAACACGGCAGCACACAAGGGCAACGAAAATGCCTATCGGGCATTGCAGAACATGAGTCGGAACACCGTGATCTCCATTACGACAGGCATCGCAGACCTGATCGGCGATCTGTCTGCTATGTTCGACAAAAGACCGGCGGTGGAAGACTGCACCACCATGCCGGAACACAGAGAAAGGAAGAAATATGAGTATGAGCAAAGTATGTAACCAAACCGATGCATCACATTTTTACGAAAGGGGGTGATGCTTATTCGCAGACAGAAACAAACGATGCAGGAGATGAAAGAACAATTCGGCGGTATGCCGACAAGCAGGGATGTCATCGTCATTGACGGCGTTAACTATACCGTTGTCAGCCATTACACCGGCGGAAAGGATATTGACCATGTCATCCGTGCGCTTGCGGAAAAGCAGGCGCTGGCGGATATGAGCGATCCGGTCAAAAAAGAAGAAAAAATCCCGGCATAAAATCGCCGGGTTAACAGTTAACAGGTTGCAGCTTGATTTGTTGTGTCTTCTGTGGTATCATAGAAGCACATACAGATCAGGCTGCTCTGACGTAACGGAAAGGAGTAATTTTGATGTCAAAGCAAACACAAAACAAAAAAGCAGGTCTTTATTACAGACTGTCCCAGGAGGACGAACGGGCAGGCGAATCCCTGTCCATCGAGAATCAGAAAAAGATCCTCGAAAAATATGCCCGTGAGAACGGATTTGAGATCATCGACGAGTATATCGACGACGGCTGGAGCGGAACCAACTTCAACCGCCCGGGCTTTCAGCAGATGCTTGCCGATATGGATATGGGGTATATCTCCACGGTTATCGTCAAGGATTCGTCACGGTTGGGACGGGACTATCTGGAAGTGGGCAAATACACCGACTACTACTTTCCGGAGCATAATATCCGCTTCATCGCCATCAATGACTGCGTGGGCAGCGACAACGGAGAGGATGATTTCGGCGCCTTCCGCAATGTGATGAACGAGATGTATGCCAAGGACATCAGCCGGAAGGTCAGAAGCTCACAACGCTTGAGAGGCAACGCCGGAGAGCCGCTCTCACCGCCGCCATACGGGTATATGAAGTCACCGGAGAACAAGAAGAAATGGGTGATTGACCCGGAAGCGGCAGATGTCGTCCGTAAGGTGTTCCGTCTCTGTATGGAGGGAAAAGGCAATGAAACGATTGCAAGAAAGCTGCAGAATGAAAAAGTGCTTGTCCCGCAAGCCTACTGGCAGAGCAAGGGACTTCCGAGAGGCGGCAAGAAAACACAGCCGAACCCGTACCGATGGTGTAAAACGACCGTTGCCAAGATGCTGAGACAGCAGGAATATTGCGGGGATGTCATCAATTTCAAGACCTACTCCAAATCGTTCCGGAATAAGACCCGCATCGACAATCCGCAGGAGAATTGGGTGGTATTCCGCGATGTCCATGAGCCGATCATTGACCGTGAGACCTTTGAGCGTGTTCAACAGATCGTCGGGAAGGTGAAGCAGAGGCATCTGAAGAATCCGGAGGAAGAAAAGAGTATCTTCACAAATCTCCTCTACTGTGCCGATTGCGGGAGTCGGATGTGGTTTCACAAAAGCACAAACAAGGTACCGGTCCGACACTTCTTCTGTTCCAACTACAAGGGAACGAGAGGCACCTGCAACGATCACCACTATATCCGGGAGGACGCGCTGACCGAGGTCGTTCTCTCCGAACTCCGGCGGCTTGCCGCTTTCCTTGCCTGCGATGAGACCGCTTTTGCGGAACTCCTGCAGCAAAAAACGGATGCGGATATGATGGCGGAGCAAAAACGGTTGGAAGCCGGTCTCGCCGCTGCCCAAGCACGAAACGCCGAGGTGCTGAAACTGTATGAGCGTATTTATGAGGACAATGTCAACGGAAAGGTCAGCGACGAATGGTTCATGCAGCTTTCCAAAAAGTACGAGGAAGAAAAAGCGGAACTGAAGAAGCGGATTTTCGATTTGACCGAGCGCCTGAATCGCCTGTCCGGTATGCAGACAGCAAAAGACGGCTTTCTCCGAGCCATCCGTTCCTTCATGCAGATGGAGACGCTGACCCCGACCTTGCTTCACGAATTGGTTGAGCGCATTGACATCCACGCCGTGCAGGGCAGAGGCAAGAACCGAACGCAGAAGATTGTGATTCACTATCGGTTTGTCGGCGTGATTGATGTCCCGTATGTGCAAAAGACTCCGGTTCTGATGGAGACAAGACAGGGCGTGGCGATCCGGTATGTGAGCGGGGAGCAGACAGCGTAAGCGAGAGTACCGTGCACCGAACTATACCAACACAGTGAAACGCCGACTCTCACCGCTTGATCCTAAAGAAAAAGCCGTGCGGAGAACCTGCACGGCAATAGCAAAAACAGTATTTCAGGCAAAAAAACAATCGAGTGTCCATACCAAACCCGTGAGGTCTGTTATGAACACTCGATATGGTCGCCCACATGCGAGTATATCCGAACCGTTGAGTGTTGCATTTATATCGGAAAACCGCACAATTGTGCTTGTGTTGGGATAATTGCAGTTGATAAGCAGTTTATCATCGTAAACAAACACAGAATTCAAAAATGTGTCAATCAGTCGTTTCCGGTGGGACAGTTCGTTTATGTTCAAATTACGCAGACGCTCAAACCAAAATCGTACTTGATCCTCATTCAGTAACGGGCGGCGGATGCTCTCCTTGGCGATCTCGATTTCAATATCTTTTTTCTTGCTTTCCAATTCTTCAAGTCGTTGCTTGGTAGACTGGGTGAAAATCCCTTGTTCTATGGCGGCAAGAATATTGTCAATGGATTTGTTGAGCTCCGCTAATGATTGTTTCAAATGTGTAATAACCGTATTTTCAGCAGTCTGGAACTCCATGAATGCGTGAACGATATCATCGATAAAGCATGCGTCTTCAAGCTTTTTCCGAATCTCCAAAACAACAAGGTTTTCAATCCAGTCCTTTTTTATTGCTTTTTTTCGGCATCCGCCGTGTCGTTTTGCGTTGGTACACTTGTAGTAATGGTGAACTGTACCGCTTCGGCTTGTGCCGCATTCACCGACCATCAAGGATTCGCATTCGCCGCAAAACAGTTTTGTAGTCAGGAGATAATCGTCTTCCGCTTTGTGACGGGCGGGAGCTTTTTTGTTCTTTGCAATTTTCTCCTGCACACGGTCAAACAGATCTTGGGGAACCAGCGCGGGGATTCCGTTCGGAATTACGATGTCGCGGTATCTATATTCTCCGATGTATTTCCGATTGGAGAGCATCCGTGAAACGCTGTCTATGTCGATATCTCCGCCTCGTTTGTTTTTGAGTCCGTGTTGATTCAGAACGGCAGCGATTTCACTCATTGTCAGACCTTCATCGTAATGTCGAAAGGCCTCTAAAACGAATGGGGCAGTTAAAGAGTCCGCGACATAATGCTGTTCCTTATCGGCATAATATCCGATCGGCATTGTCCCACCGTTATACTTGCATTTGAGCGCATTTTCGGTATGCCCGCGCAGTACCTTTTCAGATAAATCGGCGGAATAGTATTCTGCCATGCCTTCAAGTACCGATTCCAGCAGAATTCCTTCGGCGCCGTCGGAGATGCGCTCTACGGCAGACATTACCTTGACGCCGTTCTTTTTAAGCAGTGCTTTGTAGTGAGCGGAGTCGTAACGGTTACGGGCAAAACGGTCGAGCTTCCAAACGATAACCAAATTGAAATTGTGCTTTGCGCTGTCTTTGATCATGCGCTGAAAATCCGGACGGCGGTCTGTTTTGGCAGAAAAGGCACGGTCAATGTACTCACCGACAACCGAAATTCCGTTCTTCTTTGCAAAAGCATAACACTCCCGCATCTGTCCTTCAATGGATTCTTCGCGCTGGTTGTCACTGGAATAGCGGGCGTAAATCACCGCGACCAGTCCTTCGACTTCTTTCTTTGCCACCAGCTCACTTCCTTTCTGCTTATAGTATAGGGCTTTTATGATTTTCGTGCAAATGTGCGGAAAAGATTATTCTACATCGATACCCATTCGGTTGGCAACCTGCTTTTTTATCCGTACAATTCGTTTCTGCATCCCGCCTGCAGTTTTATAACCGTAAGCATTCGCAAGAGCGGCATAGGTTTCACCGTTCGCATGGCGAATCAGGATCTCACGGTCGGTTTCGCTCAGCAGGGAAAGACATTGTTGCACCATAATGCGTTCTGTGACCTCTGCAACCATATCATCCGACGATGCAATTTCAAGCGGTGTAGCCTTGCCGTTTTCATCCTTCGGACCGCCGGTTTCTATCGACACTTTTTCAACGATTGCTCCGTTTTTTGTATGTTCAATTTTTCTCGCCGCACTGATCAAAGAACGATTTTCGGGCTTGCTCCGGTTGTAATCTTCGTATGACGGCATGGATTTTGTCAGTTCTGCGATCTCCGGCAGGGAGAGCAGATACGCCCATATATCCCATTCGCGTTTGAGAAACTCATTACAGTTGTCTGCATCAATGCCGTGTTGTGCCATTGCCTCAATGAATGCTGCTTTGAGTTCCGGAGAAGCATTGATGATGGCGGTATAATAGCCAACAGCTTTGTAGCATCCCTCGTATGTCAGCGAAACCGGATCATCGGTTTTTGAAAAATCGGAGGGAGGGAAAGAGAGCTTCAGATCGTGCCGTGTGTCAAGGCTTGTCCCTTTTACGATACGATAGATTTCTTTTAGATAGCCTTGCGCTCCTTCACACCAATTTGTCGTATCGACATTCGGTAACACCTCGGATATATCCAGTCGATCAGCCATATTGCGTTCCGCTATTTCTTTGGCAGTTCCGCTTTGAAGAGTTGACATGATCATGTCAACAATCTGCCGGGGGAGGGATAGAAATTCTTCCTGCGAATGAAGCTGTTTTTGTTCGGTCATTTGAGATCCTTTATCAGTTTCAGGGCAACGCCCTGAATGGATAGTTGTTTCGGGTGAATGATTCGTTTGCTGTCTGTATAAGTATGATTTTCCGCATACAATACCGGTTTCCCATCCTCAAAACGAATCCGTTTCAGCGTATTGCCATCTTCGGTTAATGTAACAACGATTTGCCCGTCGGTGGCTTCGGATTTTCGCTTTACAAGAATCAAGTCGCCTTTCTCAATGCCGAGGTCAATCATGGAATCTCCGTAGGCACGAAGTAAAAAACACTCACCGTCAACCCATTCCTCCGGTATGGCAAGGTAACCATCGGTATGCTGTTCCTGCTCCTCGGGCGATCCGCAGATAACAGCACCGAGAATCGGAAGGCGGCGGAATCCTGACTTCATTTTTTCCTGCCCGGCAATCGCAAGCGTTCCTTTGCCGGAATAAGTAATAATACCTCTATCGTTGAGCCGTGTCAGATAACGATAGCCGACCGATTTGCTCATATTCATGTAATTCAGAATTTCTGCGAATTTCGGCGACTCGCCGTTGTTTTCGTGAATGTAATCGGTGATATACGCCGCCATTGCTTGTAGTTTGTTTTCGTCTAATACTTTCATACGCGCTCCATATCATAACGAGAGGTTCCTTTATATAATAGCATAACTTTTGGTTCTTGTCAAGATATTTCTCTAAAAATCAATATAAAAATTCGCAAAATTCGCAAAATTCGCTTTGTTCACTTGACAGGGACGAATTTTTGGAATATAATATATTCAGTGATTACTGAATCGGAGGATAATTCATGATTTTTGAAACCGAAAATGTCGAATTCAAAGCACAGATTACTGATGAGTTGAGCAAAGAAGTGATAGCATTTGCAAACACCGATGGGGGTGTGATTTATGTTGGCATTGACAATGAAGGTAATGCCATTGGCGTTGACAATGTGGATGAGTCCTATATGCGCATTACGAACGGAATCAGAGATGCAATCATGCCAGATGTTACGATGTTTGTAAAATATACTGTTCAAGAAAACAGAGTAATAAAAATTGTAGTTGGCGAAGGTGCGTACAAACCGTACTATTTGAAATCAAAGGGATTGAAGCCGAGTGGCGTTTATGTTAGGCAGGGAACTTCCTCTGTTCCCGCTTCATTTGATCAGATTCGGGTAATGATTAAAGAATCTGACGGGGATTCTTTTGAAAGCATGCGTTCAATGGAGCAGAATTTAACATTTGAGAGTGCCAAAAAGGCTTTCTCACGCTATGGCGTTCCATTCTCAGAAGCCAAATACCGCGTGCTCGGAATGACGCTGTCTACAGACGGGCTATACAGCAATCTTGCGGAAATTTTATCCGATCAGTGCTGTCATACCACCAAGGTCGCTGTATTTGCTGATGCGGCAAATACAGAATTTCGCGATAGTAAGGAATTCGGAGGGTCAGTATTTGAGCAGTTGGATAGTGTTTTTTCTTACCTTACGCTTTGCAACAAAACATCGGCATCTTTCAAAGGGCTTGAACGAATCGAAAAGCAGGATTATCCGGAAGAAGCGTTGCGAGAGGCACTTTTGAACGCTATCGTTCATAGGGATTATAGCTTTAGTGGCAGTATCATTATCAATGTCAATGACAATAAAATAGAATTTGTATCTCTTGGAGGCTTGTTGCCGGGATTATCTCCGGAAGATATTCGTAGTGGAATCTCTCAACCCAGAAACAAAAATTTGGCGGAAGTTTTTCATCGACTTCATTTGATTGAATCATATGGTACGGGTATTCGGAGAATCTTTAACCTTTATGCCGAATGCAGTGTTCAGCCGATTATAGAAGTTACCCCCAACACCTTTAAGATGATTCTTCCAAATCGAAATACCGCTTTGGGTAAAGGCTCAAAGCCGGCACTTACACCACAGAAGCAAAAGTTATTGGACTTTATTGAGGAACACGGCGGAATCAGTGATCGTGAGATAGAAGCACTTTTAGGGTTGAAAAAAACGCGGGCTTTTACTGTTGCGAAACAAATGCGTGACGAAGGATTGATCCAGGCGGTTGGGCGCGGGAATTCAAAGAAATATACAAAGAGATAAGGTAGAGTCATTTAAGAAGTAACAATTTTTGCATAAGATTTATAATAGCGAGGAGAATGGAGGAAATATTATGAGTGTCAAAGCAAAAGAGTTTTATCGGTGGCTTTTGATAGAAAGTCATATGGATTCTAAAATTGCAAGAAAAAAATATTCCCTTATCAAAATCCTTGAAAACTTTGCGGTTCGCAAATCCTATGGGTTTGGAAATTTATTGGATGCATCCCCTGAGACTATCGCCCAATATATCGAAACTATCAGGACCAACATTAGTTTGAAAACCGAGGATGATAAAAGAAATAGAGAATTAACCGGAGTATTAACTTTACTAAAAAAATTTTTGGAGAACTCGGAGAAAGAGCAACAAAAAGCCAAAGAAATAGCGTTATTGCAGCCAACCATTTCCGGTATTGCCCCCGATACTATGCCTCATAACTTAAAGGACGCCTCTATCCCTCCTCAGCAAAACTTAGAACAAACGCCCCTTGAAAAATTAAGACGAAGAATCGCTCGAGAGTTTGAGAAATGCACATATATTGGTGATATTTCGATTTCGGATGAAGAATATGGTCTTTTGATGCCTCTGTTACAAACCGATTATCAGACAATTTGTCAGAACCACAATCATATAATTATCGATCCTCTTTTTGCCGTTGGATTAGTGCAGATCGGAATTCGGTATTATGACGGACGCTTTTGGTCTCATGTACAAAAGGAATTGAAACTTGAAAAGTTGCCAATGAACCATCAAGGATGGATTGGCAAAAGCTTTTATAAGACTTTAATTCGGTTTGGTAAATTTCATGTGGCAGAAAATGAATTCATGAATAATATTTTGCTTCACTGTTTTATTACCAAGCACTATGCGAATGACCTGTTTGATTTTCTGTTTGCCTATTATCAAATTGATTTGGAACGGGATTTGAGCCGAAATAGCGCTGAGATGAGAAAGTATCTGATGCAAACAATGTCCAAAGGAGAATCTTCGGCGCGGGCTTACAAGATAAAGAAGCATACAGCAGATGCTGTTTCCGCAAATGAACGGGGTTGCAAAATCCGTGTTGGAAGAATTTTGCGATTCATGGATAATGCGCTTTTTAATGATTTATATCCCGAGAATTCGCAAAATAGAATTGCACAATTGTTTTGCGAATGGGCTAAATCGTCTGGGCGTTTTGAATATGCAAGAAGAGCTACCGCCGGGCTGACACGGAAGGGAGAAAAACAATTCAGCACACCTTTTATTCACTTTGATACGAAAAGAGAAAAATTCTATCTGGTTTTGCCTCAGCAATACATCCATTTGAATGCTGAAGATGATATTCCGCAGATGTATTGGAGAATTCGGATTGAGAATTTTGAAAATATCCTTGAAGTATCTTCCGACAGTTGTGTCACCGGCTGTAAAACTGAAAAAATTGATTGTTTTGAAGTGCCTGCGGATAGATTGTTACAGGAGATAGAAATTGAGCTATTGAAAGACTCTGGTGATAGAGTTAAGAGATTTCTGCTAAAGTCGGCTTCCATTCGTTTCTTTGATAATGACTGGGATATGATTGACTCCGTGACCTATACAAAATATCTCCCGGAGGGACAAGCATATGCTTTTACTGACCCCGATGGAGTTTTGCAAACAGATTCCGATGCAATCGATGGTTTTGAAAAATCACTGGGATATGGATTATATACATTGACATTGCAGAAATGCGATGTGCTACGCTTGCCGGATGGGAAAGCGAAATCCGTTGGAAAACCACTTGAAGAGGGATTGTTACAGCAAAAACTGGTTCATGGTGCTTATGTAATGAGAGATGAAAAGATTTCCATTTACAGCACTACGCCCTCTGTTTACTTTCGCATGAAGCCAAATCAAGAAAACGGCACACTTATTATTATAAACGGCGAGAGATTTAGATTTGATGCTGAAAAATGCGTGCGATTTGATTTGGATGAAAAAACGGATGAGAAAGGGTACATATTAAAGCTTTCAGAATACATCGTACAAGACGGGATTTACGAAGTTATTATTAATGTTCCTGAAAGCAAGAAGGAGCGGAGTTATTGCTTTGCTCGGATTAACTACTTTGGATTCCAATATAACGAGATGCCGTACATATTCAAGCAAAAAGGGCTTATTACTTTTGATAAGAATATAGATGTTCAAATTTCCGGATGTGCTGACAAACTGAATGAAAACTGTTTTGAGTTTCAAATACGAGCGGACCTCGATTATCTTCCATTCGTGGTCAATACTCAGCAGGGGGCGCTTGATGTTCGTGTATATCTGCCTGTCTTCAAATGGAGATTTGATGGTGGTACTTGGAGAATTGATAAGCCGGATGAAATTTGGCACACGGAATTTCCGAGTAGAATTGAGATAAAGGCACCGGACGATTCAATTACATTTTCCATGACTCCTATTCTTCTTGATTCTGATGATCTCGATTCTGAAAATGAGTCGTTTTCCGTATCATTTCCCAAAAGCAAAGAACAGCATCTTTTCGTATGCGATACAAGAAAGATCATATCTTGGTTTGGCAAAGAAGAAGCAAAACGAATTCTATATGTCACTACTGACACGATGCAGTTTTCATTTGCTACCGTTGTCACGCGCTGTGTTGTCAATAATGTTGAAATTATTGAAGACAGAGCGACTGGAGAATTGATATTTAAAAGCAATATATCCGGGTTTTCTAATTGCGTGGCTGATATTTCGTTTTGCGGTGAAGTGCTGGCGGAAAAGGTTCCAATTACAACTGCAGGCATAAGGCTGAGAGTTCCGTTTAGAACGGGGTATTATACAATTATTTATTATGAATGGGATGAAGATGAGGATGATTTTGGCATTCCGGATTATCGAAAATTCGATGTCAAAAATGTCCCATATCGTAATCGATTTGATTTAACCGGTAAAACAATTTCCATAACCGGAATTGCAAAGTTTAAAAATGATACTTCCATATTTGCCACCCATTATTCTTTGCAAAAAACTCTGTATATTACAAATATCAAAAATGATGATCAGAATCCGGAATTGAACATTGGTGAATTGAATTTGCAAGGAAAGGCTTGTCTGGTAAAAATAAAAATATTAAACGATGTACAAACAAAAGCTAATATCACTTTCTTCAGCGAAGAAGATGAAGATTATTTTGACTTCTTGTATAACCGGGCATACAAAATAATTGCAACAGATGAAATAGGCTGTAGCCGTGAGTGGGAAGTTTTGGATTCGGAAGATTTCTATTACACAATAAATCTTAATTGAGGAGTAGTTTTATGTCATTTTCACCTGTAACAGCATCAAAACATATTACAGAAAAATACTATCGGTATTTAAAAACTTCTTTCAAAATGCCAGATCCGTATAGATCCGAATTTGAACACTTGATTGACAGTGGCGAGTCTTTTGCCGCAGGTCCCTATTTGGATGTTACAGATGCTTTCAAAAAAGGAAAAAGCATTTCGGAGTTGATTTTAGAAGGGATATTACCAAGTACCTTCTCCAAAATTCACATGAATTTGGAGCGACCGCTATATTTACATCAAGAAAAAGCAATTCGAAAAATAGCAAGCGAACATAAAAATCTTGTGGTGTCAACCGGTACCGGTTCCGGTAAAACCGAAAGCTTTTTAATTCCTGTTTTACGGGAACTCACTATGGAAGCAGAGGCTGGGACTTTATGCCCCGGTGTTCGCGCTTTATTGATTTATCCCATGAATGCTCTTGCAAACGACCAGACTGAGCGGTTGCGTGGGTTATTGGCAGAATGTCCCGAAATCACATTTGGAGTATACACCGGTCAAACCAAGCAGAAGAAAGAAGATGCATTAGCAGAGTATAAGGCATTAAATCAAAATCAATCTCCGATTGTTAACGAGTTAATTTCAAGAGATGAGATGGTCACCACTCCGCCGCATATTTTGATTACTAACTATGCAATGTTGGAGTATTTGATGCTTCGCCCTCGTGACAGCGTGTTTTTCGACGGAGATGGGGCAAAGCACTGGAAATTTATTGTTTTTGACGAGGCGCATGTATATAACGGTTCGACGGGAATAGAAGTGTCTATGCTCTTTCGCCGTCTGAAAGCTAAATTGGGAGCGCAAGACATAACATACATTCTTACGAGTGCCACACTTGGCGAAAAAGAGGATGATGCACAGGTAGCAGAGTTTGCGCAAAAACTATGTAATGCGCCATTTTCTGCCGCAGATATTGTGCGAGCCGATCGTATCATGCCTACCACTGTGCGTGAGGTGTCAACGCTTCCTCTTTCGTTTTATGAAAGTATTGCCGAGGCAAAAAACAGGAATGAATCAGACGAGGAGATTCTTGCTCGGCTGACTGTGGATGATATCTCCCTCAAAGACTACTTGTATGAAAAAATCGTTCACGATCAAAACTATTGGCAAGTGAGGGCGCTTCTTCGCCAGCCCAAAACCGTATTATCATTGTGTTCAACAATGGGGTGGACAGAAAGGCAATTGACTGATTTTGTGTCTGTTGCTTCCATGGCAGAAAAAGATGGCGGAAAACTGTTTGATGCTCGATATCATATGTTTCTTCGTGCAACAGAAAGTGTTTTTGTGACGCTTGCTCCGGATAATCGGGTAATGCTTCATCGAGCCAACTATCGCATTACAGACGATAGAAATACCGCTTACAAGGTGTTTGAGGTAGCCACTTGCTCCTATTGTAATGCACTCTATTTAGTTGGCAAAATAGAAAACAATCGATTAGAACAGTATAATCAGTCCGATGATCTTGCAACAAAAGAATTATTTTTGTTGGCGTCAGCTATTTCTGATACAGATAACGATCATCCATTGGAAGAAGAAGGGATAGAAGCAGAAGCACATCTAATTTGCCCGTATTGCGGCTACTTGAAGAAAGAAGGCTCATCCTTTCATTGTGAACATGACCAATCTACATATGTAAAAGTGTATCGCATTAAATTGATCGGCGAAACACATACACTTACTAAGTGTCCAAGGTGCGAAAATGTAAATACATCAGGGGTGCTCAGAATGTTTTTCAGCGGGCAGGAGGCGTCAACCAGTGTTATCGGAACTGCGCTGTTTGAAGAGCTTCCGTCATATCGGGTTACCTTGCAAAAATGCGAAGATTCTGAAGATGATTTTGGATTGGCTCGCTCAGAAACTAAAGAACTAAAAGAAAAGCTGGCAAAACAATTTATTGCGTTTTCAGACAGTAGACAAGCTGCGGCATTTTATGCAAGCTATCTGAACATTTCATACAATAACATTTTGTATAAGCGCTTGATCCTCGAAGCATTAAAAAAAGTTACACAGGCACAAGGAGATACAGTTCCGGTGTTTGTTGATCGTTTGCAAACTGAATTTGAGGCATACCATGTTCGCGGTAGAGCCTCTCTTGACAATGATTCTGAGTATAGCGTCAATAAAGAAGCATGGAAGACAATCCTATCAGAATTAATTGATAGCAACAGCAATACTTCCCTTGCTCATTTTGGGCTTTTAGGAGTGGAGTGGAATGCGCCGGGAAGTTATAAAAAGTATAATATTGCAGAATCGGAATTCCGCGATATGTGTAGTGTAATAGCGATCTCTATGATGTCAGATGCTGCATTGAGTTATGATGCGCCACTGAATGAAAATGATTTGGAAGATTTCACCCATGGAGGTACCATATATGCGTACACTCTTTCTGACTCGGATGTTCGAAAACATCACAAAGCATTTATCCCGACGAAGACCGGAATGACAAACAAGCGCGTCGACTATGTTCAAAGAGTACTAAATAAAAAAGGTTATTCACTTACCGTAGATGAAGTTGCCGCATTTTTAAAGTCGGTGTTTGAAAAAGTTCTTGTTGGGCAAGGACTTATGTTGCGTACAGAGGGTAATGCCTATCGCGTCGATACGGCGAAAGTAAACCTTTTTAATCCGTTACATTGGTATGTGTGTAACAAATGCAAGCGTTTGACCTGCCATAATGTGGCTGGGGTATGCCCTGCATATCATTGTGATGGAGAGCTTGCGGAAATCAAGCCGGAAAAAGAATTTTTTGATAATCACTATTACCGTTTGTTTCGTGAGTTGGAAATTCGAGATCTTCGTATTGTCGAACATACTGCGCAGTTGAATCGTGATATGGCGTATGACTATCAGAAAAGATTCAAACAGAAGGAAATCGATGTTTTGAGTTGTTCTACAACTTTTGAAATGGGTGTGGATGTTGGTAGTTTGGAAACGGTCTTTATGCGCAATATGCCTCCTATGCCGGCAAATTATGCTCAGCGCGCGGGTCGTGCTGGTCGAAGCAGTCAGTCTGCTGCCTTTGCATTGACATTTTGTAATAAGAGTAGTCACGATTTCTCTTATTTTAATGATCCGACCAAAATGATTAAGGGAAAGATTGACCCGCCTAAATATACGGTTGAGAATGACCGTATTGCTATTCGGCATCTTTATGCAGCCGCACTAAGTTATTTTTGGCGGATTCATCCTGAATATTTCAAAACTATCGGAAAGTTTTTGGAAACTGACGAAACCGGCAACTCCGGGAAGCGTTGTTTGACAGAGTATCTTGCCTCAGCCCCGGACGATTTGAGGCAGTATTTGTTGCAATTTTTACCGCCTGTATTGTCTGATAAATTCCAAGTACAAACATTTGGATGGGTGAACTCTTTGATGGGTGAGGAGGGTGTACTGACGGAAGCTGTAAAAGCATACGAATATGAAGTGTCTTTGTTGGAGGGAGCTAAGAAAGAGCGTTTGGCAAAGAATTACGCAGTGGATGGTATCACTCAACGGATTAAGGCTTATTATGGCGAAGATATTCTTTCGTTTTTCTCCAAGAAGAATATTCTCCCTAAGTATGGTTTTCCGGTCGATACTGTGGAGATGACCGTGACGGATAATAAACATGGTAAAAGATACGGTTTGCAATTACAAAGAGACTTATCAATGGCAATCTCTGAGTATGCGCCGGGATCCCAAATTGTTGCAAACAACAATTTGATTACGAGCCGATATATCAAAAAGATTCCTAACATTGGTTGGAAAATGTATAGTTATATTCAGTGCGATGATTGTAAAACACTTAATATAAAGCCATATACAGAGGGAGACGATGATAACCAGTCAATCAGCGAATGTTGTCAGTGCCACAAGGCATTTTCTTCCGCGCCAAAAGTTTTTTTGATTCCTGCTCAAGGTTTTGCAGCTGATGGAGATAAGATACGCAGACCCGGATTAAAAAAGCCGGAACGAACTTATCGCGGAGAAATATCATATGTTGGCTTTACAGAAACTGAAGCAAAGCATTATCAAATTGGAAAAGCAATTGTAGAGGTCAAATCCAGTCAAAATGATGAGATGGCCGTTTTGAACACCAGCCCGTTTTATGTTTGCCAACAATGTGGTTATACCGAAATGGACACAGAGCATTATACCAATACTCTATCAAAAAAGCATAAAATCAGCAGTGGATTCCCTTGCTCCAATCAAAAATTAAGGCGCTTCTCGCTCGGGTATCGTTTTCTGACGGATGTTGTTAGAATCCGCTTTGAAAATTATGAAATCAATGAATTTGAAAAAGGACTTTCCATTTTGCACGGATTCCTTCGTGGAGTTTGTTCTTGCCTCAATATTGAGGAAAACGATATCTCCGGTTGCTTGCAAAGCAATCCGATTGATGGCAGATGGAATTATTCAATTGTCATTTTTGATAACACTCCGGGCGGAGCAGGACACGCTAAGCGATTGGATGATCCCAATATCCTTGAAAGTGTTTTACGGCAAACTCTGAAAATGATGAAAGGGTGTGTTTGTGGCGGGGATGAAGGTGATTCCTCATGCTATTCATGTTTGCGAAATTATCGAAATCAAAAATATCACGATGTTCTTAAAAGAAAATATGTCATTGAATTTCTTCAAGATATTCTGAAAACAGATTGAGCATCATAGTTTTTGTAAGAAAACATTATTTCTAAATGAGAACTTACCATGTGATTAATTGCTAAAAATTTTTATGCCACTTTGAAAACAGCAAAAACCATCGGGCATTTTTCCCCGATGGTTTTTGCTTTCTCAAGATATTTAACCGTAAATAGACGCCATCACAGCCTCTTCCGCACACGCTTTGCAGTTATTCACCTCCTGCACCCAGCGAAGAGAATCAATGGCTTTTAGCTTTTCGTCAATGCCTCTTGCCTTGGCAAATTCGGCAGTCAGGCGTCTGACTGTTTCTTTTGCTTCCGCGTCAACCAAGTACAGATGTTCATTCAGCTTTCCGGTTGTTAAAAGCGTCGTGTATGTCCCTTTGCGGTGCGCTTTAATGAACGCAAGGTACAGGTCACCATACTTTCCGATGGGATGATGTGTCTGTTCCGGCAAGGCAAGGTCTGGATAGAGGTACCCGTTTTCTTCGTGATAGGTTAATTGAATTTGTTTCATAATCGTTCCTCCTGCTTGTTTTATCACCTATACTATAACGCTTTTGAGCCGTTTTCGCAAATGTGCGGGAGCGGCTTTTTTCTGTCCTCAAAAATTTTGAGGATTTTTTCTTTTTGCAGGATAAAAATGCTTCGTTCGTTGCGGTTAACAGATGGAAAGGTGAAGTCTATCTTTCTATACCAACGACAAGGAGGAGCGATATGCCAAGATTGCATCATTATTAGCCGCTGAAACCGAAAGAGCGGCTATGCCGTGTGAAAAACAAAAAGCACGGCAATCTTGTCCGCATGACATGTGCGGACAAGCGGCAGAGAATGGGAGTCCGCATTCGCAAACGGATACGAATGCGGCGAGGATTCTTTGCCGTCGGTAGTCCTGTGGACTACCGAAAAGGGGATCCAACGGGAACGGTTGGCACACGACTTTGCCCCGCAAAGTATAGTGTGTTACACCGTAATAACGCAGTGACTCAAAACAGGAGTTTTGAGTCACCGCTTCGGTGGCAATGTTCGTCCGCTATGAAGCGGGCGGACGCTGACACCGGAGCAAGAGCCGTGGCAACGGCGAGCGCTGTTGCGGTGTTCTTCGCATCCCCCGTATCTATGAATACAACAAACAGGAAAGGAAAAACAATGTACGCAATACTACGATTTCAAAAGAAAACCGGTGGAAAACTGCTGAACACGCAAAAGCACAATGAGCGGCAAAAAGAACGCTACAAATCCAATCCGGACATTGACCGTGAGCGAAGCGATGAGAACATTCATCTGAAAGCGCCTCCGCCCGGTGGATACAAACGGGCGGTGTTGGAACGCACGGAGAAGGCGGGATGCCGCCTTCGTAAGGACAGCGTAATGATGATTGAAACGCTGATCACCGCTTCGCCGGAGTTGTTCCGGGAGATGTCACGGGAAGAAATGATGGATTTCATGAAAAGAGCATACACCTTTGTTGCCGAGAGAGTCGGAGAGGATAACATTGTATCCGCTGTCATTCATCTCGACGAAAAGACGCCGCATATGCATCTGTGCTTTGTCCCGTTGACAAAGGATCATCGACTGTGCGCGAAAGAAATTCTCGGCAATAGGACCCATCTGTCAAAATACTGGCAGGATGGGTTCTTTGAATATATGCACGAGCAGTATTCGCAACTGGAACGCGGAGAACCTGCCGCAGAAACCAAACGAAAGCACATTCCGGTTTGGCTATACAAGAAAGGTGAGCATCTTGATCGGATGTATGGGCAAGTCAAAGAGATACTGGACAATATCGGGATGTTGAATGCCAAGGGAAAGTCCAAAGAGGCATTGGAGCTTCTTCGTCAATGGTCGAAGGAGGGCGAGTATTTTTCCTCCAAGATCAAAGAGGTGACCGGGCATATCGACGGTTTGAATGCGGAAGTGAACAAGTGGCAATCCAAGTACAATTCCGAGCGCCGTATGGTAGAGCAGATGTCGGATTACAACAAGGCAGCCAATTCGACGATTGAAGAACAGGAATATGAGATCGGTCGTCTGATTCGGCAAAACGATCGCTACCGCGAGCTTTTAGACCGCATCCCGGATGAAATATACGAGGAGATTACAAATACGCGAAGCAAAAACAGAGATAGAGGAGAAAGATAAATGACGATACCAACAAATGATAAAAACGAAAATGATCTGAAAATCCTGCTCGGAGAGAATAATTTGCAGGAAAATGAAGCGCAAACGCCGCACGCAATTGCACCTGCAAAACTGCACCCATTCCATGAGCATCCCTACAAGGTGGAGGATAACGACGAAATGGCAGAACTTTGTGAGAGTATCTGCACGCACGGGGTTTTGTCGCCTATTCTTGTTCGACAGACGGAGGACGGGGAATATGAAATTGTTTCCGGTCACAGGCGGGTATTTGCTTGCCGCAGGCTGGGACTTAAAGATGTCCCTGCTATTGTACAACCGATGACACAAGAGGAAGCAGTGCTGAAGATGGTGGACAGCAATCTGCACCGCGAACGGTTGTTGCCGTCCGAGAAAGCGTTTGCCTACAAAATGAAACTGGATGCGATCAAGCACAGAGGAAAAAGTTTGTCGCAAGTTGCGACAAAGTCAGATTCCGCAGCAGAAGTCGGTGCGGCAATGGGGGAAAGCCGGGATATGGTATTCCGCTATATCCGGCTGACAAATCTTGTCCCACCGCTTCTTGATATGGTGGATGAAGG
>ERZ779840.1401-NODE-1401-length-23357-cov-4.346022_pt1 | contig 23357 bp, 21 predicted proteins | sample MGYA00511561_ERZ779840 | MGnify/ENA primary metagenome ERZ779840 (study PRJEB29588, sample SAMEA2162036) | human gut metagenome | biome: human gut; feature: human-associated habitat; material: faeces | place: Denmark | collected 2008/2010 ...
TTGATAATAATTATATTTGCCGTAAGAGTAATTATCTAAAAATTCTTTCGTATCGCTTTTAGTCAGTACATAATTATTGCTTTTATCACAATTAGCAATATAATTGAAGTAATTATCAATTATCAATTCAATTCCAACAATATTTTCATCAATATTTTTTTGCAACCATTCGGTACACCAATTTTCAATATCTTCAAGCTGATAATCGTCATAAAATTTGCCGTCATTACGATTCACAAAAAACTTTCTGCCATTGTACTCAAATTCAAAAGCAAAATCTTTCCATGCCAAAAACTGAAAAAGCTCATCTCTTGATGAATCCCAATATGTTCCGGCATGCCTTGAATCAATAAGTTTAAAATCTGTAATTTTCGCATCGTATTTTTTACACAAATATGCAACAGCTTTTGCTTTTACATATGGGTAGCATATTTTATCTGCTGCCTTGCTTAATGGAAACGATACAACGATAAGGCAAATAAGGACGGAAATTATTTTTATTCCTATATCCCTTTTGCCGGAATTTTTATCTGTTATCATAAAACCTCACACCTTAATAATTGAATTTTTGCAAAGTATTTCAAATATATTATATAAAATTCCAACCTATATGTAAACATCAAAAAAGCACGGTGCAGATAAATCTACACCGTGCTTCATATTGTTTCAAAAGAGATAATTATTTATCAAGATTTGATTTTACTTCATTGAGAACATCTGAAAGTTCTTTAGGAAGCTTATCGCCGAACTTAGCATAAAGTTCGTCAACACCCTTAAGTTCTTCTTTCCAAGCATCCTTATCAACATCAAGAATCTTTTCAAGATCTGCTTCTGTCATATCAAGGCCTTCAAGGTTAATATCCTTAGCATATGGAAGATAACCGATAGCTGTTTCCTGAGCGTCAACCTTGCCTTCGCAACGGTCAATAATCCAATCAAGAACTCTGAGGTTATCACCAAAACCAGGCCATAAGAAGTTACCTTCGTCATCTTTACGGAACCAGTTAACATTGAAAATCTTAGGTGCTTTATCTTCATCAAGAGATTCACCGATTTCAATCCAGTGCTTCCAATAATCGCCCATATTGTAGCCGCAGAATGGGAGCATTGCCATAGGGTCACGGCGAATAACACCAACTTGACCTGTTGCAGCAGCAGTTGTTTCAGAACCCATAATTGAACCTACGAATACACCGTGATTCCAGTTCTTTGACTGATATACAAGCGGAGTAAGCTTTGCACGGCGGCCGCCGAATACGAATGCTGAAATAGGAACACCGTTTGGATTTTCAAATTCAGATGAAATGCAAGGGCAGTTAACAGCAGGAGCTGTAAATCTTGAGTTTGGATGTGCGCCCTTTTCTTCGCTTGTCTGACCGTTCCAAGGGTTACCCTTCCAGTCAATTGCGTTTGCAGGTGGGTTCTTATCAAGACCTTCCCACCATACAGTGTTGTTATCAAGGTTAAGAGCTACATTTGTAAAGATTGTACCCTTCTTTGTTGAAGCAAGAGCGTTAGGGTTAGACTTTTCGTTAGTACCAGGTGCTACACCGAAGAAACCGTTTTCAGGGTTGATAGCATAAAGGCGTCCGTCAGGACCTTTCTTAATCCAAGAAATATCGTCACCTACGCACCATACTTTGTAACCTTTTCTCTGATATCCTTCAGGTGGGATAAGCATAGCAAGGTTTGTCTTACCGCAAGCTGATGGGAATGCAGCGCAGATATACTTAATATCGCCGTTTGGCTTCTGAAGGCCGAGGATAAGCATATGTTCTGCCTGCCAACCTTCGTTCTTACCGAGGTATGAAGCTATACGAAGAGCAAAGCACTTCTTACCGAGAAGTACATTTCCGCCGTAAGCTGAGTTAACAGAAATAATAGTGTTATCTTCAGGGAACTGGCAAATCCATCTCTTTTCAGGATCAACATCACATTTGCAGTGCATACCGCGTACCCAGTCATTTGAATCTCCAAGAGCGTCAAGAACTTTCTTGCCTACTCTTGTCATAATGTTCATATTAAGAACAACATAGATTGAGTCTGTGATTTCGATACCGATTTTTGACATAGGTGAACCAACAGGACCCATTGAATAAGGGATAATATACATTGTTCTGCCTTCATATGAGCCGGCAGCAATGTCATAAAGCATCTTGTAGCACTTATCAGGAGCCATCCAGTGGTTAGTAGGACCTGCATCCTCTTCCTTTGTTGTGCAGATAAGAGTTCTATCTTCAACACGAGCAACATCGTTTTCTGCTGTTCTGTGAAGGTAGCAATCAGGAAGAAGCTCATCATTAAGCTTTACCATTTCGCCTGTTTCAACAGCTTCTTTTTTAAGAGCGTCGATTTGTTCCTTTGAACCGTCAATCCATAAAATGTTTGATGGCTTAAGGAGTTCTACTTTTTCGTCAAGCCAAGCAAGAAGTGACTTGTTAGAAGTAAGATTTGATTCCATATCTTTATTCTCCTTTGAAATTATTTACAAACAAATTGAACCAAAGTGAAAAACAATTATAGTCTTCCAATTTCATTCTTACTCATTATATCAAAGTTTGGTGAAAATTCAATAGAAGTCGGCAAAATTCATTAAAATGTAACAATAACACATAATATTATTAAATTCTTTTGTGATTTTTTTATCAGTTTTGTTTTTCGTAGGGTTTATCAATCGCCATTGTGGCATATGCGTTTAAACTTTCATCTGCCGTAACACCGCTTATAAATTCATAATATCCCTGCGACGCAATCATTGCCGCATTGTCACCGCAATATTTAAGTTCAGGTAAATAAAGCTGCCAATTATGCTTTTTACATAATTTTTCTGCTTCTCGTCTTAATTTAGAATTTGCAGAAACACCGCCGGCTATTACAATTTTTTTGAAATTTTTATCAAAAATCATTTCGTGAGAATAGTTTTTTTTCATATAATCTTTGTGTTTTTATGTAAAAAATGCACTATGTGCCTTGCTTTTTTTAGATTATTTTACATCACATTTACACATTATATACTCTTTAAAGCAGAATCCGACCATTGTATTGTGATTTTTTACCACTGTTAATAATTTATTCATATTTCAGGTATCATCTGCACAATTTTCCTGTATCATCTCTGTACATCTGCATGCTGCATGTATCCCTTAAGCATATCTTTCCCGATGACATCTCTGTCATATTCTTTTCCAGAACATTTCTTGCTGCATTCTCCATCATCAGTTCAAATGTAACGCCATCGGCATATTCTGTATTAACTATTGTTATATCATTCTGTGCACATATGTACTGCACTTTTCCCACATAATTATAATCAACATCAAGGAATGCATGCACACCCTCTGTAAGCTCACCAAGTCTGCAGACGGACAGTGCTTCCTTGGCAGCATTAGTATACGCTCTTATAAGCCCGCCTGTTCCAAGCAGAACACCTCCAAAATATCTTGTCACAACACACAGACAGTTTCCGCATTCATTTCCCGTAATTACTTCCAGTATCGGCTTACCTGCTGTGCCTGACGGCTCACCATCATCTGAAAATCTCTGTATCTCGCTCTTGCCTCCTAAAACATATGCATAACAGTTATGTCGTGCATCCCAATATTTCTTTCTAAGCTGTTCTATTATTTTCACTGCCATATCTTCATCTTCAATATGATAAATGTTAGCTATAAATCTTGATTTCTTATCTGTAAATTCACCTGTTCCACCTGATATTATCTTCTTCATTATCTGATTCCTTCTTATATATATGTATATTTAGTTATTATACAGCCTTATTGATTGCCTGTCATACCTTTTTATGTTATAATATCATGACTTTATTAAGGAGGACAATATATGAATTATGGTGATAAAGGCATAAAACAAAAGAAAAGACTGCTTAATTCAGCTACTACCAAGCTGGGCACCAAATTAGGTATATTTTTTATAAAGCTGGCTCTGGTCGGAATAATAGCATTAGTTGTAGCAGGTTCATGCCTTGTATTCGGTTCATTTCAGGGAATTATAGAAAATGCTCCTGATATAGCTTCTATTAATGTTTCGCCTGAAGGCTTTGCAACTAAGATATATGATTCAGATGAGAATGAAATACAGACACTTTCTTCTGCCGGAGCTAACAGGACATATGTAACACTTGACCAGATTCCTAAAGATTTGCAACATGCATTTATAGCTATAGAAGATGAGCGTTTCTATGAGCATAATGGTATCGATATGAGAGGTATCTTACGAGCTGCTTCAATTACACTTTCATCAGGTGAGATGTCACAGGGTGCAAGTACAATAACACAGCAGCTTCTAAAGAATAATGTTTTTAATGCTTTTAACGAATCTACAATTGAAAAGATTAAGCGAAAGGTTCAGGAACAATATCTGGCTATAAAGCTTGAGACAGTAATGTCTAAAGATTCCATTCTTGAGAATTATCTTAATACCATTAACCTTGGTAACGGATATTATGGTGTACAGGCTGCTGCCAGAGGATATTTTAACAAGGATGTATCAGAGCTTTCTATCAGTGAATGTGCTGTAATTGCATCCATCACTAAAAGTCCTACCGGTCTTAATCCAATAAGGCACGCCGACAGAAACAAAGACCGGCAGAGTCAGGTCCTTCTCAATATGAAAGAGCAGGAATATATATCCCAGGAAGAATATGATGAAGCGGTTTCCGATGATGTCTATGCAAGACTTGAAGGGATTGAACTTGCCGGAACATCATCTACAACTTATTCATATTTTGTTGATGAACTTATCAATCAGCTTACTTCTGACCTTATGTCACAGAAGGGATATACAGAAGCACAGGCTACAAGCCTTATATATCGTGGCGGACTTCAGGTTTATTCAACTCAGGACACAATGATGCAGCAGGTTGCTGACGATGTTATCAATGATCTTGGCAACTACAATGATAATACACATTTTTCTATCAATTATGCTTTAACAATAAAGCAGACTGATGGATCATTTTCATATTATTCACACAATTCAATGGCTAACTGGTACACAAAGACTCTTGGAGATACCAGTTTCAGTCTTACGATGACCGATGAAGATGCCGCAAGAAGTTATGTTGAAGCATATAAACAGGAGCTCCTTAAAGAGGGTGGTGAAATATATGCTGAGACACTTACATTTACAATACAGCCCCAGATATCATTTACTGTAATGGATCAGACCAACGGACATGTTAAAGTTATGGTTGGCGGACGCGGTGATAAAACTCTTAACCGAAGCTTAAACCGTGCTTCTAATGACATTGCAAGACAGCCGGGTTCAAGTATTAAGCCACTTGCTGTATACGGTCCCGCCCTTGATACAGGGACATACTCTCTGGCATCTGCCATTGATGATGCTCCTTATTATTATTCAGGAACTGATGCAAAGCTTGTTACTAACTTTACAAAAGGTGAATACAGAGGTCTGATGACATTAAGAGAAGCTCTTACTGTTTCACAGAATGTACCTGCTGTTAAGATTCTTTCAAAGCTTACGCCCCAGGTTGGTTATAATTACCTTGAGAAATTCGGTATTTCAACGCTGGTTTCTCCTAAAAATGCAATCAACGGTGCACACGATGTTGTACAATCACTTGCACTTGGCGGTATGACACGAGGTGTTTCCAATATTGACATGTGTTCCGCTTATGCAGCCATTGCTAATAAAGGAACTTACACAAAGCCTATTTACTACACAAAAGTGCTTGATTCAGAAGGCAACATTATTATCGATAATTCTGTACCTGAAACGCATAAGGTACTTAATGAGAATTCTGACTGGCTTCTTATTCAGGGATTACGCTCTGTTGCTACTGACGGTACTGCACGTACAGCTAACTTTTCAAGCCAGCCTGTAGCAGGTAAGACAGGTACAACACAGTTCGACAGCGACAGATGGTTCTGTGGCTTCACTCCATATTATACAGCCGTAATATGGGCAGGCTATGATGATAACTCCAAAGAGCTTGGAAATGTTGTCAACCACAATGTTATATGGCGTACAATTATGCAGACAATTCATGAAAATCTTAATCTTCCAACTGGAAGTTATGAACAGCCATCTGGTATTGTAGAGGCGGCTGTATGCTCTAAGTCAGGGCTTCTTCCTGTTGAGGGCTTATGTGACCAGGACCCTGAAGGAAACTGTGTTATAACAGAATATTTCACTGAAGACACAGTTCCTACTGAATACTGTACAACACATGTTAAGGTTTCAATATGCAACGAATCCGGAGATATTGCTACTTCCGGTTGTCCAAGTGTTACAACTAAGATTATGAGAAAGAAATCTTCTGCCGATAAACTTGGTGAGGATAAAGATGGTTCTGAATTCAAGACATGGGATGCTGATATCTCAATTACAGATACTGAGTTATCTAAGTTATGCACCATTCACAGTGCAACAACCAAGCCTTCCAAGGTTACACCCGGAACAGGCAGCGACAAGAACAATTCTAAAGAAACAACTGCTGCCTCAACAGAGACATCTGGTAAAACTAATTCATCTGACAAACGGCCTTAATCATCAAAAAAGGATAGTGGTTCAATTTGAACGAACCACTATCCTTTTATTTTATTCTTTCTTCATCTTAGGCTCAAATATAAGTGATGCAATAAATCCAAATATAAGTGCTGCTGATACTCCGACTGCACATGAAGTAAATCCACCTGTAAACAATCCTAAAAATCCCTGCTCATCTATTGCTTTCTTCATACCCTTCCATAAGACATTGCCAAATCCCGTAAGAGGAACCGTTGCTCCCGCTCCTGCAAATTTAACAAACGGCTCGTATATTCCAACTGCTCCAAGTACAACTCCTGTTGTTACAAGAATAACCATTATCCTTCCCGGCATAAGCTTTGTCTTTTCCATAAGAATCTGTGTAAGAACACATATTAACCCCCCACATACAAATGCTTTAACAAAATCCATGGCTTTAACTCTCCTTTCCTTCAAGAATTACACCATGGGCTATGCCCGGCACACTTTTTCCTTCATTGTAACTTACGGTAGATAACAAAGCTCCTGTAGGAACAAAAAGAACTCTTTTATATTCTCCTCTTATAAGTCTGTCCATAATACAGCTTCCAAGAACAACTGCACTGCAGCCACAGCCGCTTCCTCCTGAACACTTAGTTTCCCCTTCGTATATAAGCATTCCACAGTCATACAGCTTATCAGCAATATCAATACCTTTTTCTTTTAGAAGCTCAGACAATATCCTGTTGCCAATCTCTCCTAAGTCGCCTGTAAATATTGCATCGTAATAGTCCTTATCAACATCAAGGTCTTTGAAATTAGCTTCTATAAGCTCTGCTGCTGCTGGAGCCATACATGCTCCCATATTCATTGAATCCTTAACGCCGTAATCAACAATCTTTCCCGTTGTAATACCCTTTATGAGAACACATTTTTTCTTATCCAGAGGCTTATCGCCGACGATATACGCCCCTGCTCCTGTAACTGTCCATGTAGATGCAACTGGTCTCTGGTTTCCATACTCGAGCGGATAACGGAACTGCTTTTCAGCACTTGCAAAATGGCTTGACGCGATGGCAATTACATTTTGCGCATATCCGGCATTAATACACATTGCACCAAGTGATAATGCCTCGCCCATCGTTGAACATGCTCCGTACAGACCAAACATCGGTATTTCATATCTCATAAGACCGAAAGATGTTGCTATAAGTTGTCCAAGAAGGTCTCCGGCATAGATATAATCTATGTCTGACGCAGCCATGCCGCTTTTAATAAGCAGCTTGTCAACCGCCATCTCCTGAATGTGGCTCTCAGCCTCTTCCCAGCTTTTCTTGCCAAACATATCATCTTCTACTGCCACATCAAACATTTCACCAAGCGGACCATCAGCCTCTTTCTTTCCAACCACTGTTGCAGCACATCTAACATATACATCTTTGTCAAATAACAGACTCTGTTTCCCAGTCATAATCCTCGTTTCCGCACATACTCATGTGCCATTAGTCTTTATAAGTAGTCTGTCCAAAAATGTATTAATTATGTATTATTTTCGTATTATGTCAAGCGTATGTGCAGCAGCACCAAGCAGATCAGCTCTTTCACAGGTTGCAAGATGATACCTGTAAAACATCTCGTATTCCTCCTCGTCAAGCTGATTCACAAACTGTCTTATGTAATTAGCCGGTCCATCCGGTGTCACAATCTTCACACGTTCACATCCTGCTGCTTCATTAACATTTTCAATATCTTCAAGTCGCACATAATCATACAGATCCTGCTCAGAAGATATCGTGTGGAAATCCTCTGTCAGCCTGCCCTGTTCCATACACTCCTTAATATGTCTTTCCTTAAATGCATATGTAATTACACCATACTCATTCATAACATAAGCTACAAGAATAAAGCCACCTTTCCTTGTAATACGGGCCGCCTCCTTTAATGCCTTAACCTTATCCTCCTGTCCGAACAGATGATACATCGGCCCGAACAGCAGGGTTATGTCAAATGTTTCATCCTCGAAACGCTTTAACTTAAGTGCATTGCCCTGATAAGCCTTAACTGACGAATTCTTGGATTTCAATATTCCAAGATTGTGCTTTACAAGCTCAACTGCAGTTACATCAAAGCCTTCCTCAGCCAGTGCAACGCTGTATCTGCCTGTTCCGGCACCTATATCCATAATCTTTATATTCTCTCTGCCTTCTCTCTTTAATTCTTCAATACACTCATGTATATAATGAATCGATGTACGGAATTCAATCTGTCCGTGTCTTGAAGTCAGTCTTTTTTCTTCATTAAATTTATTATAATAATCTTCTAAAAAAGTTCCCATATTATCCTCGTATCCTGCGCATTTCTTTAAAACAGTTCCTATGATTCTACCATACAGATGTTTCTTAATCAAGAATCACAGTACATGTATAAGCTTTAAAGCCAGATATATAAGTCCTGCACACCAGCTAAAAAATATTCCATATAGAATAACAGGACCGGCAATCGTAAATATCTTGCAGCCAATACCGAACACCCGTCCCTCCTTCTTATACTCAATCGCAGGTGCAGCAACACTGTTTGCAAATCCTGTAATCGGAACAAGACTTCCTGCTCCGCCAAATGTGGTTATAGACGGATAAATATTAAGTCCGGTAAGAATTACACTTAAAAATACCAGTATCAGTGTTGTATAAGATGCTGCATCCGTGTCAGGCACTTTCATCCACTTGCATACATTTAAAATAATCTGTCCTGCAACACATATACAGCCACCAACAATGAATGCCTTAAAGCATTTTGCCACACAGCTTCCTTTAGGTGTAACATTTTTTACATAAGCATTATAGCTTTCATTTCTTTTTTCAATATCAGCTTTGGTACCGCTTTCAGAATTAATATCGTGCATACATCCTCCCTTTTTGCAATGCAAAATCAATACATATATAAGTAATATACAAGCTGTCCTAGTGCTTTTCCTGCCGCTGTCGCCGCCACAATAAAACCAAGACCGGTGCCTGCCTTTGCCCTGTGAACGAATATAGGTAATGCTTTGACTGTCTCTGCAAGGCTTATTAAAAATGTGCCTATAAATATCCCGGATATCAACCCGAATATAATACAGCCCGTCATTCCTATTCTAACCGTGATTCCAAGAACATATACAGCATTAGCTGCCGTCGCACCGATTATTATACATTCCTCATACAGAGACACATGTCTGCTCGTCCCGCTGACATCAGCATATCTGTTAATAACACCAACGCTGGTTATAAGTGCAAAAAGTCCTGCAGCAGTAAACACTCCCGACATAGCCCCTATAAGAATAATAACCGCTATCATTTTCCACCTTCCCTGTCAATAACAGATTCTGATATATCTTTGTCATATTTATCCATTTCCACCTCAAGCGGTGTTGGCGCTTTTGACAGCTTTTGTCCCGCAAAATGGTCATAAAATATAACAATTCCAATAAACAATCCCACAGCATAGGCAATCTCCATTGCATTCGTTGCCTTATATGCAGAAGCTCCAAGAAGCTCGTACACCCGGTCAAATATATCCGTCGTACTTACGTCATTGTTGTAAGCAATAATTCCATATCCGCTTCCAACCATTGTTATAAAACATATAACAGCAACCTTAATCCAATGCACTGTGCCTTCCTTCTCCGGCTTCTTGTACTCAACAACGAAATCACATTCCCCAAGACATTCAATATCTGCATCCGGATACTCCTTCTGAATAATCCCCACAACATCAAGTGCGTCAAACACCTTCCGGTCATACTTGCCCAGCGTAAACTCCACAAGCGTTATATGTCCGATTTTTTCAATCATATCCTTATCACTACAATAAACAGTCATCACATCCCCAATAGTGACCCTAGGCTTCTTAACACACCTCTGCTGGTCAATCTTCAAATAAATCTTCTCTGACATAACAAACCCTCCGTTGCTAGTATTAGTATTGTACATGCCCGCAGAATTATTCATGAAGCTTTTATTTCTGCAACAGCCTGCCCTAGCCCACCGCACTCCATACCGGCACAAAACAGTCCCATCACTGTTTTCATTCAGCATAAACACTACGCCGCTGTGTCTGTCTATGGTATACGCCCGAATATTTCGAATCGTGTGGGAGTTAATGCCGCCAGATGTAAAAGAGCGGTGTGGATAAACTCGTTCAAGCGAAGCGCGTTTGTTTATCCGCACCGTAATAAACTATACAGATAGCGGCATTTACTCCCACTAGATGAAGAAATCCTGAGGGCATATGCCATAGACGGACACAGCGGCGGGGCTGCCATATACCGAATGAACCCTATCACGCAAACAGCCGCTTGCGCATGCCACTTAAAATCTTCTTCTCCATCCGCGACACCTGCACCTGCGATATTCCGAACTCCTTAGCAACCTGCATCTGTGTGTAATCATCATAATAACGCATTCTGATAAGCTCTTTTTCACGCTGTGAAAGTGTTTCCATAAGCTGTGCAAGTGCCACTTTACTTGATGCAGTTTCCCCAATGTCTGCCCTGTCTTCTAACTTGTCCATCAGCATGACCTCACTTCCATCCCCCTGATAGATTGTCTTATATATTGATTCAACCTCCATTGATGCAGACATTGACAATGTTATGTCTTCAACTGACAACTCACAGGCAGCTGCTATCTGTTCTACTGTCGGTTCACAGCCTAACGTGTCACGGAGCTGTCCCGCCGCTCTCATGCTTTTTACTGCATTTTCTTTGATAGAACGACTTACCTTTACCATTCCGTCATCCCGCAGGAATCTTCTTATCTCACCTGTTATCATAGGAACTGCATATGTTGAAAATGCAACATCCATATCCAGATTGAAATTATCAATTGCCTTTATAAGACCTATACAGCCTATCTGAAACAGATCCTCCTGTTCTGTTCCTCTCCCCTTAAATCTTTTAATTATGTTCCATATAAGCCCAAGATTATCTGTTACCAGCTTCTCTCTGGCCTCTTTGTCATTATTGTGTGCTTTAGCGATCAATTCCCTGGTACAATCCTTAGTCTGATCCATAGCATCACATCCTATCAATTACTCCCCTATTTTCTTTCTCATAAGAACTGTTGTTCCTTTGCCCGGTGCCGACGCAACTCTTAAATCATCCATGAATGCCTCCATGAACGAAAATCCCATTCCTGAACGTTCCTGTTCAGGCTTGGTTGTATACAGAGGTTCCATTGCTTTTGCAACATTTTCCATGCCAAGACCGTCATCGTGCACTTCTATTATTACCTGATTCTGTATGCCCTTTAATCTCATTCTTACTTTTCCCGGACCATTATCATAGCCATGGACTATTGCGTTAGTTACTGCCTCGGAAACTGCTGTTTTTATGTCCTGCAATTCTTCGATTGTTGGATCTAAATATGTAACAAAGGCTGCCGCAACAACCCTTGCAAATGCTTCATTTTCCGACCTGGCTTCAAATAATAATTCAACATTGTTATTCTCCATCATACTTATGCCTCCTGTCCTTTAAGCTCATATATGTTAACTATCTTATGAAGTCCTGATATAAGAAGTATCCTCTTAACACTTTCACGGACTCCCACGATTGTTATGTCACCTTTATCCATAACCTTCTTGTAGCGCCCCATAATAAGTCCTATTCCTGCACTGTCCATGAAATCCACTTTAGTAAAATCAAATACTATATGAGTTACGCCTCTTTTATCTATTACATCATCTATAACCTGACGCATCTCTTCTGCCAGATGATGGTCAAGTTCTGCATTCATTCGTATCATAAGCTTGTCATCATTAACCATGTATATATAATCCATATGCTGGATTTCATCCTGCTCATCCGCTGTATTAACCTGTTTTGACATAATAATCTCCTCTTTCCTCTCTGCTTTTACACTTCACTAATTCTGCAACAAAGCCCCCGGCAAAGAATTATCTTTGCCGGGGGCTTATCTTTTAGTACCTCATCAATGTGAATTAACGTAATCGCTGGCTTCTTTGTAATATCCGCTAGTCGAATAATCATCCACAATATACTTATAGTATTTCTTTGCATCATCAGTCTTTGCTAATGCTACATATGACTTAGCTGCATAATAAGCTGAATCTGCACTGTTATTACATTTGTATGCTTTGACAAGATTATCTGCCGCAACTTCATAGTTGGACTTGTAATACTCTGTCATTCCTGTGTTATAGAAGGTCTGTGCTGCTGCCGGAAGTGTCGCCGTTGCTATTGTATTATATAAAGTCTTTGCTGACTCACTTGGAAGTGCACTGACATCTATATCAACAAGCTTATTCGCAGCATCATCAGGCTTATTTGCAATATAATCACTTGCTGCCTCTATTACTGATACCAAAAGCTTGTTGCTTCCCTCTGTTCCATTAACAACGCCAAGCTGCTGCTCAAGTGCATCCTTCTGCGCCTTAACCTCTTCAAGTTCTTTCTGCATAGAATTCAGTTCCACATTACCAGAAGATAACTGCTCACTATACTCCTGAAGACTTTTCTTATAATCCTGTGTAAGTCCCTTATTCCTTGCCGGAACAATAAGAAACCATATTAATGCTGCACCTATTACAACACCTGCCAATACATTTATTATTGTTATTGCACCATTACTTGGTTCTTTATATGACGACCTTGGAAGAATAACATCGTTGCCACTTAGCGGTTTCTTATCAATATCCTTTTCCTTTCTCTTAGGAAGGAAAGAACCTGATGTTTCCGCTTTCTTTGCTGCATTTCTTTCTGCTATCTCTTTCTGATAAATATGTGCAAGTGTATTATTCTTATCTATTGCAAGCACAGCGTTAAGCAGCTTTTTTGCTCTTGAAAGCTCGTCCTGCTTAATGTATATAAGTGCAAGCAGAAGATGTGCCTTAATAAGCTGTGGATTATTGGCAACTACCTTCTTGAGCTGTATTACAGCCATATCAAGATTGCCTTCCTTGGCATATTTCAAAGAAAGATTATATTTACGGATAGTACCTGTAATCATCTCAAATCTGTTCTGGTTAGTCTGTATCTTCTTAATATAGTGTCCTGCAATATTGCCTTCAGGCGTAAAATTCTTACTTACTACCCACTGGCTTAAAGCCTCAACTACATCACCCATCTCACAGTAAACAAGACCTAACAGATTTCTTGCATTGGTATTGTACTTGTTAATCATAAGGCTTATCTTAAGAGATTCAACTGCACCGGTTAAATCTCTTACTCTTGCTTTATATAGTCCTGCATTATAATATGCATCTGATACTCTTGCTGTTTTCTTATAGATTCCTACGTATTCACCACATTGTGGACATGTATCACCATCTGTAAGGAAGCTTCCACATTTAAAACATCTCATATGTCCACCCCTCACTACTTATCCGAATTCTTACCATTAAGTATCTGTGTTATCAAATCTGTTATATCTGGAACATCATTGTTGTATATAGCATCCTCTGCATCCTCAACCTCAAGACTTGGCTGGAACTTCTGTATTTCTTCATCAAAATTAATCATGATTATTTTCCTTTCTTTCCAATGCACGGACTACATCACCAACTAAATATAAAGAGCCCGTTGCAAACATCAGTCTGTTATCCCATCTGTTCAGAGCATCATCCACACTCTTGAATACAACAATATCAATTCCTGTCGTATATGCTTCAAATGCCTGCTTTATTATATTGGCTGAAAGCTTTCTCAGTCCGCCTGCCATAGTAACATAGACTTTTCTGAAATGCTTACAACCACATAGTATCTTAATCATCTGGTCATAATTCTTATCACTCACAACAGAGAACAACAATGTTGCATCCTCTGCTGGATTGTTTTCATAAAGACTGTTCACTGATTCAATAAAGCTCTGTATTCCCTGTGGATTATGTGCTCCATCAACATACAGATTATTCCTTACCAGTTCCATTCTTCCTGACCAGTATGTTTCAAGAACTGCTTTTCTAACAAGTTCCTCGTTAAGTATAAGTTCTCCCTTACTGGCAAGAACGGCACATGCTGTCAATGCAATACTTGCATTCTCCATCTGGTACAATGCATTCGTAGCCAGTCTGAAACAATCATTCTTATAATACTCATTATGAATTAAAAAATCAATATAACCATATGTATTTTGTACCAGTTCAAATGTATTCTCATCAACTACACAACAGTCACTTTCCATCTCTTCTGCACGGGACTTTATCACCCTTGCTGCCTCTTTGACAACACCACTGCATACAACCGGAATTCCCAGCTTAATAATTCCAGCCTTCTCAGCTGCAATCTTCTCTACAGTATCACCAAGAATTGCAGCATGTTCAAGAGAAATCGTTGTTATTACTGATATTACCGGATTCTCAATGGCATTAGTTGCATCAATCCTTCCACCAAGACCAGTTTCCATAACTACATAATCAACGTTCTGTTTCTTAAAATAGTACATTGCAATAACAAGCATATAATCAAAATACGCAAGTTCCTGCGTTCTGCAGTTCTCAACAGCATTATATGCCTCCTCAAAATCACTCTTGGATATCATCTGTCCATTAATTTTAATACGCTCTCTGATATCCACAAGATGAGGCGACGTAAAAAGTCCTGTTTTGTAACCATTACTCTGCAGAATCTGTGCAATATATGCACACGTAGAGCCTTTGCCATTCGTTCCAGCAACATGTATTATCTTCAAATCTTTCTCTGGATTGCCACAATTTCGTAATACCCGTCTGCCCCTTTCTACTCCGGTAGATGGTGCAAACTGGCTTATCCTGTTAAGCCTGTCTACAATCTCGTCGTACATTCCTCGTCTCTTCCTTCCTTATACTGCATTAAAATGCATTGTTATATCTTATGCCCGTTTATATATTTTTATGCTTATATTGCATTCATTATACTACATAAGCCAGCAGTCTGAATTGTACCATAAGAACAAAAGATATATTTCTAAGGCAATCAGAACTGCCATAAGAATCCATCTTGCAACCTTATTACACCTTGAAAGTATATCATACAGACCGACAAATACAACATATGTTCCCACCGTAAATCTGCATGTACTCATAACATGTGATGTCAATGGCACAAGAAGTGATATAATTCCGAACACTGCCATTGAGTAATATTTTCTGTAAAACATATATCCATAAAGTATCAGTATTGCAATACAGAACCACCCCATATATGTATATCTTGGCTCAATCTGTCCTGTACATGCCTTCCACAACACGCCTATAATCGGGAAATACTCATCCTCTCTCCATGCAATCTGGACATTCTTATATGCCCATGCATCACCACAGAAGAAATTAAGAAATGCCATATATGCAAATGCACCGAGCGGGCATACAAGCACTGACAGTATCTTCTTAGGTGCTTTAAGCATATCCATTACAAATGTCTTAACCCTGCCAAAGCTTATCTTAGTTCCTTCCATGTCAATATATAGCTGTACAACCAGTGCAAATACAAGTATACAGCCTACAATTCTTGTTCCACTTGAGCATGCTGCCATAATTCCTGCTGCCATGTATTTCTTCTCAAAAAGGAAATAGAAAAAAAGTACAATGAACATTATAAACATCGCTTCCGTATATACAGAACTGCAATAGAAGGTGTAAGGTGCCATAAATAAAAGCACTGGCATAATCATAGTATATTCTTCTTTAATAGAAGTCTGCTTCTTAAGACCTTTAACAGCAAAGAATGCTGCAATAATTATGCATATATTAGATACTATCATTCCAATAAGATAAGTGTTAATAAGCCCACCTGTCACTGCCTTTAATGCTGCACACACGATAACATATAATGGGAAGAACGCCCAGTTAGCCTGTGGATCAATATCCGTAGGGTGTGTATAACCATGATTGATTATATAAGCATATTTCTTTGCATCCCACTCGTTCATAAGAAACAGAAATGATCTGTGTGTCCCCATAATTCCATTATACACAGGAACCATGATAAGCATAATCAGTCTTGATATCGCAAATATAATCAATATCTTTAACAGAAGCCTGCAATTCTCATTATTTTTTAGTCTGTTCATCTAATGCCTCATTTCAATAATATACGGATTATATGATATATAGCTGCCGGGATTGTACTTATTACAGGTACTACAAACATTGCAGCCACAACTATTGCAAACAATCCAATATATATATACTGTGCACAGTACTTAGCCCATACAGGAACATTTATAGTTCTCTTATAATTAATCACAAGGCATAACACAGTTATTAACAATGTCACAAGTGTAATAAGCAGTCCTGCATTTCTGCCCTTTGGCACAAATGTAAACACTAATGTATTCTCGCCTTCGTGAACCTGTACACCTGTAAACAACCCTGCTATCTCTTTAGTCTTAACTGTCTTTCCATCAAGTGTCACGGTCCAGTTAGCACTCTTAATAACCGGTATCAGGGCATAATCCTTAGTTCCATCACTGTTTATCTTAACTGTAAGCGTATTATTAGTATATGAAACATCTGTCTGTTTATCTGCGAAATCCTCACAGAGCTTATCCATCTTCTCCATATTAAGAAGTCCGATAGTCATCTTACTCTGGTTCATATATTTAGGCTTATCATATTCAATCTTAATCTGAACATCTTCATCTTCAAATATGCCAAGATAAAGAAGATTATTATTATAATCCGTAAAATATGCTGTATTATTAACATCTCCAAGTGTAGGTACAACAACTGCCTCACCATTCACATATACATGTATGCTGCTCTCAAGCTTAGATGCATTAGCATCCGCATTAGGCTTCTTCACATCTGCAATATTCATATATATAGCACTTCTGCTTCCGACATTAATAGTCATGGACTTAACATTGCCAGCAGTCTCTGCCTGTGGATATATTCTTGTTACAAATGTTTCTTTATCTCCAGTCATTGCTTTATACATTCTGTTATGGTATGTAATCCAGTCAACATTAGTCATATCAAGCTTGCTGAAGCTGCTGTCAACACAGAATCCAAATGGCAGGTTATAATTAGTGTTGTAAAGGCTGTAATCGCCTTCCTTCTTCTCTAATGTATATAAAGCACTGTCAAGTTCATTGATATTAACTGCCTGTGTAACATGCAGCACTGCATTACTGAATACTGTTCCACCTGAATCTAACAGCCACAGGAAATACTTAGAATATCCCCATCTCTTGGCATAACTTTGTGTATCGTCCTCTAAAGCTGCTGTAAAGCTTGATAATGCTCCTCTTCTCAATATAAGAGGATAATTGGCATTAAGACTGATATCAGGATTTACTATTCTGTCTGTAGCAGACTCTTCTATATCAAGGCTGTCTGCCGCATCATTGGCATACTGCACATAATCACCAATCTGATAATCTTCATATGTATAAAACTTAGGAGGTCCTATAAGAGCATATGCACCGATAAACAATTCAAGTGCAATAACAAGGATAACTGATTTGCAGTTAAATTCTTTCTTTCTTATGAGCATAAACATATACACTGCAAACATTACTGCAAATATCATTATAAAAAATGCCATTGCAAGCATTTCATTGTTTATTGGTAATATGTTATAAATCATAACATATACTGCACCAATTACCGCTACTACCGCTGCCTGCCTGCGATAAAACGCACTCTTTAATGGTATATCTGCAAACATCTTCTCAGCCATTCCTGCAGCAACACAGATAAGCGTGAACGATATCAGATATCCGTTTCTTAATGTATATCCGTTATATGAACCAAAATGCCACATAAGGTTAGTAGCCTCCATGAGCACCGGACCTAATGCAACAACAAGCATGGCTATAGTATATATAAGCTGTCTTCTGTCTGACTTATATATTTTCATTCCCATGATAATAACTGCTATAACGAAAGCAAGTCCATAAAGCATCATCCAGCGCTGCAGTGCTGCCATTGCACCATCTGTAACGATTGAACTTGTTATCCAGCCTGCATACTGTGATAAAAGCCCCTTAGACGCACCACCTCTCTGTGATGAAGAAAGCTGTGCAAATACAGGAACAAGCACGAATGCTGAAAGTCCGATACCTGCAATTGTGCCTATACCGACATTCCATGCAGTTTCCTTCCACTGCTTTCTCTCCTGCATAACTACCATTCTTATTCCACAGATAAGGAATATGTATATAAGTGACATTGCACTTAAGTAATAATTAATTATGAAGCACAACGCAATCATGCATATATATAACATTTTCTTTCCTGTCTCAAGCATTCTGTCATATGCCATTATAAGAATAGGGAAAAATGCAACTATATCCATCCATGGTGTAAAGCATGAACCATAGAGAATTACATAACCACAAAAGGCATACATGCATGAAAACATAACCTTTAATCCATACACAAGATTATTGTATTTCTTATTAATAAGCGCATACATTGCAACTGACATGAATATCATCTTAACAAGTGTAATTATTGATATGCTCTCTAATATGTAACTTCTTGGAACAAAATATAATAAAAGATTAAACGGTGTAATCATTGAAAATGCTGATATACTCATTGACACATTTGTTCCAAGACCTGTATACCAGTCAAACCATATTGATGCCTTACCATGCATGAAATCCCACAGATGTGCATAAAGCGGTGCTACCTGCTGCATGTTGTCAAAATAATCTATTCTGCTGCTTCCAAAAGGCCATATACCTTTAAGTATAAGTATTACAATCATAACCAGACCTGTTATTATACCAGGTACTGCGTATGGCCTGATCTTTTTTAATAATGATTTAAATCCCGATTTCTTCATATAATTCTACCTTTCTATACATTTACACATATTCTGTCATCTTTGGATTTAAGTTTCAGCCTGACCTTTATCAAGGCTTATACTGTAAAGAGTATATTCTGCATTGTCAGCATGAAACTTCACTGTAAGAAGCTCATCACCGCTGACATATCCTACCTTTAGCTTCGTTGTTCCCTTGCTGTCTATATTTCCAATCAGTTTATCATTCACATATACTTCAATTCCTTTATCACCAAAGGCTGTTGTATCATATTCCGTAATATCACATACAAGATATATATTATCAGATGATTCCTCCGGAATATAGTATATATATGAATCTTTGTCTGTATTCTTCGTTCCTTCATATCTCTTTGTTTTCTGCCAGCCCTGACCTTTACGACTGCAGACATTGCTTTGTTCTTTACCATTACGGTCTTTATGTTCTGTACATATCTCTTTCGTTCCAAATGTATATTTCAGATTACCATAACCCGGCCAGTCTGTAAGCTCATGTGTCAGATAGTACATTCGGTATTCTGTTCCAACCTTAGGATTCTTTCCCCACCATAATACTAATATATAAAAAACAACAAGTACCGCACATGCTGTGTACAGCAATACTCTTGCTATATTCTTTCTCATACAGACCTCCATTTTTTATACTTCTACAATCATATAATATAAATCATTTTTCGCAATCTGCCAAGTAAAAAAAGGTTCTACAGACATATTGTCTGCAGAACCTTACAATTAAATCATATTATAAGACAATTATTACATTAAAGCCTGTAATTAGCAAACTCCCTGAGCAAGCATAGCGTCAACAACCTTCTCGAAACCAGCGATATTAGCACCAGCAACATAGTCTGTCTTTCCACCAACTGTCATATCATATCTCTTAGCAGCATCTGAAATGTTAGCGTAGATTGTTTCCATGATTCCCTTAAGCTTTCCATCAACTTCTTCGAATGTCCATGAAAGTCTCTCTGAGTTCTGGCTCATCTCAAGAGCAGATGTAGCAACACCACCAGCGTTAGCAGCCTTACCACCTACGAAGAGAACTCCATTCTCCTGAAGGTACTTAGTAGCTTCTAATGTTGTAGGCATGTTAGCACCCTCTGTTACAGATACAACACCGTTAGCAACAAGCATCTTAGCATCCTCGATGTCTAACTCATTCTGTGTAGCACATGGAAGAGCAAGATCTACCTTGTACTGCCATACTCCGTGTTCACCATTCTGCTTAGCAAAATACTGAGCTGATGGCTTAGCAGCAGCGTATTCTGTAAGACGTGCTCTCTTAACTTCCTTAACTTCCTTAAGAAGTGCAACATCAATTCCTTCTGGATCATAAATCCAGCCTGTTGAGTCTGAGCATGTAACAACCTTAACACCTAACTGCTGTGCCTTCTGGATAGCGTAGATAGCAACATTACCTGAACCAGATACAGCTGCTGTCTTGCCCTCAAGTGACATTCCATTATCTTTCCATAAAGCATTAGTAAGGTATAATAAACCATAACCTGTAGCTTCTGTTCTTGCAAGTGATCCACCGTATGTAAGTCCCTTACCTGTAAGTACGCCTTCGAACATTCCACGGATTCTCTTATACTGACCGAACATGAATCCGATTTCTCTTGCGCCTGTTCCGATATCACCAGCTGGAACATCGACATCAGCACCGATATATTTGCAAAGTTCTGTCATAAAGCTCTGGCAGAATGCCATGATTTCTCTGTCTGACTTGCCCTTAGGATCAAAATCAGAACCACCCTTACCACCACCGATTGGAAGAGTTGTAAGTGAGTTCTTGAATACCTGTTCGAAACCTAAGAACTTGATGATGCCTAAGTTTACTGAAGGATGTAATCTTAAACCACCCTTGTATGGTCCAATAGCGTTATTGAACTGTACACGGAAACCTCTGTTTACCTGTACCTGTCCCTTGTCATCTACCCAAGGAACTCTGAACATGATCTGACGATCTGGCTCTGTAATTCTTTCAAGAATAGCGTTCTTTCTGTAAACTTCCTCGTTAGCCTCAACAACTGGTCTTAAAGACTCAAGAACCTCTGTTACTGCCTGTAAAAATTCAGGCTGATCTGCATTCTTCTTAGACACGATGTCTAATACTTCATCAACATACCCCATAACCTTAAAACACTCCTTTAAATTATTATTTAAGATTGTACATTACTGCACATCAATTCTAGCGTTATTATATCTGTTCTGGTTAATTTCCGCAAGTTTTTTATAGCGTTTGCCTATTAACTTTAAGTTATTTGTAATAATATTAATTAAAATAAGCCTATATCTAAGGTATGTTGTTTTTCTTGCTTAAGATAATTAAGTTTTACTTTTTGATAAAATCATGGTAGAATGTATTCGTTATTTTTTTATTATCCTATTGTAATTAAGGAGTGAATTATGTCTAATTTTTTTACAAGAAGTAAAGACGATATGAAATATTTATTTAAGAATAAAGAAGAGCTTTCTAAGAAAGAACGAAAAAGAAAAAGGCGTGGCTGGGGTACACTTATTGGTCTTATATTAGTTCTGATACAGCTTATAGTATCGGGATTACTTTTATTTAATATATTTAAGTTAGATATTCTTCCATTGAAGTATTTAATTGCGGTCAACGCATTTTTACTGCTGATATTCCTGTATGATTTCACATCACAGTTTACGAAGGCACATATTATAGGTAAGATTCTTGCAGTACTTATGTCAGGAGTGATTATTTTCATATACCTTGTATCATCTAAGCTTGATTCTGTCCTTAATAAACTTAATCTTCCTGAGATTAACACTGACATCGTTGATGTAGTTGTACTGGCAGATGACAAGGCTTCCTCTTTAAATGATCTTGCCAATTACAAGTTTGCTTATAATTCAACTGCAAGCAACGCTAATGTCAAGACAGCATTTGATTCTGTTAAATCAGAGCTTAACAAGAGCAGCCTAGAACTTGCAGAATACAAATCATGGGATGATCTTGTAACTGCCTTTTATGATAATACAGAGATTCAGGCAATTGTTATGAATGATTCCATGCTTAAGGTTGTTGCCTCACAGTATGAAGACTTTGATACCAAGGTTAAGATTATTAAGCAATACGAATATAAGAAGCTTGTTACTGTCCAGAAATCCAACGTTAACGTAAAGAAAGAACCATTTATAATATATGTTTCCGGTATCTCAAGTGAAGATGGTGCCGATTCAGCACTCTCTAATAATGCACTTAGTGATGTTAATATAGTTGCCGTTGTTAATCCTGAAACAAAGCAGATTCTCCTAGTTACAACACCAAGAGATTCTTACATTAAGATTACCGGACCTGATGGAAGAAAAGGTTATGATAAACTTACACATGCTGGAAACTACGGTGTAGAAGCTTCTATTGACACTCTCCAGAATCTGTATGGCATTGACATTGATTATTATGTAAAGATTAATTTCACAGGCTGCGTCTCTGTTGTAGATGCACTTGGTGGAATCACAATTGACTCAGAAGTAGAATTTACTTGTGGCGAAGATGCTTCTCCTATTCCATATCATTTCGTCAAGGGACCTAATGAATGTGATGGTGAGATGGCAGTTGCATTCTCAAGAGAAAGACATGCATTTGCTGCCGGAGACTTCCAGCGTGGACGTAACCAGACTGCAGCTATAAAGGGCATCTTACAAAAAGCTACTTCTCCTGCAATACTTACCAAGTACTCAGCCGTACTTGATGCTGTTAGTGATATGTTCCTTACTAATATACCAACAAATACAATATCTGATCTTGTTAAGCTTCAGTTAAGCGACAGTACAGCATGGAACATACAGACATACAGTATTGAAGGAACAACACAGCCACCTGCTGGACAGGGTCCTGCTTATCTTGAGATAACCGGCCTTAGAGGTGCTTCTGTTGTATATCCTTACGCAGACAGTATTAATACAGCTATCCAGCTTATGAGTAAGATTCAGAATGGTGATGTATTCGATGTAGATGAATATGTTGACAGTCTCAATAACAATTCTAATTAATCAATAAAACATACCCCCGGCAGTCAATAAAACCACCGGGGGTATATTTTTTATAATCCATTATTATAATATATAATTA
>ERZ779840.1408-NODE-1408-length-23250-cov-9.583358_pt1 | contig 23250 bp, 19 predicted proteins | sample MGYA00511561_ERZ779840 | MGnify/ENA primary metagenome ERZ779840 (study PRJEB29588, sample SAMEA2162036) | human gut metagenome | biome: human gut; feature: human-associated habitat; material: faeces | place: Denmark | collected 2008/2010 ...
TTTTTTATAAAAACTGGTTAGTCTTTATTTAAATAAACAATAATACACATATACTATCAGTCTACTTGTGGTTGATTTTCCCATTATTTCAGATAAATGGTTGAATATATATAAATATAATGATATAATGTTAACAAAGAAGAAAAAGGAGGAAAAAAGAAAATGAAGAGAAAAACATTTATTTTGTTATGTGTCATTTTAAGTGCACTATTCATTAGTAGTTGTAAAATTTGCGTTGATCCCCAAACTAACCCCAATGATCCAAATTATAATCAACAAGAAAAAATAGATGGAACTTATTCCGCAAAAGCATTGCATTACGGAAATATCCCTGAATCATATACTATTACCATTAAAGACGAAAAGTATAATAATGCTAAATTTGAAAAGAAAGTTTTAGAAGAAGATTTAAGGTTTTGGATAAAAATTGATAATAGCTGTGAACCTGAACAAGTTGTGTATCAAAAAGGTACTTCTTGTTATTACACAATAACAGAACCATATTATAATACAGTTATTCAAGATGAACCTGAATTATCGACAAATCAGCCCGCAATATCATGCGAATATTATATTTACGAATATTATATTTTTGAAACAAGCGATAAACTTTATTTTGTTGAAATGACGGTTGAGGTAAATGAGAATAATAATGGTACAATAATTAAAGGGCAACCAACATTAAAAGGATATTATGAATTAGCTAAAATAGAAGATTTATTAAGCACAAAAGGATATTACGTAGAAGAATCTAATGTTGGTAGTCTTTTCTATAGAAATGAAACGCCATCTTTATGTGTTGAATATGAAGGGATCTTTAAAACTAAAGAACAAATTAGTGAAACACTTGAACAAAATAATATGTATTCAACTTTAGACTTAAATAAATATAATGATGAGTTTTTCAAAAAATATGATTTAATTGTTCTATCAGCTCAAATACAGTATGGTACAATAGTTTCGGTAGAAGATATTAAAATAAACACAGAAAATGCTAAAGTAGAATTAACTTTAAAAAATATTTCTACCTCACTAATTGCTGCTGATGCTCTTGACATTGTTGCACCATACCACGTAATAGTAGTAATTAAAAAAGGTCTTGTTGGAGACATTACTAACTTAGTAACTACTAGATTATACTAATAATATATTTTGAAATGAATTGTTTGCTAAAAAAATCATAATGGTATAATATATCATTAGGTGATAAAAAATGAAAGCTAGATTATACTTATTAGAAGGTACTTATCCAAGTAAAGTTATTATTAAGAATAATTTAATAACTAAAGAATATACCTATCAAAACTCACAAGAATTTATTAACGACATTAATAACTTATTTGAAATTAATAATAATCCTGACACAACAGTAATACTTGTACTTGATCCAAGTATTTGTAGAAACATTGCTATGGATAATGGTTTTGGAAAATTTCAATTAGCAGGTTATAATAATCTTAATAATTATGGTGATATAAGGTTTTATCGCTATGATGAGAAAAATGATTTAGAAATATTTGAAGATATATATCAAAAAGATATACAGTCTTCATCTAATAAATTATTAAACCTAGCATTACAAAAAGATGTAGATTTAGAACTAGTTAAAAAAGGTGAAAACCTAATAAAAGAAATTAAATGTGAAATTCTTGAAATAGATGAAAATAAAGAATTAGTAGAATATATTGAAAAAGATTTATTAACAGATAAAAAACTAATAAGTATTGTAAACAAATATGACAAGATTAATACAATTAATAATCTTAAAGCCTCGATTTATGCGATTTATCAAATATGTAATAACCATAATGATATAAAAGAGATCATAAGAAATTGGATTCTATCTACTGAACCAATTATAAAAAATAATGACTATACTACTTTAACTCCTAAATTTGAAAGCATAGCAAAAGTATGCGATAATTTGTATAACGATAGAAACTATTTAACTTTTGAAGAAATTGAAGAGACGATAAAAGATAAATTTAATTACTTAATGATAATGAATATTGATTTATTAGAAGAATATAAATATCAAATAACATCAATAGATTTCAAAAAGAAAAAGGTATATTTTAAACCATGTTATTATTAGTAAATACTAAAATAGAGATTTGATGGATAGTCAAATCTCTATTTCTTTTTTACACCTCTTCGCATACTTAATAAAAGTACCCCTACTAATGTTTAATAGGCTTGCGGCACCAACACTAGTTATTTCTTTATTACAATAACTCTTAAAAACTTGTATAAAATCACTTGTAATTTGATAGGGCGGCCTACCCATATGGATACCCTTTTCTTTAGCAATTTTGATACCTTCAGCCTGGCGTTGTCTAATATTTTCCCTTTCATTTTGAGCAACAAAACTAAGAACTTGTAAAACAATATCGCTAATAAATTTACCAACTAAGTTCTTATTATCGGTTCTAGTATCAAGTAGTGGAAAATCTAAAACCACAATATCTGCTTTAATATCTTTGGTAATACTAGACCATTCTTCAATAATCATCTCATAATTTCTCCCCAAGCGATCAATTGATTTAATAATTAACAAGTCATTTTCTTTCAATCTTTTTTTCATCTTTTGATAATTAGGCCTTTCAAAATCTTTTCCACTTTGCTTATCAATGTAAATTTGTTTTTCATCAAGACCTTGTTTAAACATTTCATCTAACTGCCTATCAACATTTTGCGTAGTAGTAGATACTCTAACATAACCATATTCCATTTTATTTACCTCCATTTAGTTATGGGTAAATTATAACAAATTTTACTGTTAATAACATACAACAAAGCAAACAAACAAGGAAATAATCGATTATTAAAAAACACAATAATTACTAAAAAAAGTATATATACTAAAAAATACCATCTTACAAATACGCCTTTATTATGATAAAAATTGACAAAATACCTAAAAAGTGATATAATACACTTGTATGTATAGTTGTCATATACGATGGCTAATTTCATATAATGTATTATTAAAATAAAAGATTTTTAAGAAAGGGAATTATTTTAAAAATGAAAAGAAAAACATTAACATTAACATTGAGTATTCTTGCTTGCCTAGCATTAATTGGTGTAGGCTTTGCATCATGGATAATTTCTGCTGAAGCTAAAAAAGAAGCAACAGGTAACATTATTGTTGATACTGTTGCAGACAAAACATATGTGGTAAGTGGGGAATGGTTAGAGAACAAATCAAGTATAATTTTTGGTGCACCTGCTACAATGAATGAAAGTAATCCTTGGTTAACTAATGATTCAGAAGGTAAAACAGAAAATTTAACAGTAACATATCGATTAACAGTAAAATATGGTGATAATAAACCTGCTACAGGAATTAAAGAAAAAATAACAGCTCTTGTTGTTGCTCCTGCAAGTTCAAATTATACAGCTGCTGTAAATGGCGGATTAATTATTGCTCCTAAAAATGCTACAGTTGAAGAAACTGCTGAAGGTAGTGGTATTTATAATATTACAGTAACATATAAATGGGGAAAACATTTTGCAGATTCTGCTGATGCTACAGAAGGTGTTAACCCATACACATATTACAATGGAAAAGAAGCAACAGGTAAACTAAATGGTAGTGAAACTACTTATATGCAAGATGCAAAAACAAGTCTTGAAACTTTATCAGAAATCGGAGAATCAGTTCAGTTTACTTTAAATATTACTGTTGCAAAATAGGTTTTAAATTATGGCAAAGTTAACAAGAAATTCTTATAAGAGAAAAATTATTCTTTTCGGTGTAATTGTATTTATGTCTATAGCATTAATCTCTACAGGTTTTGCCGCATGGGTAATGTCACAAGAAAAGAAAAAATCTACATCAGGCAATGTGACTGTTGGTGCTGTTACAGAAGGAAATATTGAGGTTATTCTTGATGAATTAACAGTTAAAGATTTCAAGTTTGAACCAAAAGAATCAGATACAACAGGCCGTGTTCGTAATGATAAGACAAATTTTGAATCATTAACTGTAACAGTAACTGGTACTATTAAAAATACACAATTCTTAAAAGAAGCAACTATTAAGATGAATGTAAAAGATGCAGTAAAACAAGCTGAAACTGCTGGTTACATTATTTTACCAGAATGTGCTAATAGTGAAGTTGTTTTAACACTTACTGAAAGTGGTACAAATGAAAAGAAATTCTCATATGATATAACATTTAAATGGGGTTCAAAATTCGGAGGAGAAAATCCTGGTGAATATTATGACAGTGCTGCATTTAATCCAAGTGAAGAAGAATTAAACGGCTTTGAAGGCACACAAGAAGAAAAAATAACAGCTTACATTAAGAGTGTATTAAATGCATTCCATGAACTATTAGATACAGCTACATACGAAGTAGTCGTTACTGCAAAACTTAATTAGTAGGTAATTATGTCTCCTTCTGAAATACTTTCAATCATAGTTACTGTTATCGGGGTATTTAGTTTCGCAACAATATTTACGATATTATACAAAAGTTATGCAAACTCGCAAATTGCAGAACTTAATTCAGGTAAAAAAGACATTGAATTAATTGATGAAGTAATCTATGAAAAACAAGAAAAAGTTAGAAGGCGCAGAAAGATAACTGGAACTATACGTACAGTTGTCTTTTATGCTATTATGGTGGTACTTATTCCACTGTTTATTTTTTCATTGATTAATCGATTTCAAAACAATGTCACAATGATAGGCAACAGAACTGTTATGGTTGTTGCAAGTAACTCAATGAGTTACAAAAATGAAGCTAATAGTTACTTATTTGATGACAGTTTAGGATTAAACAATCAGTTTAATACATACGATCTCATTATTCTTGAAAAAGTGAACAATGAAACCGACTTAAAAAAATATGATGTTATCGCGTTTAGAAATTCAAAAGGTAGTAATACCATTCACCGTATCATCGATATTGATTACAGTAGTACCCCATATAAATATACTACTAGAGGAGATATATACGACGAAAAAGGAACCGATGGTGAAAAACCTACTTTTGATAAAGTTATAGGTAGATATACTGGAAAACGTCTTGCTGGTGTAGGAATGTTCATCTTATTCCTACAATCATATGCGGGGATAATTACAGTATTATCGCTTATATATTGCTTATTAATGATTGATCGCATTGCAAATAAAATGGATAAAGTACAAGAAGAACGAATCAAAAAACTTGAAGAAGCTTTAGAATATGAAAATGAAGATAATTTAAATGAATTTAAAGCTATTTATACTGAAACAATTTATTACAAAGGCTATGCGTATAAATTTGATGAAAATGGTTTTGTTGATAAAACCGAAATAAATAACAACGAATACTTAGAAAAATCGGATAGTACAATGATTAAAGAATTGACTAACCAAGAAACTTCAGAAACCAAAACTGAAGAAATTACAATAAATGAAGAACAGGGAGAGTAACCTTATGAAAAAACCCTATTTTACAAGAAAGAACTTGATAGTTTTATCACTTGCATTCTTTTATTCTTTCTTACTACTATTTGTAGGTTTATGCCTAGATGGATCTCATCTACTAATAGGTAAAAAGAATCCAATAGCACTTGTTGCGGAAAAAATAAATTTTGAACCAATAAGATGTGGTGTAACAGGATATGTAAGTTTAATACTTGTTGCAATATATATATCTGTATTTGTAGCATTGTTCTTATACGAAAAAAGATATGCAGTTTTAAACAATAAAAAGCCATATAGTCTAAAAATGATTCTATCTTATCTTGCATCACTAGTAGCATGCTTTATATTATCATTTGGCGTTGGTATGTTAATTTGTGGAAAAAATGGCATCAAAACAATGTATCAATTTACTGGTCAAAGTTTATTAATAACAACATGTATATATATTCTTGCATTTGCTTTTATTGGTGGAATATTGATGTTTATTGTAAACTTTACTCAAGTTGATAGACCATTTAGAGCATTTGAAGATAAAAACTATCCAGTACTTGATGACGATGATCTTGTTAAAAATGATGTTAGTTCAAACTTTGATGCTGTACCATCAAGTAAAGTTAGTGGCACAGTAAGTGGTGAGGTTGGAATTGGTCAACCTGCTGCTACTGACAACAACAATTCAAGTGTTATTCGTCAAACAGAAGAACTAGATGACCGTGAAAAAGTATTCCCAGCATTATCAATGATGGATGAAGAATACGAAGGTTATGCGGTTGAAAATGTTGTTAGTGATAACTTAACATTAAATGAAATTGCAACAAGATTTAGGAATTATCTTGCCAAAGAAGAAAAATTATATTTTGATATTGATACAATTCGTTTCTTTGTAAGCGGATTTGCCGCAAGTCATTTCATGATTTTAGAAGGTTTATCTGGTACAGGTAAATCAAGCTTACCAAGATATTTTGCAAAGTTTATCAATGCTAATCTATTATTTGTTCCTGTCCAAGCAACATGGAGAGATAAAACTAACCTAATCGGTTACTTTAATGATTTCTCTAAAGCTTACAGTGAAACTGAATTCTTAACAAGCTTATATCATGCTAACTATAATCCTGATATGATACATATGTTTGTACTTGATGAAATGAACATTTCAAGAGTTGAATATTATTTTGCTGACTTCTTATCAGTGCTTGAATATCCTGAAGAAGAATGGAAAATAAAAATAATGCAACTTCCATATAATTTCATCCCTCCTGCAAAATTAGATGATGGTGTTATTCAAATACCTAATAACGTATACTTTGTAGGTACCGCAAACAAAGATGACTCAACATTCACAATTACTGATAAAGTTTATGACCGTGCAATCACAATTGATTTTGACAATCGTAATGATGCATTTAATGTAAATGGTGACGCATCAACAATTAACCTTAGTAGAAGTGCCCTTGCTAAACTATATCAAGAAGCTAAAAACAATAAGAGTTATCAAATGACTGATAATGATTATCAAAAATTCCAAACTATAAGTGATTACATTTATGATCAATTTGATATTACTTTTGGTAACCGTATTTTAAATCAAATATCTGAACTTGTTCCAGTATTTGTATCATGTGGTGGTACAAAAGAAGAAGCTCTTGACTTCTTACTTTCACGAAAAGTTATTAGCAAAATTGAAGGCCGTTTTGAAGAATATGTTAAAAATGCTTTAAGAGAATTACTTAACTTAATTCATAAAACATACGGAAAAGATGTTTTAAAACGTAGTGAAAAAACAATTCAAAATTTAATGAGAAGGTTATAACAATATGAAAATCATCGAAGAAAATCTTTTAAAAAAGATGATAACACAACTAAATAATTACGAAAAAAAGTATCAAGATGTAAAAGAACGTTTTACTCATTTAGAAGAAATTGAGTTTACATCTTTACAAGAACTTTCTTTCGAAAAAGATAATGAATTCTTCGATGAAGTAACCTTTATCTTAAGTGTTATCACTTCGATAATTGTTCATCCTCAAATATCTAACCGTGATGAAGATATTATCGAACGAGCTGAACAAGTTGGCAACATTACCAATGAAGCATTAAAACAAACAATACGTGATGCAAGTTTGTGGAAAGAAAAAGATTTTGAATTAGTTCCTGAATATATTCATTATCATCAACACATTGATGATTTAAAAATTTATGAAAATATCTTCATTGGTATGCTAATTCATCTAATTGATACAGAACTTACTAAATATGATGTTTTCTATCAAAGACTTATTCCAAGTATGCAAACTGATGCATTGTTTATTGAAGAAAGCGAAAAAATTGAAAAGACATTAACAAAAATAGATAGTTTAAAACGTAAAATGTTACATATTAAAAATACAGCTTTTTACAAAGAAATATCTAAAGTTAATTTAAATTTAAGAAAAATACAACCCACAAATATTTTATTAAAAAACAAACTATATAATTTATGTTATAAATTCTATCGCAAATTTGTTATTTATGAAGATAATAAAAACTTACAAATTGATTTTAAAAAGTATTATTACTATCAAATATTAAGAGTATTTAAATTAAATGAATTTAAGCTTGATGATAAAAATCAAAGTCTGGTATTTAACTATCAAGATAAAAAAATAAAACTAGTAGATAATGAAGAAAATTCTAAAATTAGTTTAGAAATTAAATATCACAATAATGTCTATAAACATCTTTTAATTCTATCAACTGATCGTGAATTAATAGATGAATACGCTGAAGATAAAGATTACATAACAACAGAAGTAATTTCCCTTTGGAATTTATATAACGTTGATACAAATGAATTTGTCTTCAACAATCAAGCAAGTGAAATAGAAATTGCTAGAAAATGGGTAATGAGTAAACTTCAAGAAGTAGTTGCAAAGAAAATGATTTACTCAAAATATTGCCCAATATGTAAAGATAAAAACTTAACAATTGAAAATGATATATATCATTGTAACAATTGTAAATCAATTTATACATTCAAAAAAGAAACGAAAGATGTAATTTGGTTTATTAAATTAAGGAGGTAACTCGCATGGAACAAAACATCCAAGAACCTAAAAAAACCACAATATTAATAGAAGACTTATATAAATCATATGGTGAAAAAGAAGTTCTACTTGGACTAAATTTAGAAGTTCATGAAGGCGAATTATTTGGATTTATTGGCCGAAATGGTATTGGTAAATCAACAACCATAGATTGCATGATTGGCGCTAAAAAATTCAATAAAGGTAGAATTGAATTAAATGGTTACGATATTGTAAAAGATCCTATTGATGCTAAAAAAAGTCTTGGATACGTTGCAAGTGAACCCACTTGTTATGAGGAAATGACAGGTTATGACTATTTAGAATTTGTTGCAAGCATATATGGTATGACTGAAGGTGACTTTAGAAGAAACAGTGAATATCTTTGTAACAGATTACAACTAAACTTAGATGAATTAAATAACCCTATTTCTGATTATTCACATGGTATGAAACAAAAACTATGTTTGGTTGCAAGCCTTATACATAGCCCTAAAGTATGGGTTCTAGATGAACCTACAGTTGGGCTTGACATAATGGCAGTAGAAGAACTTAAAAAAATGTTAAGGGAATATGCAAATCACAATAATACGGTTTTCGTTACAAGCCATAACATTGAATTAGTATCTAAAATATGTGATAAAGTTGCCATTATAAATGATGGTAAAGTTGTTGCATTATATGACTTAAATAAAAACCCTAATAAACGATTACAACTTTCAAAAATCTTTCTTGACACATATGGAGGTTAAAGATGCTAAACCTTTTAGCAAAAGATTTTAAACTTCTATTTGGAAAAGAAAAAAGTATTGCAAGAAGAATTGCAACTATTCTTGTAACCCTTATATTTATAGCGTGCTTTATTGCAATTGAAGTTTTTCTATTTACTACAATTTTAAATAAAATCAGTAAATATGATCAAGCACCAATTGCTTATATGAACCTATTTCTTACCGTAATATCAATACTAATAATTATTGCAAATATTTTTCAAGCAAAAAGATTATTCTTTAATGAAAAAGATATTGAACAACTAGCCAATAGACCAGTAAGTAATGGACAAATAATAAGTTCTAAAATGGTTTTCTTATTTATTATGCATTATGGTACAAGTTTATTATTTGTTTATCCACTGTTTGTAGCATACGGAATTATCTTTTCAAGAAGTTTCATATTCTACTATTTGGCTTTATTTTATCCATTATGTTCATTCTTATTTGAAATGGGAATTGCTTTAATCTTAGTTTATCCCGTATGGCTTATTAATAAATATCTTAGAAAACATCTAATAATCAGATTTATTTGTGCTTTAGTAATCATATTCATATGTTGTTATCTATATTCAAAAGTATTGAATTTATTTATTGCAATTGTCGCAGATAACAATATAAATGTTTTATTTACTACCGATTCAATAAACTTCTTTATGAATCTTAGAAAATATGAATTTCCAACTAACTTTCTAGTAGATATTTTTATAAGTTATCGCACATCAAGAATTTGGATGTATCTACTAATTGCAATAGGAGTGTTTGCAATTGGTTGTACAATTTGTATAGCAGCTTATGGCTATGTAAGAAATATTTCAATTAAAAATAAAGCAAAGAAAATTAAAAAAGAACCTAAATTAGTTAGTCCTAAAAAAGCTCTACTAAAAAAAGAATTGCTTTTAATTACTAAAAATCCTGGATATATTTTATCATTTACGGGTTTATTAATCGTTCAACCATTTTTAGTTTTTTTAGTAACCAAATCAATGAATACAATTTTTTCTAAAGGTATCTTTAAATACTATGTATCTGTTGTACCTAATTTCTTACCATTAATGGATGTGCTTATCCTAATGTTATTTACGGTAATTATTGCGCAAGGCGCATCAAGCTACATATCAATGGAGAAAAAAACAATTAAAGTAATAAAAATACTTCCAGTTGAACCGCAAACCCAATTAATGATAAAAGTGTTAATACCATTAGTGATGTCAATATCTTCACTATTTGTAACAATATTAGTTCTATTAGTTGGTAAACTAATAAACTTCCCAACCTTCATATTTGGTTTCTTATTAACCCTTGCATTACTCTTAATTTTTAGTATGATTTGTTTAAGAGAAGAATTACACATAAGACATTTAAAACCTAGGTCAACATTTAGATCTAATTTATGTGCATACCTTTTACCAATTGCCTACTTTGTAATTACAGCTTTATTATCATATTTAAAAATTAACCTAATACTTGCTTACTTTATAGGTTTAATTCTAATTTCAATAATAGGAGTTATTATGGCAATTATACTTAAGAAGAATGCAAAATCATGGTTTATGGATTTGGATGTGGTGAACTAAATGAAAAAGAAAAACTTAATAATCTTATTATTAATACCTTTTGTAATTACTCTTGTTGGTGTAATTACCATTAACACAACCTTTAACTTTATTGAAAACGATATGATTGGGATAGATTGGTCTTATGATGAAATAGAAGGCATCAAATTAGAAGATAAACTTCACAAATTAGTTGCAAGTCCTATCTATGAACAAGGTTATCCCCCACTAAAAGAAGAAGCGCTGGTTTGGAGCGTTTATGATAGCGATAATCCTGAAGGAAATAAATATGCAAAAATTGTAAATGAAAATGATAACTGGTATTTACAACCATTACAAATTGGCGAAGTTAAAGTAACATGCTCAAATAAAAAAGGCAACATCTTTAAAACGATGACCGTTATAATTTTTAAAGAAGGAGCAATTGTTGTTCAAAGCAAAATCAAAGCATCACAAAATAATATTGATCCTAATATCTATTATGGTGAATATGACTTTGACAAAAGCCTAAATAAGCAAAAAGCTACCTTTGAATTTGAAGTAAAAACTATTGGTGATTTACAAATAAATGACTTACAATATGTAAATAACACCCCTGATATTATTGAAATAGATGAAGTAAATAAAATTGTTAAAATTAAAACATCAGGTGATGCAAGTTTTACGGTAAAAACTAATAATGATGAAATGGTAAAACCAATGACTTATTCATTTAAAGTAGTAAAAGATGGCGTAAATGTCTATGACTATAATCAACTACTTGCATGTACAAATAAATCAACCAATGGTGAAATTGTTGTACTTAGAAAGTCATTTGAATCTGTTAATAATTTAAATAATACAACTGATAATAACGTAGTATGTTTTGGCAACTATACAGATGGTAAAAAAATTGATTTTACATCTGATGTATATTCATTTGAAACAACCTATAATCAAGATTATATTAAAGCTTGGAACGAATTTGTAAATAGTAATCCAAGTTATAAGAAGATATCTAATAGAGTGCTTGCGGGGATAAGAGTTCAAAAAGATTTCTATGGTAATGGTTACACAATAAATCTTCACAATTTAACATTCCCATCAAGTACAATGGATGTAGTTGATAGTAATGGTAATAAAACGACAATTCCTGCTCTTTCAAAAGATGATCTATATAGAGGACCTCTACCATTTTACAGTTTAGGCGAACATGATAATATGCCACTTATTGAAGCATTCGGTCAAGATAATGTCGGTATGTATGTAGATGGCAGTGACATTTTAATCAATGACGTTAATTTAAAAAACTGTGATTTTGGTAACTTAATGTCAAACTTAGATTATGTTGGTACCGTTCTTGAAACTAATGGTAATAACATTACAATTAAAAATTCAAGATTATCTAATGGTAAACAAGTTGTTAGAAGTTTCTCTTCTACTAACGTATCAATCGTAAATTCAATGTTAAGTAACGCAAGAAATTTCTTATTAACAATTGGCTCTAACGATTATATTAAAGCAGATTTATTAAAAGAATACGAGTTTACTCTTTTAAATGGTGAAAAAATAACTAGCACAATAAACAACTATTTGATGAAAAGCAATGCGGGAGACGACACTTTAAATGCTTTCGTAATTGGTTCATTTACTGATAAAGAAAAAATGCGTAAAGCTATCTTAGATATCAAAAACGCTTTAAACGATGAAAGTTTAATAAAAGATATTTATAAAGGTAGTATGAACATTAAAGATACAATGTTTTATCGAAGTGGTATTGCCTCAATTGGTATGGACACGATGTTTAATGGTCCGTTCCTTGAATCAAGCACTCCATCAGTTGTGAATATGTTGCTTACAGGACTAAATGTGCCATACATTCCAAATCATGTTGGAGGTATGTCATATCCAGTAGAACTTAATATTACCGGTAAAACTAAATTCTATGATTACAAAGAATGGAACAACTTAGATATCACAGGCTTAATAAATGAAAATATATCAAGCTTTGTTGATGATGCTAAAGAAATTTTTGGTGTTACTGACGCAAATATTGGTGATATATCAATAGATACAATATTCCCAATTAAGAGTTTCTTAAAATCAAGTGTTGTTACAACAACATCAAGTGATGGTAAAGTCTATGTTAATATTCCAATTGCTTACTATGGTGGTGGTGCTAACCTCTCTAAAGTAACGTTTGATACAGAAGATTTAAAATATGACTCATGCAAATTAACAGTTGTTGATTTACTAGATAAATATTTATCACTGAAAGGAATTGATCCATCTAATGTTGATTTAGATAAACTTGATTTAGCAGTTATTAAAAACGTTATGTTAAAATGTGTTACAATCGTAACAGGCTATGAACCATTTAAGTTCATATCTGTAAATAAACAAGGCTATTTATTTGATGAAGGTCCACGTGCACCTCAAGCCTTGGAATTAATTAAAAATGCACAAGGAGAATAAACATGAAAAAAATTATCTCTATTCTATCCATCCTATTAATAGCATGTTTTGCTTTAACAAGCTGTGGTAGTTTTAGCACAGCTGAAGATGGTAAAATAATAAAAGCAATTACTACTAAAGAAGAAAAAGATGGTACTATCAAAATGGTAATATCTTATACCGATGAAGAACTTGCAAATGATGAGTTTATTCTTCCAAGAGGTGTTACAGGAAATGGTATTAAGAGTATATTTACTTATGAATCACTTGACAAAACAGGTATAGTGATTCGTGTAAACTATACAGATGAAACGATTGAACCAACGGAGTTTACTTTACTTCATGGTAAAAATGGTGTAGATGGTATATCAATAGCAGGAATTGAAACAACTGTTAATGAAAAAACTGGTGAAACAACCGTTACAATAACTTACACCGATGAAGAAAAAGAACCTGTATCATTCACAATTCCAAAAGGTGAAAAGGGTGAAACAGGTCGTGGAATCTTAAGTATCGAAAAAACTTCTTCAGAGGAATTAAATGATGTTTATACAATAACATTCACTGATAATACATCAACAACTTATACGATTTCTAACGGTAAAGATGGTAAGGATGGCATATATATCACTGATATAATTGGAACAACTACATCAACTGAATATATCGTAAAATTTATTTTTTCAGATAAAACTACTAAAGAAATAACTCTTGAAAAACCAGCAACAAACAAATGGATTAGTGGAAGTTCATTTCCTAAAGTAGATGTAGGAAATGACAACGATTATTATTTTGATACATATCATAAAATAATCTACACTAAACGTGATGGTGTATGGACATTAGTAATTAGTTTCAATGATAGTCAAGAAACATATAAAGTAATATTTAACTTAAACGATAAAACAGATGGTGGCCCAGAAGCAAGTATGCCTGCTGGCTTTGATCTTCCTTATTGTTACATTCAAAGAAATACTTACTTTAAACAAAATGGTTATGGTAATATCCCAGTTCCAACAAGAGAAGGTTATACATTCCTTGGATGGTATACAACTAAAACCATTGGCCCAACAAGCGGAGTATTAACAGATTTAACACCAATACTTTCTGATTTAGAACTTTACGCACAATGGGCTAAAAAGTAAAACAAAAAATAATTCTTAGTATCTAGTTATCTAGATACTAAGAATCCATTTGAAATTTTATATATGCACTTTAGTAAAAAACATACTAAAATATATATATAAAACTTCAAAAGAAAGGAAAGGCTATATGAAAAGTAGTAAACTAAAATATTACATAACAATGATCTTAATAAGCTTATCACTAATTAGTATAGGCTTTGCTTCGTGGACCATTTCAAATGATGTAAAAATAAAAGATGATAGCATAATTATTGTTGATGATGTAATGAAATATAATGATTATTTAAGCTATACATTAACACCATTTAGTTATTATAAAACTGGTTTTGTAAGTAATACGGGAGAACTCACTAACGACGGAATTATTAGTGTTGAATTAGTTGTCAATATTGATAATTGTAAAACTAAGTTTACAAGTAGTAGTTTAGAACTTGAATTAACTTTAAGAACAATTGGAGCTGACACAGTTAACTTATTCAATAATGCTGATTTACCACTTACAGTATCAATAAATGGTACTGTACTAAATGATTCTCAAGTTACTAAGAATAATACTAGTGCAGTAACTAAATATGTTATTAATGATTTATCGCAAAGTTCACTAACACTTAGTTTTGAATACAAACTTACTAAAAACGACTCATTAAATTTTCAAGAAATAATTTATAACACTTTCTATAACAAAGAAGTATATTTTGGACTCAGTGCTAAAATAACGGAGGGGAATAGATGAAGCAAATTAGGAAACCTTTTAATATCGTTATGGCTTTGATATTACTCATTGTTGTAACAATTGCTACAATTGCTTTTTCATCTTGGCTAATAACTGATGAAATAACTGAAAAGCCAATTTACCAACCAGGTACAGTTGCTAAGTATTATCTAGATAATCAAAAAGATATTTATGATGGAACAAGTCAAGCTCCAACCTCACCATTATTTGCTGAAGATGAATTATCTTATCAGTATAGAAAAAGTGGTGATACAGACTATATATCTGGTAAACCTACGAATGCAGGGATATACGATATTCGTGTTACAATAAAAGAAAATAATGAAAAAGTAGATGTAGGTTATCAAATAAAACCAAAACCTTTTAGTAATGATTTTACTGTCCAAGTTAAGGGTGATAAATTCGTTCATACAGGTACCGCAATAACTCCAAAAATAACATTAATGGATGGTACAACAACGCTCATAGAAGGAACAGATTATACTCTTGATTATGAAAACAACATTGCTTTAGGTAATGCTACAATCATAATCACAGGTATAGGAAATTATGAAGGTACTTTAAATCAAGAATTTACAATTGTTAGTACAAGTAAACTTGAAATTGTGTGTACAAACATGCAACAGCTTACTTACAATGGTAAATCACAATTACCTGAATATACAGTTAAATGTGGCTCAGATGTTATTGATGATGCAATTGTAGAAATACAATATCGAGACCCAAATACTGGTGAATATGTCGACGGACAGCCAATGCATGCAGGAGTTTATACTATTAGACTTACTGCCAAAAAAGAAGGCTATGAAGATTCTGATATGTTAGAAAGAAAAGTGACTATTAACCCTAAAGAAGTCATAGTTACATGGGAAAATTTGAATTTTACATATAATGGACAAATACAAAAACCAACAGGCACTCTAACTGGATTAATTGATGGAGATAGTTGTGTTTTATCAATAAGTGCAGATGATAATAAAAATGCAGGAACATATACTGCTAGGGCAACAATTGGTAGTGGTGAAAATATGGCCGATTACAAAATATCAAACGCTTCTACGCAATATGTAATTGGCAAAAAAGATATTAGAGTTTCTGATACTATAGTTGAAATTGATTATAAATCTGGATTAACTTGGGCTAACTTAAAGTCAGAACTTGCTGGCATGGTTAGTTATGATGGCATAATTTCTGGTGATATCATTACGGCCACAATAAGTGGTATGCATAACGGAATATTTGGTTATGGTACAGATGAAAAAATTGCGCCTTATACAATTGTCAAATTAACTGGTGATACTGGATACACAAATGTAATAGGTAGTACTTATTTAGTTACTATTAGCGTTTCTGATAGTGAACTAACGAACTACAACTTAAAGTCAAATACATTTATATTCAAATATAAAACTGCAATTTTAGGAACGAGTACTAGTAAATATTACACAGTTGAAGATGCTTTTTCAAAATCTGGTGATATCAATTTTGTTGGAGATTCTACAGGTAAAACAAGTTTTGTTACTACATCTTTTTGTAATCTATCAATTGGAGAAGGATATCCATATAGTGAATATACATACACTGTATCTAGTAGAAAATTAGTTGTGCCATATAAGTCAACCTATCTAAGTAATTTGGATAGCCCTGCAACTGCCTCTGGTTCAAGTGGTAATGTGTATGCAGCATTGATTGTAGGCGATAAAATACAAATAAATGTAGGCTCAAGTGGCAATATATTAGTTGATGCAGAAATAGGTTTTGCTCAACCAAATACAACAATAACGTGCACAAGAGGAGTATTATTAAATTTAGGAACGATAAATATAAAAACAGGTTCAAAGGTATACGCATACGGATTTTTAAAAGGTTTTGATAACGGATTATTAGAACTTGAATCTGGAGCAGAAGCAAAAGATTGTTTTCATACATATGACTGGCCAGGTGGAAATACAGCAACAAAAATATATGAAAGTGTTTTACCTCTTAATGCGTGGTCACTTCATAATATATCTTGCACAACAAAAATAAATTATGGTGCCAATTATAGTGCATATATGTATGCAAATATGGGAGGATCAGATGTACCCGCTAGTATGTATGTGATTAGATCAGACACTAGTAAAAGTTCAATGTTTGTTATAAAAAGTGGTTATATTATTAAATCCGCTACTCATGCAGCTTTAAAATCTACTGATACAACACTAAATACGATAGTTGGTAAAAATCAAGAAAATGGGCAAAAGGATATGATTGACATTTATGGAAATTGCGAAGATGCTAGTTTTCAAATTACAGTTAGTGGTAATACTATTAAAACGTCTAAAGATATAGCGTGTCCAATAGGTTATATGGATATTACCATTAAATCTGGTTCACAACTATTGCTGGCTAATTCTGATTACTTGTTTTTACCAGGAACAACACTAACTATTGATGAAAATGCTGTATTAACAACTGATTCTGGTGTTGATTTATCTTTTGAAATAGTTGAGAATATAAAAAAAGCATCAGGTGGATATGCTTTTGTTGATAGGTATGTAGACAAATTTGATGCAAAATTGATAGTAAACGGCACATTTAATTGTAAAGGTGGAGTTGGTGGTTTGATAACTACGTCTAATTTAAATGGTAAAATAAAATTTGATTCAACAGCTAATGTATGCACTACTTTTCTTTCATTATACAATGGTTTTGGTGCAACAAGCGATGGTGGCTACGCTGCTTATAAGGTAACAGATTTTTATGGGAAGGCATATATAAATGACATAAGTTCGTATTCTTCTTTTGTTGTCAATAATGAATATACAGTAGCAATTACTGATAGTGGTGAATATTATTGGGTTGGTGCAAAAGGAACAACAACTAGTCTTGATGGTACATTTAATAGCCAAGCTTGTTATGTTAGTGGATGCTTTGCAACAGGTTCATTAATTACAATGGCAGATGGTACTCAAAAACCAGTTGAGCAATTGAAACCAGGTGATTTAGTATTAGTATATAATCATACAACTGGAAAATTTGATGTTGCTCCAATCATGGTATATTTCCAAATGGAAGAAAGAATGTACCAAGTATTAAACTTAAAATTTGAAAATGGTACTGTTGTTAAAGTGTTATATGGACATACATTCGTTGATGCAAGTACTAATAAGTATGTTGAAATAACGGCTAACAATGTTGAAGAATATTTAAATCATAAATTTTACAACATTGGTTCAGATAATAAATTAGATACAACAACATTGGTTGCATACGAAATAACTACAGAATATACTGGTTGTTATTCAATTTTCACTGCTGTTCATTACAATCATTTCGTTGATGGAATGCTTGCATTTACTGATGATTTTATAGGTATTGTAAACATTTTTGAAATGACAGATGGATTGAAGTATGATGAAGAATTAAAAGAAAAAGATATAAATAAATATGGCCTATACACTTATGATGAATGGTCAGAATATTTAAGTTATGAAGAATTTGTCGGATTTAATGTTGCAGAATTAAAAGTTGCAGTTGGTAAAGGATACATAACAAAAGAAGAAATTATAGGATATATCTTACATTATAAATCTTATTCATACGAGGGCTAATTAAAATTAAAAAGTAGTAGTGAAAACTGCTACTTTTTAAATTCTTTTAAGTATTTTTCTTTTTAAGTTATTCAAAATTTTGTATAATATATTGTGTGGGTGAAGTATGAAAAACATAGGGTATTATAACAGTGGTAAGTATTTATACGAAATCATAGAAGAAAATGGCTATATTGTCAAAATTGGGGTTGTAGATTCAATCTGTGATGGTGTTTCTTCATCTTTAGTAATTGATGAATGTATTAAAGAATTAGATGAATATTTTAATAAAAAGAGAACTGTGTTTAATGTTCCAATTAAACAATTTGGAACAGAGTTTCAAATGAAGGTATTTAAAGTATTAAAGTCAATACCTTATGGGCATACTTTATCATATAAGGATGTTGCAATATTAATTGGTAAACCTAAAGCATCAAGAGCAGTAGGTAATGCATGTAATAAGAATCCAATTATGATTGTTGTGCCATGCCACAGAGTTATTGGTAAAAATGGTAAACTCGTAGGTTTTGCGTATGGTACAGATCTAAAAGAAAAATTACTAGAATTAGAGAGGTAATTTATGAATGTAATCGATTATTTAAAAAAATATGGTAATATCAGTTTTACTGATAAACCCTTTAATGAAGTAGATGCATTAGTATATAGTCAATTATCTTACTTTGATTTTTCTGATACACCATGTTGTAATGAAAATCTAGATTATAGTTTAAAATCATTTCTTGATAATGATTATAATAAGAAAAGGGTTGCCGCAATCTGGAATGCTAAAGAAAATCATAGGTTTGCAATGGAATTGAAAAAGAGTTCTAGGTTTTGTAATAGTGGAGTTGGTTTTTATCGTTTTGATATATGTAATCAGACGGAAAAACAATTTTCCGCATGTGTATTCTCAATAACTGATAGTTTATATTACATAGGTTACCGGGGGACTGATGCTAGTTTTGTAGGATGGAAAGAAGATTTAAATTTAGGTTATTTAGATGTTATTCCTTCTCAAAAAGAAGCTTTAGATTATTTTGTTAATTTTGCAAGTAAATATGATGGTACATATATAATAGGTGGTCACTCTAAGGGTGGAAATCTTGCGGTATACGCCGCAACCTTTGCCCCAAGTGAACTAAAAGCAAAAATTAAAATGGTGTATAGCCATGATGGACCTGGCTTCTTAGCAAACTTTTATAAGACTCAAGAATTCGAAAATATTCAAAGTAGAATATGTAAAATTATTCCTAAAGCAGCTGTAGTTGGTCTTATAATGGAACAATATAATAATTATAAAGTTGTTAATAGTAAAGCTGTTTTATTATTACAACATGATTTGTTAAAATGGCAAATTGTTGATGACCATTTAGATTATGTAAGTGATGTAAATAAATTTTCTAAACATACCAGAAAAACTATGAACTCTTGGATTAGTGATATGGATATGGAAACAAGAAAAGTTTTTGTTAATACAATATATGAATTAATAGTAGAAACAAAAGCGGAAAGAATTTCACAATTTCTAAAGAATTGGCCTAAGAATTTAGTAACAATTAACAAGAAAGTAAAAGATCTAGATCCTCAGGTAAGAAAGTGTGTATTACAAGCATTCAATGAATTCTTCAAGCTATATATTAAACGTAATTAGTTAAACGTTTTCTTGTAGCAAAAACAAAGCATAAATATATAACATTTAGTATAATAGGAAATAGAAGGATGAATAATATGCAGAAAGTAATTAAAAAAAGAAGTTATGAAATGGATATGACAGAAGGGCCATTCTTTAAAAAGATTGTCCTTTTTTGTATACCCTTAATGTTAACAGGTATATTACAATTATTATATAATGCGGCTGATTTAATTATCGTAGGAAAGTTTGGTACAACTAGTGGAGCTGTTGGAGCAGTTGGTTCAACTTCTGCTTTAATAAATCTAATAGTTAACTTATTTATGGGATTATCAGTTGGAGCTAATGTTCTTGCCGCAAGACGCTTTGCTTCAAAAGATAATGATGGATTATCTAAAGTAGTACATACATCTATAACTGTAAGTTTTATCTTTGGGATATTTCTTGGAATTATTGGCTTTATTTTCGCAAAACAATTCTTACAATTAATGAATAATGAAAGAAGTCTTGCTGTAACATATTTAAAAATATATTTTATTGGTATGCCATTTAATATGTTATATAATTTTGCCGCAAGTATTCTTCGTGGTATTGGTGATACTAAAAGACCATTATATTATCTAACAATTGCCGGAGCTATTAATGTAGTTTTAAATATTATATTTGTTGCAGTATTCCATCTTGATGTTGATGGGGTTGCTATAGCAACAGTAATTTCTCAAGTAATATCTTGTGTCTTAATAATTAATTGTTTATTAAAAACTAAAGAAGCTTATGGTTTTTCATTTAAGAAGATTCATATATATAAAGATGAATTAATTGAAATAACTAAAATTGGACTTCCTGCTGGTATCCAAGGTTCAGTATTCTCAATTTCAAATGTAATAATTCAAACATCAGTAAATCGCTTTGACCCTTATTTTGATTTCGTAATGGATGGTAACTCAATAGCTCAAAGTCTAGAAGGCTTTGTATATACATCGATGAACTCCGTATATCATGCAGCTCTTGCATTTACAGGTCAAAATGTAGGTGCTAACAAACTTAAAAATGTCACCAAAGTAACCATAAATTGTTTAGCATTAGTAACAATCATTGGGGTTGTAATGGGGGGTTCATTCTACTTACTTGGTGGACCTTTATCAAGTATCTATGCAAATAAGAATGAAGCTAACTATTTAGATCAAATAGCTGTATCATGTTTTAGATTAAATTATTTATGTTTACCATATTTCTTATGTGGTATTATGGATGTAATGGTTGGTATTCTAAGAGGTCTTGGATATTCAATTATGCCAATGATTGTTTCAATTCTTGGTGTATGTGGATTTAGAATTGGTTGGATATATTTAATTTTCTATAATGTAACTGATTTTACTCGTTGGCAAGATTTACACTATTTATATATATCATATCCAATATCATGGATTATAACTTTTGCTATTCATTTAACATGTTATGAAGTAATATATCATAAATTACTAAAAAAAGATAAAATGGCAAATGAAATAGTTTAGGTACATATATGAAAGTAATTAAATTTGAAGAGATTAATTCAACTAATGAATATGCTAAAATTGCTTATCAAGAACTTGATAATAACACCGTGATTATCGCAAAACATCAAACTGCTGGGAAAGGTAGACTTGGTAGAACTTGGTTAGATAAAGATGCCAATAGCGCTTTATTTACTATTTTAATTAAAGACCATCTTAATACTTCCAACATTAGTAATTTAACCCTATTAATGGCAACAAGTGTTTTGAAGGTATTAAATAATATAACACCAGGTTTTTCCATCAAATGGCCTAATGATATATATTATCAAGATAAAAAAGTTGTAGGAATCTTAACTGAAAGTAAGATTAATAACAATAATGTAGAATACGTTATTATCGGAGTTGGTATTAATGTTAATCAAAGTGAATTTGAAGATTCACTAAATGCTATATCAGTAAGACAAATAACAAATCAAAAAACAGATATAGATACATTAATAATAGAAATTGCAACAACGTTTATTAGTGACTTAACTAATTATTTTAAAAATGATTTAACATATTTACAAATTATTGAAGATAATTTCTACTTAAAAGATAAACAAGTAACTTTTATTTATAACAACGAAGAAAGAACTGGTAAAGTTGTAGGAATAGATAAATTTGGTGGAATCTTAATTGAAGAGAATAATACAATTAAATCATATCAAACAGGAGAAATGTTGTTAAAGAAAAAATAATGAGGAAATATGAAAAAAATTTTACTAAAATTAAGTATTGTAATTATTGGTGTGCTTTGTGTATTTTTTGTTGGTTGTAATAAGAAAGAAAATAGTCAACCAGAAACTAAATTACACGATAGTACTAAATGGTTCACTGAAGAAGAACTTTCAAAAAAAGGTTTGTCAGGCCTTGGTGCACCAACTGGTTTAAGTGGTCAAATGTCTACTAGTGATAGTTGGTTTAATAATGGTTATTCTTTTTCACAAGTATGTCCAAATGAAGATGTTTTCTTCGAAAACGCTGAAAAATATTTCGAATATTTTAAAGAACATTATAGTGGCTTATTTGGTAAAATTACCATTGAAAAACTTTCAATTAGTAGTAATGAAAATTGGTATATAATTGAACAAAGTAATAATATTGAAGATTACTTTGATGATAATCCTAGTAAGTTATATAAATTCTATTATGTAACTGATAACACATTAGAAGATGGCTATTTCAAAAAAGGCACTGTATATACTTTTGAAATAAGATATGAATTTGATACTAATCGCAATGCCTACTGTTTTAAACTATTTGTTGAAAGTGCTGATGGAAGTCATAACGGTATGTATACAAATTACTATAAAACAAGATAATTTGGAAAAACTGGTAGAAATATCAGTTTTTTTATTGTTATTAATTGTCTTTTTTAATAAAAAT
>ERZ779840.1415-NODE-1415-length-23192-cov-7.602628_pt1 | contig 23192 bp, 21 predicted proteins | sample MGYA00511561_ERZ779840 | MGnify/ENA primary metagenome ERZ779840 (study PRJEB29588, sample SAMEA2162036) | human gut metagenome | biome: human gut; feature: human-associated habitat; material: faeces | place: Denmark | collected 2008/2010 ...
CGAAGCAGACCTATGGGGAAAAGCTGACGTTGCCGACTGAGCCGACGCGCAAGAATGCCGAGTTCCTCGGCTGGTTCACGGAAGCGAACGGCGGCACACAGGTCGATGCCAACACCATCTACAAGAAAGATGGTGACAGCACCTACTATGCGCATTGGGAGATCACAGAGGTTTTCTCGGTCACAGTGCCAGTTGTCCTTCCGCTGACGGTCGATGAAAACGGTGAGGTTCACGTTGGCGCGGCGGAAATCATCAACGGTTCCACTGGCGAGGTCGTTGTATCCAGCGTTTCGATTTCTACCAAAAACGGCTGGCAGCTTGTTCCGTTTGATACCGACATGGCACATGAAAAGGTGGATGCACGGCTGCTTGGTTTCAAAATCAACGATTCTGTGACGACAAAAACCGGTGATGCAGAAACATTCTCGCTGACCTCACCGTGGACGATTGCGGAAAATGGAAAACTGCCGCTCTCCTACGATGCCGTTGTCAGCGCCGTATCCAAAGCAGTCACTGAGCAGGAAGTTCTCTCCATTGTCTTTGTTCTGGAATGGGGCGGTGAATGATCAAAAAACCTGAGAACGGGCCTTCCGTTCTCAGGTTTGCGCTTCTTTTTTGGAGGAATACATGAAAAAGCTATATCGTTTTTATACACTCTGCCTGCTGCTTTTGCTGTGCGTCAGCCTGTTTTGTGTGCAGGCGTTTGCTGTCGAGGATATGTGGACAGCGGCGAACCGCATCATCGTGGACGTTTACAGCAAAATTGCAGGCATCAGTACGGTGCTGGCCGGTCTGATGTCCGCCGTTGCGGTCGTCGGCGCAAAGCTGTCCAATAATCAGCACAAGGTCGATCAGGCGTGGGACTGGCTGCGCCGCATCTGGATCGCGTGGGCGGTCATCAACGGCATCGGCGCGTTCATCGCCTATGTTGCGCCGCTGTTTCAGGGCCTTGCAACGATCCAGAGTTAAAAAGTCAGGACAGAATCATCTGGCGCGGAACGGAGGTGACGGTGCTTGCTGGAACTGCTCTTTCAGGGCTTTATCGAATGGATCTACGGCCTGATCCTGGAATGCTGGGAGTATTTTGCGTCCGTGCTGTTTGACCTCATGAGTCTGGATTTCGCGTATCTGCGTGAGCACATGCCCGTCATTGATACCATCCGCCAGATCATGCTGGGTGTCGGCTGGGCGCTGCTCATCGGCAACCTCGTCTTTCAGGCAACGCGCGGCATGGCAGCGGGGCTCGGCTTCGACGCGGAGGACCCGAAGCTGCTTTTTACACGGACGTTTGCCTTTTCGTTTCTGCTGGTGGCAAGCCCACAGATCTGCGAGCTGGGGCTGAATATGACATCGACCGTCATTGAGCTTTTGCAAATGCCGGACGCCGTGGATATTACATTTGCGGATGAAGCCTCCTTCGGCGGTCTGACCGGTTCTTGGCTGCTTGTCGTGATTTGCGGCATCATCGTCATGTTTCAGACGTTCAAACTCATTATGGAAATGGCAGAGCGGTATTTTATCCTCGCTGTGCTGACGATCACCTCGCCGCTGGCCTTTGGTATGGGCGGAAGCCGGAATACGTCGGACATTTTTACCGGCTGGTGCCGGATGTTCGGCTCGATGTGTCTGCTGATGGCGACAAACGTGATGTTCGTCAAGATGCTTTTATCTGTGCTGTCGTACTATCCGAGCGGCCTTGACGTGCTGCCATGGATGGTGCTGGTCATTACCATCGTCAAAGTGGCGAAAAAAGCGGACAGCATCCTTGCGCGCATCGGCCTGAACCCTGCCATGACGGGCGATCCATTAGGCCGCGGCCTCCCCGGCGCGATGACGATGATGGTCGTTCGTTCGCTGGTGTCCAATGCGGCACATACCATCGGCAGGAACGGCAATCAGCCGCGCAGCGGCAGCGGAAATCCAAAGCCGAGCGCACCAACTGGCCCGCGCACTGGCGGCGGCAATACGTCCAATGTCAATGCGCCCTCGTATGCAAATGGCTATCATCATAGCGCATCTGCGCAGCAAAGCAGCGCGAATCCTGCATCGACGCAGGATTCTGTTTCCACGCAGACTTCTGCGGCACAGACGGATACCGTACAGACTGCCGCCGAAAAGATGGCGGGCGCATTCCCTCAAGCTGCGCCTGCCGGAACTGGTAAGCAACCCAACTCCACGCGGAAAACAGCTGTACCGCCCAGCACCAGACGTGCGCCGGGCCACATGGCAGCGCCGAAGAACCATGCAGCGCCCACGGCAGGAAAAACCGCGCCCGGTGCGCCGTATCGTCCCGCAGGAGCTTCGCAGCCTGTCATGGGCGGCGCGGGCACGCAGAACACGCAGCAGGAGCAGACCGTACATTCCCAGTCGGAATCCCATCCGCGCAGCAGCGCGGCGGTGCAGAATCACGGCGGAACTGTTTTGAACGGCACAGCGGGAAAAACGGCAGGCCAAAATCCATCGCGCACTACTGTTCAGCCGACCGGTCCCGCAGGAAAGTCGTATCACAGCAGCAACGCACAGGGGCAGACGGTACAGAGCGAATCTGCACAGCAGCGCAGCACCTTTGTGCAGCCGCCTGATACACAACGCGGAGCACCCGGAATGGCATTTGCTCCAAATGTAATGCCAAACAATCCTGCATCTACGTCTGCCACACCCCGAAGCCCGGCACAGCCTGTCGGCAGCGCAGCAAAAGGTCAGATGCAGTCTGCGCATACAGAAACGACGCAGCAGCGCAGTACCTTTGTGCAAGCTCCGAACATGGCAGGCGCGCAGCCAGCAGCAGATCATCCGGCTTCTCCTGCTTCTCCGCGGTTCGGCATGGCAGGAAATCTGTCCGCGCCGCACAGCAGCACACCGCCAATTCCCGCACAAAACGGTGTGGCAGGAAAACAACCAGATTCTCATTCTGCACCGATCCGCGATACCGCAAGAACTGGTACGCGGCCGCAGCAACCGGGCAGTCCGCAGAATACGCCAGCGCCCGGTACGGCAGGAACGCAGCGCACGTCCATCGGCGGGCGTTATACCCAGCCCGTGCAGCAGACGACGCGCGTTTCCGCGAATGGAAATACCCAGATCACGCAGCAGAACCATGTTTCAGCCCAGCAGTCCGGCGGCACGGTGCAGCCGTCCAGCGGAGTCCGTATGGATGGCCGCTCCACAAATCGGGAGCATTCTGCGCCCACGACGCCGGTATCCCCGGCAGCGCCGTCTTCCAACCGCGAAGCTGGTACACCTCCGCGCTCGACCACGCGGTCTGATGCGGCCCGTCCGGCAGAACAGCGCGCTTCGCAGCGCCCAATTCCCGCACAAAGCGGCAGCGCAGAAAAGCCGATACCGCAGACTGGCACACAAGCTTCTCCTGTTTCCGCCGCTTCTTCCGAACGGCAGAGCAGGAAACCGGCGACCCCGTCTGCTATGGGCAGCATGACTGCGTCGGCTCCGGTATCGCAGGAATCGCGCGGGCCGCAAAGGAGCGCAGCAGAACCCGCTGTCAAGCGTCCGACACCGCAGGAACGCAGGGCCGGTACACAACCGGAGCTGCAGAAGAAGGAGCAGACGCTCTACCATCGCTCCGGTGCCGCAGGAATCGCGCCCTCCGCAGCTGGCATCAACACGGAAGCAGCATCGGCGGCGCAGAAGCCCGCTGCGGAAAAGGCGGTCAAGAAGCCGTTCGTTCCGCTGACCGGCAGAACGCCGGAATCCATTCCGTCGCATCTCGATCTGCATGAAGCCTCGCAGAAGACGACGAAGCGCCCACAAGAGAAGCAGGAGGTAACAAACGATGAATGACCAGAACCGGCGCTCCGCGCTGCAAGTTGTGACAGACGCGGCCCGGAAGATCAAGGCGGCCGCCCGCATCGTGCGGGCGGCGCTCACCGGTGGGCTGCATGGTGCGGCCATTGCCGCTGCGAAAGAAGCGCTGCCGACCATCGTAAAATTTGCAGTCGGCTTCGTCATTGCCGTCGTCGTGATCCCGATGTTCGTGATCTCCGCTATGCCAAATATGTTTTTCGGCTACGAAACGTCCGAAAAGGACCCGCAGATCACCATGCGGGAGCAGGCGCTTTCCATCGGCGGCGCATATCTATCATTGGAGGACTTTGAAAAGACGCAGCAGGACGCCATCATCACCGGCGAAGCTGCCGCGTATGAGAATCAGGGCGTCACCATCGATGAGATCCGGGTGTCCAGCAAGTTTGATGAAGAAGATCTCTGCTGGTATATCGCTATCAACTCCGTCGCCCACAAACAGGATTTGTCCGAAATGAAGCCGGAGGAAGTTCAGTCACTTCTGATCTCCAATCTCAAGCACACGACGCGGCTGGAATCCTCCGGCGACCAGACTGTCCTCCGCATTATCTTTCAACCGCTCGATAAAGACAAGCTCATGGATGATCTGGGGTTCGATGAGGACGCCAAAACGTGGGCGGGTGCGCTGTTCGAGACGATCTATGAGAGCGACGCGCTGGGTAAATACAAAGATAAATTTGAAGCATACAAGCCAAATTACGCGGGCGATACCAGCTATACCGGTCCGGCGGAATCCGCCCCTGGCGGCAGTAGTGGCGGAGGTGGTGCGGAGAGCGGCGGCAGCGCCGACAACACCATTGATATCTCCGGTTTTACGAATCCGCACACAAAAAACAACCATGATCTCGCCGCCTATGCGATACAGGCGTGGGAGCATGGCTGGGGGTATGTGTGGGGGACGTTTGGAACCGTCCTGACAGAATCCATGCTCCAATACAAGCTGGAGCAGTATCCGGACATCGGCGCGTCGGAAGCGTTTATCCGCGAGCACTGGCTTGGCCGGCGCACAACGGACTGCGTGGGCCTTCTCAAAGGCTACGGCTGGCTGAATCCCGACACACTGACCATTGACTACAATACAAACGGGATGCCGGACTATACCGCAGATCAGATGTATGCTTCTGCCAAGGAAAACGGCACGGAGTACGGCGGCATGGACACAATGCCCGATATCGTTGGACTTGGTCTTTGGAAGCAGGGACACTGGGGCGTCTACGTCGGGAACGGCTATGCCATTGAAGCGATGGGCACGCAGTACGGCGTGGTGCGCACAAAGGTCGAGGGGCGCGGCTGGCAGGGCTGGTGCAAGATCCCATACATACAATATGACGACTAAAGGAGGGCCTATGAAGGTCAGAAAATTCCGCATTCTCCGCCTGCGGCACCATGTCAGCATGGTCGAGCTTGGCCGGGCCTGCGGCGTATCCGCGCAGCGCATCAGCGAGCTGGAACTGAGCGAAAACAAGCCGTCGGCGGAGACTGTACAGAAAATCCAAAGCGGCTTTGAATCTATCATAGCCCAACGCGGAGAGAAATTGGGTTTGCTGCGGCAGGACTATGATTTCTGCAAAAATTCGCTGATGGAGCGCGTGGGAGAATACGAATATGAGCTATGAAACCTATCATATCCCCGTAAATTTTACGGACGCGGGCAAGCTGTTCGGCGTGTTTGAGATCCGCAATGCGGTCGAAACCGTGCTGCTGTGCATTCCCATTTTGTTTTTGTGCCTGGCGCTTCTGCCCCTGACGCTTATGCCGAAGATCATCGTCACAATGGCGATCCTTGTTCCCGTGGGCGGCTTTGCGCTCATTGGCATCGGCGGCGACAGCCTCACCAGATGGCTCAAGGCGTGGATGTACTGGCGGAAACACCGGCGCATGATCTTTTACCGCGGGGAGGTGCGTCTATGAGCATGAAGGACGCCATTTTCGGCACGGCCGCGCCGACCAGTCACGGCGGCGCGACCTATCGTGACAGCATTCAGGCATGGCTGCCGGTCAAGAACATCATTGGCGGCGTGGTCATCACGAAGGACAACCGGTTCATTAAAATCCTTGAAGTGCTGCCCGTCAATTTCTACCTCAAATCACCATCCGACCAGCAGAACATCATCACGTCCTACGCTGCGTATCTGAAAATTGCGCCGGACAGCATGAGCTGCGAGGTGCGCACACTTCCGCCGGACACAAGCGAGTATGTCGAGCAGATGCGGCAGTTCCAGAAAACCGAAGAAAGCGAAAACTGCCGTGCGGAGATAGAGGACAATATTGAAAAGATCGGCCTCGGCATCGCAAGTGAATCCATCCGGCACCGATTCTTCCTTGTGTTTCAGTATGAAGCCAAAATGCGCGCCAAACGCAACACCGTCAAAGGCATCATTCAGCGTCTGAACGAAGAAGCAGATACCGCGCGGCGCTATCTGGACATCTGCGAGCTGGAAGTCTTAGAACCGCGCTACACAGACGATTTCGTACTAAAGCTCCTGTACGAACTCATCAACAAGGGCACGAGTCTGCGCGTCAAGCTCCCGGAAGGCGTGTTCGATATGACGACGGAGGTGCATGGGGTGTATGAAGAATGAAAGGAAAAGGAGGAGCGGACGCATCCGCTCCCCCTAGGTGCCCTCCGCAGAGTAACACCGCGATCCTCTAAATATGCTTTTTTGCAACACTTTTGAAAAACGTCTTCTTGAGTTCCTGTGGTTTATAGAAGAACTTTTCTTCAGACTTACTTAAGCGATGTTCTGCCTGCTTGATTTTCAGTAGCTCAACAGTACAAATAAAATCAGCGGCCTGCAGCAGTCGATATCTTTGTGGCTCTGCCTTTCTGAACTCAACGTTTGAAAACAACACTGAAAAAACAGCATTCAAAATCGAACTGAGTTCATTTTGACCATTATCATAATACACAAGAATACGATCGAACGAATTAAAATAGTCGATGTGTTCTAACATTGCTATGTTAATCGCACGCGCTAGCCTGCCTGAAAGAGTTACCTTGTCCTGCGCCTGCCTCCTATCAATACAGACGGTAAGGTGGGAAATTGGACTTGCAACAACAAAATTGAGCATTTTATAAATCAGTTTTCTACGCTCGTCAATCGTATATGAGTCGAAAATTTCTTCTCGGCGAATAACCGGTCCCGTATGGATATAATCAAGTTGGAAACCAGAATTAGACACACTTTCTTCAAGATGTTGAATATTGGTAGTAATATCTTGCCTTTGATCATGGAAAACAAATGTGACAAGATAATACGCGGGCTGTATGCTGTACTCCCCAAAATCGCCGGATTCATCAATAAAAACGCTAAGTTCACTCATTACGCTCTGTTCTCCAGCTATAAAAAATGGCGGGAAATTCTTCCCGCCTGCGGTGGCCCAAAGAGCTTACGCCCAAGCCAAAATCGTAACTAGTTACAATCTAGTGTATGCATATTTTATCATAAGGATTCCAGAAACGCAATAACAAAAGACAAAATAAAAATGAAATATTTGTTACAACGTGACATATTAGCGTGAAAAGTACGTTTTAGCTTTAAGGAGGTTGTTTGATTGAAAAAGAACCGCAAGAACAAAAACGCCCCGCCGCCCGACTTGCCGCCGGAGGAGAGGCCGCCAGTCAAGGAGCAGCCGAAGAAGCAGCCGTTTCTCAAGCGCCTGCTGTTCGGCGAGGAAACGCCGGATCTGAGCGAACTGGAGGCAGGCTCTACAACAATTCTGGACATTCTCTCGCCCACGAGCGTGGACACCAAAAGCCGGGACTACATTGTAGTGGACGGCATTTTTCATGCCTATCTTTACATCACGGGCTACGGATATTCCACGACCGTCGGCGCGAGCTGGCTGGCCCCGCTGGTCGAGGCCGGCGAGGGCGTCAGCCTCTCGTTCCACTTTGACAAGCAATCCAAGGAGAAGATTCTGGCGAAGATCTCCCAGCAAACCATGATGAACCGCAGCCGGATGCGCGACGTTGCGGACACTCGACAGGACTTTGAGGAACTGGACAGCGCCATTGCTTCCGGTATGTATCTCAAGGACGTGATGAACCGGCAGGGCGAAGATTTTTACTATATGCACACGCTCATTGAGGTCACGGCCGGTGATCCTGAAACGCTGGAGCATCGCGTCACGGCAGTTGAAAAGCTCTGTGTTTCCGTGGACATGATCGCCCGCCGGTGCGAGTACAAGCAGGAGCAGGCGTTTTTGTCCATGCTGCCCATTCTCTATCTCGATCCGGATATTGAACGAAAATCCCGCCGCAATGCGCTCACCAGCGGCGTAGCGGCGGCGTTCCCATTCGCGTCCTATGAGTTATCCGACCGCAACGGCATCTTTCTCGGTCTCAATATGTACAACCGTTCGCCGGTCTTTCTGAACCCCTATGACGACTATAAATATACGAACGGCAACATCTGGATCGGCGGCTCGTCCGGTGCGGGCAAGACGTTCACGCTCCAATGTGTCGGCGGGCGTTTACGTCAGCAAGGGAAACGTGTTATTTACATTATCCCGAAGAAGGGCCATGAGTTTCGTCCGCGCTGCGAACAGCTCGGCGGTCTGTATCTGCGGATGTCCCCGTCCTCACCGGACTGTCCGAATATCATGGCGATCCGCAGAAAATCGCTCGACACCTACGCGGGGCTCAAAGGGCTTGCTTCCCGCGACGATTCCGTGCTGGCGGATAAAATTTCGCGGCTTATCATCTGGTACAGTCTGCAAAAGCGCGATCTCAGCGATGAAGACCGAAACTATCTGGACACGTCGCTGGTCGAGTGTTACCGGCGGTATGGCATCACGTTTGACAATGCTTCTGTTCTGAACGAGGATGGGAGTTTTGGCAGAATGCCTATTCTGGCGGATTGGTATGACGTGCTGCAGGAAAGCGCGGACACGCGGCATCTGGCCGTTGTGCTGGCACGGTATGTGACCGGCTCAGCCTCTGCGATGGGCAGCCGGAATGAAATTGACCTCGACAACAAATACATCGTCATTGACACGTCTGGTATGCCCGACGATCTGCTTTTGCCCGGTATCTTCTGGGCGACGGACATCGCGAACGACCTCATTTCTGGCGCAGGTGGGCAGCTCTCGGCGCTGATCTCAGACGAGCTATGGTCGCTGGTCGGCGCAAACTCCAATCCGTTGGCGGCGGGCTATATTCAGGAAATGGTCAAGACCATCCGCGGCCTCGGCGGTATTGCCATCACATCCACACAGGGTATGCAAGACCTGTTCTCTCTCGACAACGGCAAATATGGCAAAGGCATTCTGGATTCCAGCCGCATCAAGATCGTCATGCAGATGGAGGAACAGGAGGCGCGGCTCATTCAGAACGTGCTCAATCTCTCCGAGGAGGAAGTCCGTCAGATCACAAGATTCCGCCGCGGCGAGGGGCTTCTTTGCATCGGCTATAATCACGTCCCCATCGCGTTCTACGCGACACAAAAAGAATACGATGCCATTACAACATCCCCAACAGATTTGCTGAACAGAAAGGAACGAGAAGTATGAATGAAGAACGCTTTGCAAAGGAAATGAAGAAGATCCAGTCGGTCGTCAGCCGGGCTTTGCAGAAAGCCAATATGCTGTCCGCGCTTTCCGACGGCGGCAAAATGAGCCGGGAGAAATTGCAGCTCACGCTGGAAGAAACCGCATATTTCTTTGAGTCTGCGACGCTCTATCTGCGCGCCCTCTGCGAAACACAGATGCCGGGCGCTGGCGGATACGGGCGGCGCGACGGGCTGGAGTTCCAGCTCCCGTCCGGGCACATTGAAATCGCGGGCGCGGGCTGGGTACATATGCAGCTTGATACGCTCCTGCCGCACTGCCGGTATATGCCTGCGACTTGGCTGACAGACACGGTGCGTCAGCTCCTGACCGCGTATATGCAGCGCACAAACTTCCGTCTGCATTTCAAGCAGATGCTATTGGTGATCGACGAACACAGCGACGTGGATGGCCGGCACGTATTCGATCAGGACAACAAGGGATGGAAAGCCGTGAGTAACGCGCTGAAAGGCCTGGTCATCGACGATGACGACCAGTACCACTTATCCGTCCACATGATGTCCAGCCGCAGCGCGGAGAATGTCTGCCATATCAGCCTGGTGCTGCCGGAATCGGAGGAAGATTTTTTCCGGTTTCATCGAAAAGGAATCGCATACCGGCCTTTGGAGCCATCCGTTACCCTATGCTCCGCGACTTCATTTTGCCTTGTCTGAGGCTCGGACAGACCCGATGGCTCAAACCGCTTGTAATTCCACGCTTTTTCGCAATTTGAAGTGTCCGGCAGACGGCGAAAAACCGGCATCTACGGCTACCCATCGGTCAAGCAGCCAAAAGTCACGCAGAAGCACCGAAATTGTGGTTGCGCCGGAACCGGCGCAAGCGCAGTTTCGGTGCCTCGCAGGAAAATGGAAACTGCCATGATTTTTACGACCCGCGACCTTGATATTCTCCGCTTTCTCCGCTGGTGCCGCTTCGTGCTGGCAGAAGATCTGACTAGTTCGTTCTACAAAGCAGAGGTTCAGAACCTTGAAATCCTCCGCCTGATAAAGCTCTATTCCCCCGCACAAGCCTACACGCTGACCGCCGCCGGGAACCGACTGCTCGACACCGCCTTTCCAAAACTCCCTGCTGCGGTCGCCCCGGCTTACAAAGCCGCTGATACCATACGCCGCATTCGTCAAGCAAAGCTGATAACCACCGCGTATCAGGCGGGCGTTCCTGTTTTTACGACAGATGTTTCCGCGCTGTGCGAACAGGCAATGTTCCTCCCCATGATCGCCCGCAACCGCGGCTCCAATCCGTGGGGCAGTACCCGCGTGGCGGCGCTGCTCCATACCGGCGACCTCATGTGCGCGAGTCACTGGGTCAGCCCCGGTATCGGCTGCGTTGCACTGACGGATGAGCTGACTGCCTTTCAGAATCACACAGCGGCGATCCCCGCAAAGCAGCGCGCCATGATCTTTGCCGCGTCCAGCTATGATGAAATCCTTGCCGAACTAGAGGGCGCACAGGATGAGCACAACACGCGCCTGCAAACCTACCGCGAGGTCTACGATTGCCTGAAGCTGCCGCTGTTTCTGCTGCCGTGCAATGGCACAGGCTGCTTGCAGCTCCGTATCTTGGGCGTTCCCAACTACCGCGAACTTCTGGCGAGAATCATCCTGAAGTCGCACTACGTTCCGCCGCCCGCGGATCGAACGATGTATGACGCGATGTATCAGGGCGCTCCATTCGTCATGGCGGCGGATATGAACCTGCGGCGCATTGACGCAGCGGTAGAAACGGCCTGTTCGGACGGCCTTTCTCAAATCGTGCTGGCCGCACTACCGGAACAGGCAGAAACCGTTCTGAACCGCCGCTACCGTGAGACCGGAAAGGCGCGTGTTTTTACCATCACGGAATCGGCGCTGCGGGAGCTGCTCGGAAGCACCGCGCCATACGCGCCGCCTGACCTGCCATTTTACACATTGGAAGGAAGTGTTCTGGATGTTCCGCCTCTCAAAGCTCCTTGAAAAGCTGGAGGACAAAATAGACGCGAGATTCAAAAGCTGGTTTGCCCGAAACAAAGCCAAGCTGCCCATGCGTGTGCCAGCCGTGATCGTCGGCTGGTATTTTTATGGAATGTTCCTCAATTCTCTGCGGCTCGGAATCACTTCGACCTTTCATCAAGCGGATGAAGAAGTCAAAAGTATCTGGGTGCTGAACCCCTTCAAAAACTGGGGCGCGGTGTTCACGGGCTTTGGGATCGTGACAACGCTGGTGCTTGTTCTCATCATCTGCCTCATCACGAAAAAGGGCTACATCTGGTTCTCTGGCTACAAATACACACATGACCCGCGCGGGTTTGACATTCTCCCGGACGGCACGCATGGCACGTCCGGTTTTCTGACGGAGAAGGAAATGCGCGAATTTTTGGAACTCTCGCCCGCGGGCAAGACGGAGGGTATGATCCTCGGCAAAGTCAAAAAGCATCCGGATGATCCGGATGCTTACGCGCTCTATGCGGCACACCGGATGGTTGCCGGAGACAATAATAACTTACTCTGCATCGGCGCGCCGGGCAGCGGAAAATCCCGCGGGTTCATCATTCCGTTCCTCATGGGCTGCGCCAAGCGCGGCGAGTCCGCGTTCATCACGGACGCCAAGGGAGAGCTTTTTGAACGTCTTTCCCCGTATTTTCGGCAGCACGGCTTCTATGTGAAAGCTGTGAACTTTTTGGACATGGAGCATTCGGACGGCTGGAACTGTTTGTACGGTCTTGACACACAGCCGCAGCTCGTGCAGACGGTAGCCAACACGATCGTGCAGAACACGTCGGGGCCGAAGGAGGCCAACGACTTCTGGAGCCGGGCGGAGCTGAATTTACTCATGGCGCTCATTCACTATGTCGTCAATCTGCGCGATGCCAACGGAAATCTTCTCCCCATTGAACAGCGCGGGCTCGGCGATGTGTACCGGATGATCGCAACGGAGAGCATTGAGGAGATCAACCGCAAGCTCGAAGCCTTGCCGCCGGAGCATCCAGCCAAGTATCCGCATGGCCTGTTCCTCAAGGCAAAGGAAAACCTCTGGGGCAATATCGTCATTGGTCTAGGCAACCGGCTGGCGGTCTTCCAGAGCCGTTTGGTAGATAAGATCACGCGCAATCATGATGTAGACCTCCTGCTCCCCGGCAAGCGGCCGTGTGTGTACTTTGTCATCATTTCCGCGCAGGACAGCGCGTACCGCTTTTTGTCCTCGCTGTTCTTCTCGCTGGCGCTGCCGCAGCTGTCCAACTTCGCACGTCTGCAATGCGCGGGCGGACGGCTGCCGGTGCTGACAAATTTTTGCCTCGACGAATACTGCAACATTGGTTATCTGGATGGCGTGGCGGACAGTCTGAACAGCATTCGCGGCTTCAATATGTCCGCGCAGATCGTCGTACAGAGCCTTTCTCAGTGGCAGGAAAAGTATCCGGGCAAGGAGTGGGAAAATCAGCTGGCGACGTTCGACCAGACGCTCTACATGGGCTGCAACGATCTGACGTCGGCAAAGTACATCTCAGAAAAATGCGGCAAGGTGACGATCTCCGTTCTCAATAATCAGATGCCGATGATGCCGCTGTTTTCGCCGGTGTATTCGTCCACGCGGCCGTACTCGCAGACGCGAAGCAACACACAGCGCGATCTGATGAACCCCGATGAAGTCTTACGCTTGGAAAACCGGAAGTGTCTGGCGCTGTTCAAGGGACACAAGCCCGCGCTCCTCTACAAAATGACGCCGGAGGAGCTGCCGGACTACGCCGGCCTCACTACCTGCCGCGTCATTGACTACATCCCGGGATGGCGAAGAAAAGAAACCGAAGCAGCGCCACAAAAGCGGCCGCAGGCCCCAGCGCAGAAAGAAGCGTCAAGCATTCCAAAACCGCCCGAAAAAGAAAAACAGTCAGACCGCAGCGGGCAGCCGCCCGCCTACGATCTGGCTGGGGATGATGAGATTGGAATGGTGGAGTGTACGGTGGAATCTATCCGCGGTTTATAATCGGACGATCTGGTCTTCATTGATCAGCAGCAGGTTGTCACACTCCTTGGAAAATGCGATCAGCCGGTCGGAAAAGCCGCTCTTGGAAAACAGACCATAGAGTACGTGATAGCCTTGCCGGATAAAGCTGTTCTGGAGATCAACCGAAGCTGCGACCTTTTGCTGCAGCGCCGTGAGGACAGGCAGATCGACCGGTTTTTGATGGTACTTGCATTCTCCGATAAACAGCCGTTTATTCTGGCGGTCAACCGCCGCTACATCGATCTCGGTGTCGGCGTTTAAATCATTGTGCCAATACGAGCCGATTCTAGAGGGAACAAACGTAAGCTGTCCGCTCCGGCAAAGCTCTGCAAAGATGTTCTTGCAGACATCTTCATACACAAACGCGACAAAGCTGCTGATAAAGGTCTTTTGCAACTCGTCCAGCACGATCTGCTGATTGTCCAGTTCCAGTTCTCCCTTATACGGATAGACATACCGGAACCAGAAGCGGGTAAAGTTGTCCGATACAAAATACAGTCCTTTTCGGGAATGCTCCGGATTCTTTTCTGTGATCGGCGTGTCCTTCACAACAAAGCCCAGCTCAGACAGTGTTGCCAGATACGGCGAGATTGAAGGGCTTTCCTGTTCGAGAACGCCGCAGATCTTACTCAGCTTGTGATTGCCGTCTGCAATGACCCGGATGATGGAGAAATAATTGATCGGCGTCTGCACCTCATCGCGCAGTAGGAAGTTTGGTTCCTCATATAGAAAGCCGTTTTTGGACAGCACGATCGAGCGGATCTGGTCGATCAGCGGTTCCTGCTCGGTAAAGAACTCCAGATATTTCGGCACACCGCCGGTCAGCGCATATTGCTGGACAGCCTGATCGAAGGGCAAGGACTGCGCGGCATAGACCGCCGTAAACGGCAGCGGCATCAAGCGAATCTGCGCTGTTCTTCTGCCATAGAGCGGACTGTCATAGGAAAGCGCGTGCTTTTTCATCATTCCGATCAATGAGCCGCTGAGGATCAGCATGATATTGCTGTCCTGTAAGAACTCATCCCAGATATTTTGCAGGATGGATGGGAAGGCGGGATTTGTTTTGACCATGTATGGAAATTCATCCAGCACGATCACCTTTTTCTGATCCGGCTGGTATGCAGCGACTGCACGAAACAGGTCGGCCCAATCGGAAAATGTTACATTGCCAAGCAGCGCATTCCCAGTGGCTCTTGCGATCACACCGGCCATTCGCTTCATGCTCTGCGCCTCAACCTCCTCCGTGGCGAGGAAATATACGGCAGGCTTATCCTTGATAAATTCCTTGATCAGCCGGGTCTTTCCGACGCGCCGCCGGCCATAGATCACGACAAAACCGCCGTCACGGTGATATTCCTGTTCAAGCGTCCGCAATTCACTCTGCCTGCCAATAAATTTCATTCCGGCTCACGCCCTTTAATATAATTTCAATTATGCTAATTTGAATTATGCTATTAGTATGGCAGACGATTGTAAAAAAGTCAATCGAAACTTCTGTTTTAGTGAAACTATTTGATTTGGAGGGAATCCCCATGAAAGCAGCCAAGCTGACCGAGCATCCAAGTTTCCGGCTTATGCGGCAGACGGACGTACAGAACGTCTGGCACATGCAGATGCCGCGATGGTTATTCTCCGACCCGCGATATGCGGATATGAGTCTGGACGCGAAAGTGACGTATACATTTCTTCTCAACCGCTTTCAGCTTTCACGGCGCAACGGCTGGGTGAACGATGCAGGCGAGGTATTTGTAATCTTCCCCCGCGAGGCGCTGGCAAAGGAGCTTCGCATCTGTGAGCAGCGCGTCACAGCGGCCTTTCGCAAGCTGGCGGAGCTTCAGCTCATCTGGGAAAAGCGCTGTGGCCGCGGCGACGCCAATCAGATCTATCTGGCGCGCGTCACGCCCATCGACGATCCCGGCTACGAATGCACACCGTTTTGCTCTGAATCGTATGAATCCTGCGGTTCAAGAGCTGCAGATCCTGCGCTTCTTGAAGCGGAAGAACCGCAGGATTTGCCGCCCCAGAACCCCGAAATCCCCGCCTTTAGAACCGCAGATTCTGATGTTCCAGAACCGCAGGATTCGGGCGCAAGTAATACTGATTTTAGTCAACCTGATATAGCTTTCTCAGATGTCAGTCCATCCGTACCTTCGGAGGACAGACCGGCGGACGATGAAAAAGAGCTCACGGGCATTCTGGATGCTTGTGAGCTTTCGTATTTCGAGCCGGAGGTGGCGCGTGTTTTTGAAAATGCCATCGAGCGGCTTTTTTATTCGGACAATCTGCGAATCGGACAGGCTGTTCTGCCGAGAAGCCGGGTGCGGTCACGGCTGCACCGGCTGAACTATTTCGTTTTGCAGGAAGCGGAGACCAAGCTGCACGCCAACCGGAATGTGCCTGTCAGGGATTCCACGAAATACGTCATGTCCACGGTCTACAACTGCATCACGGAAACAGAGAGCGATCTGATGGTTGACCCATACCTCAATTCGCTGCGTTCACCGCCGGGAAAGGGGCGAGGCTGATGCTGCTGACAAAACAGCAAAAATATCTGCTGGCGGTCTTGGAAAAGCTCGGCTGCGCGGAGCAGCGGCAGCTTGCCGCACTGCTGCAAAAGACGTTTGCCTTTTCTTCACATGAAGATGCTGTGCGCGTGACCAATGCCTGTGTGCGGCAGATGCAGATGGGCGGGCTGCTGCAAATCTCAGAGGATGGCATCGTCCATACTTGTGATTATGTAAACACGGAAATAATCAACGCCATTGCTGTGATGCTGGAGCTGTCCAGCGTGCAGTCGCCGGAGGAATTTCGCGCCGTGGACAGGCGCATCCTGCTCCGGTTTTCGCTTGGAGAACCGAGCTTCAAGCAGTTTGCCATTGTGTCCGGAAGCGCCTCGCCGCCAGAGCGTGAACTCCGGCAGGAGGAAACCGTCATCGTGCTGCTCCCAAACGGCGCAAAGCCGGAGCTTTCATACGCCAGACCCATTATTTTTGCCATCCGGCAGGAGGACGGTACGCACCGCTTCTTTGCCAGAAAATAATTTTACAGGAGGAATTACAAATGCCCAGAAAGAAAACTGAACCCGAAGTGCTGCAAGAGGAGGTCTTGCAGTCTGAGAATCCCAATCCCGAAATGCCGATCGAGGAATTACCCGCAGAACAGCCTGTATTGGCGCCGCAAGTTGAAGAAGCCTTCGCAGAAGAACCCGCAACCGAAGCGCCGGTGCTGCCATACGGCGAGGAGAAAGAAGAAGCCGCAGAAGAAACGCCTGCGGAAGCGGCAGAACCGGAGAAGAAGTCATTTTACGATCTGGACTTCCGTGCCCTCGACCAGGATCTTTCACCGGAGCAGCGGCAGGAATGGAACGCGATCTATGCTTCCTTCCGCAGCCGAAGCGTCATGCGCGGCACGATCATCGGCGTCGATCCGCACTCCATGACCGTGCGCAGCGCACAGACCGGTCAGGTCGAGACCAAGCGGATGTACTGTGCGGTCATTGTGCCGTTCCGCGCCCGCATTCTGATCCCCGAAACGGAAATGTGGGCAGAAAATGACGAACGCCCGGCGTTCGTTCTGCGGAATATGCCGGGCGCTCAGATCGATTTTGTCATTACGCATGTGGATCGTGAAGCGGGCTTCGCTATCGGCTCCCGCCGTCTGGCGCTGCATTCGCGGCGCTATTTCTTCTCCACACAGCCGCTCCACCAGCCGGGCAGCCGTGTGCCGTGCCATGTGCTGGCCGTCGGCCCGCGCCGGTGTCTGGTCGAGTGTTATGGCTACGACTTGAACCTTTCGCAGCGCGATATGAGCTATGCGGCCATCCCAGACCTGCGGGAGCAGTATCATCCGGGCGATGAGCTGACCTGCGTGGTCAAGCAGTTTGACCGCAAGGCAGGCCGCTTGGAGATCTCCGTCAAGGAGACCATTCCCAACCCCTTCGACGAAGCCAGCCTGCGCCACCCCGTCGGCTGCCGCCGTAGAGCAATCATCGCGGGCAAGTACGCCGGCGGCGTGTTCTGCAACCTCTCCGACGGCGCTGTCGTCATGTGTTGGTATTCATTCCGTTACGAGGACTCGGACTTCAAAACCGGCGATACGGTCATGGTCGTGATCCAGCGGTATGACGAGGGGAAGAAGCAGATTTTTGGGAAGATTGTGGGGCGGTAATACGCAAAATGTACAATGGCAAGGCGCATTTCACGCCTTGCCGCTTTGTTGCAAAAGATTATGATTTTTCACGCTGCTGGTGTGGCTGCGGAACATACTTTTCTTTTTGGTACTTCTGATATTTTCCCGTTCTTTCCGATTGTCCACCAGAATCAAGAGTCTGCTCGTCATAGATGATCGGCTCGGTGCAGACCGCATCCATCAAAATGCGCTCCAAATGCTCATACTCAGAAACCTGATCCAATGAGGCCATAACAAAGGAATCCCGCACATATCCCGCGCTCGCAGCCATCAATTCATGATCCATGTAATAACCATAATGCTCAACGAACAGCGTCATCATCATAACGACCGTTCGTGTATTGCCTTCACGAAACGGATGCACCTGCCATACACGCGGAAACAGCCTTGCAAGATCATGTACAAATTCTTCTTTGGAGAACCGCTCCCACTGTTTTGCTGAAATAGCGGTGTATGCTTTCTCCAAATCATCTGGGATCGCTTCATCGTTGCTGTACCAGACGCTGCGCCCACCCAGCAAGCGCTCCCGCTTTTCAATGTTGATAAGCCGATACTTCCCAGCCCAATCATAAATATCGCCAAACAGAAACCGATGGATTTCGCACAATCCGGCAGGTGTAAAATCCGAAAAGCCGCGCTCATACAAAATCATCATGCTTGCGCGTGACTGCTCCGCTTCGATCAGATCAAGCGTTTTCTCATCCCGGATCTCCAGCTTGTTTTTCAGGACGGGAACATCCTCGTATAAATAAATATCAGACACGGCCACGCACCATTGCTGCCAGCTTTCTGTGAGAAGCAAGCAGTGCAGATTTCATTTGCTGGTCTGTGATTTCACCCTTTGCCCAACAAGCAGAGAGCGTCTTTGCATAATCGGAAACCGGAACGCCTTCAATCGCATTGATCGCGTCGGCTGCCTTGACAGCGGCAATCCTGCGGTTTTGCATTTGATCCATGACAGTTGCTCCTTTCGAGGCTTGGACTCTGCTATCCAGTATAGCCGATTTGCTTATCAAAATCAAATTTCTTTAAGTATTTCTTTTCAAAATCTTATCCTGCAAGAATGCGATCTGGATCAGCTCCTCAGGCGTTACATCAAGCGCGTCGGCGATGTTAAAGAACGCTTCCATGGAGAACGCACGGACCATATTCGGTGCTTCGATCGCGCTCAGATGAGAGCGGCTGATGCTTGCTTTTTCGGCTAACTGTTCCTGTGACATCCCGCGCATCTTCCGCAGAGAGGAGATTGCAATGCCCATCTGGATGAACCGATCCCGATTTTTGAAGCTGATTTCGTCTTTGCTCATAGTAAACGCCCCCTTCTGTGAAAATTATAGAAGCTGCGGCGTCTTGGTTCAGCTTCGTATATAAAGCGATTGACTTATTTATAGAGCGTTATATAATTGTATTGTGCAATACGCCAAAATATACGGCACATGCGCTTTATAATAAGCAGACAATCGTCCTGTTGAAATGGGAGAGGAGGGAAGCAGCTATGATCTGCGCGCTGATTGGAGATCAGACGATCAGAAATTTGAATGAGGAGCGTTTGGAACTGCGGCTTCGTACGCTGATTGAGCAGGAGCATGTTTCCGCGTTTGTTCTTGGCTATTTCGGTCCGTTTGAGCGGCTTGCGCTCCGCGTAATCCGGCGCTTGCAGCAGGACTATCCGCTGCTGGACTATACAGTGATCCTGTGCGGACTGCGAAAAGAGAGACCGGCAGACCCGGAGCTTGACTATCTGCACACGCTGTACCCGCAGGGCTGCTGGCTCTGGCCAGGACGGATCGGGTTGACGCGGAAGCTGTGCTATTTTGCGTCGGCGTCGGACATGATCGCCTATTATGATGATACGGAGCAGCGCAGAGCCGCAAGCTGGATTCGTCGGGCGGCACGGAGAAAGCGGTTATGCGATACAACACTTGCGTAATCCGCAAGTTTGCACCCGCCTGCCGCCGCGCTACAATAAAGCTGTATTCAGGTCAGAGCAATCACAGGACGGAGCAGATGAAGGGCGGAGGTGAAAACTTGGGGACAGGTATGCCCCGGTTCCGTGCGCAGGCCAGTGAATACCAAAATACAACAGGACCAGTAAGACCGTAATTGCCAACCGGCAGTTACGGTCTTTTTGCGTCCCAAAACGATGAAAGGAGTGAAGCCATGAATGTCAGAAAAGAGTCGGTTAATGTCAATCAGCTACTACAATCCCAAGCAGGCGATCCGTCTCAGCGCGTATGCGGACACGATCGTACTTGAACCAGATGGACGCGAGCAGCATCTTCGGGCGATCCGCTTCGGCGGGTATCCAGAGATGGTGCGCGCCATGTCGGATGCGATCTATGCCGGCGCGACGCTGGAAACGGAATTTGCCGATGAAACAGCCATGCTCACCTGCGAACCGAAGAAGTACGAATGCCATCTGAGCCACGACGGAATTTATGCCGAGGCAACGATCCTTTCGCTGGACGATGCAGATGAGACCAGATCAACCAACGAGGAAGAAATGGGCGGGCAGACGAATGTAGAGCTGCCGCCGAGAAAATGCGTTCTCTTTTGCCCGGCCGGAGACCGGAAAGCACTGTTTGAAGCGCTGGACAGAAAGACGTCCGTGCCGCTCATCCCGGAATTTCAGGAATACGTCCTGACAGAATTGCAGCAGCGCGAGATACTCAGGCCGCTGCGCGTCATCTCCATTCGGGAACGGCTGGAGGCGTGGCTGCTTTTGTGCAAAAAGGATGACGCAAACATCGCCGCGGTACTGGAGGACAGCTTAAAAAACGGCGCGATCTGTATTCCCGGCACAGTCCAAAATCCACACGGCTTTGACGGCGTGTATTCTGTCACCGGCTACCTAAGCGCGTTCGGCGTGACGGTCGCGGAGCGTATCCGCAGCCAGTTCCGGCCGCTGTATGACCCCGCAGTGGAGCCGCTTTCCCCGGAGATCCTGCACATCAATGACTACATCCGCGCACACGCAGGTTATAGCCTTTACCCGGCGCAGCTTGCGGTTGCGGAATCGGTCAAGCGCAAGCTCTCGGAGGGCAAGTCTGCGTTCATCGTGGCAGAGTGTGGAAGCGGCAAAACGAAGATCGGCGCGACCGCGCTGGCTGCGTATCAGGCGCAGAAACGGAAAAAGACGTTCAACATTATTCTTTGCCCGTCGCACGTTGCGAAGAAGTGGGTACGCGAACTTGCCGAAACGCTGCCGGATACCGCAGGAGTCATCGTCCGCAGCATTACAGAGCTGGACAGCCTGTACGCGCAGTACCGGCAGGGAGACAAAAGCATCTATGGACGTGGTTGCGCTGAGCGGCGAGCCTGCGGGCGTGTACTGGTACAGCCCGACGCAGCTGCTGGAATGCCTGAAGGCGCTGAACGGAACGCTTACCGAGGGACCGCTCAAGGGTGACATTGCGAGCTATTTTGCAAACGATGCGCTCTTTGTGTGTCTCGGCGGCGTGAACGCCCATAAAGGACTGCGGGAAACGCTCTTGTCGCTCGGCGTCACAGAGGTCATGGAGGCGATGGACATGGATCAGTTTACGAATCCGCAGGTCCGGCAGGCGATCACCACCCTGCGCCGCGAGGTGCAGTCAATTCCGGGCATCCGGTACTATCAATGTACATGGAACCCGCGATTCAAGGGTGTGGACGATTATCTGCTGGACTGGACGAAACGAAAGACGGCTTAGAAAGGAAATGCGCATGACAAATATTACAAATTTTCAGGACATCCTTGGCGCAGCCAACGGTGACAAGACCTCCGTGCTGGGCAAATTCCTCTATTTCTCACTTGCCAACATTCTGGTGGAGAAGGAGGCACTGGCGCAGCTCTGTGAGGATCTGAACATCCCGTATTCCGGCAGCAAGCGAATTTCCGTGTCGGATGCGTTTCGCTCCGCGACGGGCGATATCAAAGACCGGATCACGGTAAAAAGCCCCGGTGCGCATCATATCTATGCGGTCTACTGCCGCGACAACGCGCACACCGAGGATGTTTATTCTCGTGAACTGGTCAAGGAAACGCTCAACCAGCGGACGAATCAATATGAAAAGCTGGCAAACATCTTTTACGACCGGCGCGATAATCGGTTTGGGTATGACAACATCGGTTTTGATGCCGATATTGATCCCCTGAACTATTGCCGCCGTGCGGAGGAGCTGTTTGAGCTTTATCAGGTCTGCGCGAACCGCAGACAGATCGAGACGATCTGCCTGAGCTATCTGCGGATGCTGGAGGCCACCAAGGTCAGCTCGACCGGGCATCTGTATTTCATCCCGCGGCAGCACATGGATAAGGTCGATACGTTCGAGACGTTCATTGAGCAGCTCAGCGATATGAACCAGAATGACAATGTGCTCAGCGTCAACAGCTTTTACATCATTGACGACGCCAAGCAGCGCGACAAAATGACGGAGGAATTTTATTCCGCGGTCAAAAAGGAGATCGCGCTGTATCAGGAAAAGACCGACTATCTCATCCAGAGCGGCAGCCGCAGCCCCAGCGTTATGGAGCGGTGGGTGAACAAAATTGCCACGCTGGAGCAGAAAAAGCAGCACTACGAAGAAATTCTTCGCCGGGAGCTTGACGGTCTCGACGACGAATTTGAAACGCTGCGCCTTTTATCGCAGGAGCTGTCCGTGCGGGCAACCGGCCTGCGATTTCGGAAAGCGGCTTAAAGGATATTAAAGAAAACCGCTGGGTAACCAGCGGTTTTCTCCATTCTTTATAACTTTGGGGACATGCAAGAACTACATTCTATCCCCACACTGCGCCGCTCGCACCGTCACAGAGAACCCATATCTCCGCCATTCCTGTCCGTGCCAGCCGTCCGCGTGCAAAGACCTGTCCGTTCACAACAAACAGACCGTCGACAAGTTCGTTAAGCGCCATCGGCCAACCTTCTTCGTTCGTCGGGATGCTGTCTGCGTCATAATTTCCATTGCGGTAGTCGACCTGCGTGATGCCGATGGGATCACCGAATGCGTCGTACATCTCTGGCGACAACGAGAGGATCGCTTTCTGCTCGCCTGTCTTCACGTCCATCGCGTAGCAGCAATCATAGTCGTAATTCTCACCGCCATAGGCGACATAATAGACCGTGCCGTCATAGTAATTGAAATAATCGCCGATGGGGCCCTGATGCAGGACAGTGATCTCCTTCGTTTCGGGGTCAAGATGGCAGTAATCGCACATATCGTCCCAGAAATATATGCCTGTGTCGTCTGCGCTGAAAAATGCCGCATCGTATTTGCCTTCAAACAGGATCTCGCGCTCGTTTGCTTCGGTATTGTATGCATACAGCGTTCCGCTTCTGAAATCATACAGATACAGCTTACCCTCATAGTACGTGGTCGGCGCACAGCTCTCGTACAGAAGCGTTTGTGCGCTGCCATCCAGTTCCGCATGAAAGGTTCGCATGACGTTGTTCTCATCGCGGCAGTCATAATAAATACCGCTTTCCGTTACAAGGAACGTATGGCAATAACCATCCACGAGCTTTTCCGCTTCACTTCCATCCGTGCGCACACGCCAGAGAGAAAACCCATCCCGGAAGTTTGAAAAATAGACCCAGCCACCCAGCACATTGATGCTGCTGGGCGCATAGTCCTCCGGCGGCAGCAGGGCGCGG
>ERZ779840.1423-NODE-1423-length-23046-cov-6.302423_pt1 | contig 23046 bp, 21 predicted proteins | sample MGYA00511561_ERZ779840 | MGnify/ENA primary metagenome ERZ779840 (study PRJEB29588, sample SAMEA2162036) | human gut metagenome | biome: human gut; feature: human-associated habitat; material: faeces | place: Denmark | collected 2008/2010 ...
GACAGACAGACAGACAGACAGACAGACAGACAGACAGACAGACAGACAGACAGAGTAAGTCTGTCCTTTTCTGCTGCCCTCATATATTGTCAACAGGCGCGGCCTGCCCGAAGTGTTTTCGGACAGGGCGCGCCTTTTCGCGCTCTGACGGCAGGGGGTGACACGGGATGAAGAAGCTATTTTCCTTCCTTCGCCCCCGCACTCAGGCGCGGGATCGTGAGAGCGACGGCGACGGAAAGCGATTCCCACCGGGGTTCATAGGAGGTGGGGCGGATCGATCGGTATAACACCTTCTGCCCGGTGACCGCGCACCGGGACACAAAACGCGGACAATGAATTTCCGATCAAAAGGAGGAAGAAAAACGATGAGAAAACGGATACTGAGCATCCTGCTCTGCCTCGTCATGGTGGTGGGCCTGTTCCCCACAATGGCCTTTGCAGCAGATGGCAGCGGTGCAACGACAGGCAGAGGTACAAAAAGCGACCCCTACTGCGTTTCGACTTATGCTGAGATGAAGCGCCTTCTGCAAACGCGGGCAAGTTATTATATTAAAGTAGTCGGGATGGATAATAATGCAACGAATGGCGACACTCCAGTTCGTATACTATACGGAGAAACAGACTATAAACCAATGGAGGCTGCGATAAGTATTCCGCGTAACGCACACCATCATTTGGAAATTGCTACAAATATTTGGTTTGTAGCTGATCCCACGAAAAAAGAGAATGGTAGTATTAAGAATCTATTTGCCCGACTAATTGATGTGGAAACCGGTTCATCCCTTGAAGTTACCGGAACCGGCTCTCTCCGGGTGGAAGTCAATGCGCTAACTGCGACGAATGTGATCATCTGCAACTGGGGCGGCGAGCTGACCATTGATGGCAGCGTTACGCTGAATGGCATTCAGGATTTCCATTCTAATGTTGCGACAAGGCCGATTTGGATCAATGGCGGCGTTACCAATATTAAAGGCGGCTACATTTATGGCCACAATAACGTGACAACCATAAATTATGGAGGCTCTTCTGCAATTCGCTTCGGCGAAACCTTAGCTGAAGGCACGGCGCTGAATATTTCAGGAGGCACAATTAAGCAGGTCAATAATAGCACCAATCAGGGAAATGAAAATTCCTGTGCGCTTTATGTACGCGATGATGAGGCTGCCAATGCAATCCACCTGACCGGCGGAATCTTTGAGGGTGGCATAAAGATGGCAGAGGACAGGCCGCTTTCCGATCTGTTGGCCGCGGGATACCAGTTTTATGACATGAGCGCAAGTACCATTTTTGACGGCTCTGTTAGCAAAACGCAGAAAAAGCTCATAGTTACACCTACCGGCGTTAATCCTACTGTTATCGATAAGGTTAGCCTGAACATCAAATCTCCGAATGAGCGCAAAACCCTTTCAGATTTGGAGTGTGGTTACAGTCCAAATAACAAGATGGTCCTGAGTAATTTCATCGTTTGTAAGGGGCTGAATAATACTTCTGATAAGATTGAAGACAATAATACACCTTATGATCCTAACGAGGATTATACGGTAATGTATGTCTTTCGGGCAAACGAAGGTTTTAGTTTTTCGACTGATAGTTCTTCTTTGACTGATGTAAATGTGACGGTCACCGGCGGCGATTTCTGGATGGCAGACAACCTTGGCGGCACGACAAACAAGCTTCGTGTTTTTGTGAACTTCCCAGGAGACACACCCATCGAAAGCGTGACGCTGAACGTCCCTGAATTGAAGGTGGGGGATACACCAGGTGACTTCACGCTTTCCGGCACCAACACCGGTGTCAGCGCTGTCACTACGGAATGGAAAGACATTCCTCCGACCGGGGTAGTAGAAAGTACCTCCTATAGTGCATTTGTAAGGTTGAAGGCAGAAAACGGCTATGTCTTTGATGCCAATACCAACGTGACGCTGATTGGCGATTACTGGGGCAGTAATACCGGCATCAGTAGCGACGGCAAAACGATGACTGTCCTTGTGGGTGTGCGCATTCTACATAAACACACTTTCGGGGCCTGGAAAGATTTAGGAAACAGCGAGTATCATTTCCGGGAGTGTAGCTGCCTTTCGCAGGAAAAAGAGCCGCATGAATGGGAATACCTTGAAGGTCAGGATAAGTACAAGTGTACCGTGTGTGGGCATGAGATTGACGGTGAAAAGGAGCGTATCACCTATGTGTATGCTTCTCCACGCAGCCCGATTGCCGGTGAACATCCCGGCGACTACACACCGGCAGAATGGGTAAAGATTGGCGGCGCAAATTACAAGGTGGAGAGCATTGTTTGGAAGAACATGGACGACACCGATGTAACTACGTTTGAAAGCGGCAAAATCTACAAAGGCACTGTGACCTTTAAGGCTAATACAGGGTTTGCGTTTGATGGGGATAGAATCTATGGCAGCAAAATTTTTGACTCAAGTAATGCTGAAATTGTAGGCGATTATTCGCTTGCTGACGGAGGCACAACCCTGACCGCTACCTTCAAACTGAAGGATGAGAAAGTTGTCAGACCCGGTCTGAAGGCCAAGGTCAAGCTGCCTACTCTGAATGACAAGATCGGTCAAAGCCTTCCGGCAGTTGATCTTGTAGACACCATCCTTCCGGAAAACGTTGAGCTTGTGTATTCCGTATGCGAAGACAACATTTTCACTGGCACAGCTATAACTGATCCTAATTACAAGGTAAAGCCGAATCAGACGTATAGCTATGTGGCAATGCTGAAACTTAAAGACGGCAGTGACATTACAAATGCGTTTAATGTTTCCTACATGGTTACAGACGACGGAGATGCTGAAACTTATATTGATACCTTGCCTGGAGTTGGTGTCCTCGCCGTGTATAAGACACCCGATACCAGCAAGATCAACAATGTTGCACTGACGATTACCGCCCCGAAATACGGCGAAGCCCCAGCAACCACGGCCACCGGAGCCAATGACACCCTGTACACCGTTGGCACACCGACATGGTCTCCTGCTGTGACGGACGGCAAGTTTGGCGCAGCGGCCTACACCGTTTCCATCCCTGTGACCGCAAAGAGCGGCTACACCTTCGATGCAAACTGCCTCTACACCGTCAACGGCTATGTGGCAACTTATGCGGATGGTAAGGTTAGCTACGAATTCCCGGCGCTGACAGCCCCCCATGAGCATAATTTCGGCACATGGACATGGTGGAACGGCAGTGAGCATTACCAAAGCTGCACCTGCGGTGAAATGCAGTTTGAAGCGCATGACTTCACTGATTGGGCTCCCAACGCAGACAACAGCACCCACAGCCGCACTTGCCGGAAATGCAAAAAGGCCGGTGACGCCACAAACTACACCGAAACCGCCAAGCACAACTGGCAGTGGGTGGTAGACACTGCGGCAACCCCCAATGCAGCAGGCAAAAAGCATGAAAAATGCACCGATTGCGGCATCGAGCGCAGAGAGAACACCGAGATTCCCATGCTGACCAGCATCATGGTGGAGCACCTGACCGTTGCCAAGCCCGTCAAGGACGCTGCCGCGGCTGCGCCCACCACCACCGACAGCACCTACCATGTGGCGAACACCGAGTGGATGGCAAAGGACGGCATGCCCCTTGCCATCGGCGAAAAGTTCCAGCCCGGTACGGTCTACACCGTGAAGATCACGCTGGAGACCGCTGGCGCAGGCGTATTCTCCGTTAAGTCCACCTACAACACCATCGAGGGCAAGACGGCCACGGTCAGCCCCAATCTGACCGGCGATAACCACGCGGACAGCGTGATCCTGACCTACACCTTCGATGCCACCGAGGGCACCTATGTTCCCACCAAGCCCGCCATCACCACCGTTGCCCTGCCGGACGGCAAGGTGGGCGATGCGTACAGCCAGACCTTGGCTGCCACCGGCACCAACCCCATCGCTTGGAGCATCGAGACTGGCAATCTGCCTGACGGCCTGACGCTGGTGGGCGACACCATCAAGGGTACGCCCTCCAAGGCCGGCGATTTCAAGTTCACCGTCAAGGCCACCAATGGCGGCGGCTCTGACACGAAGGAGCTTACCATCAAGGTCGCCGACGCGGAGGCTGCCAAGTATCACAACGTTACCCTGAGCGGCGCGGGCACCGGCGCTACCGGCGCTGGCAGCCATGCGGCAGGAACCACGGTCAATATCTACGCCGGAACCAAGTCTGGCTACACCTTCAACGGCTGGACCTCCGACGATGTGACCGTCCTCAGCGCCAGCAGCAAGAACGCCAGCTTCGTCATGCCGGATAAGGACGTCACTGTCAAGGCCAACTGGGTCTACAACGGCGGCGGCAGCAGCGGCGGCGGTTACACCTACTACACCATCAAGGCCACCGCAGGCGTGAACGGCTCCATCTCTCCCACCGGCAATGTCAGCGTCCGCGAGGGCCGGGATCAGACCTTCACCATCACCCCGAATAAGGGCTACGCCGTCGCCAAGGTGCTGATCGACAGCAAGAACGTGGGCGCGGTGAAGTCCTACACCTTCGAGAATGTGAAGAAGAACCACACCATCGAGGTCGTCTTTATGAAGGCCAGCGGCAACCCCCAGACCGGCGTGTTCGTGGACGTGCCGGAGGGCAGCTACTATGAGGAAGCTGTCAACTGGGCCGTGGAAAAGGGCATCACCACCGGCACCGATGCGACCCACTTCTCCCCGGACGGCATCTGCACCCGCGCGCAGGCGGTCACCTTCCTGTGGCGCGCAGCCGGTAGCCCCGCCGCAAAGTCCAGCGCCATGCCCTTTGCCGATGTGAAGGCTGGCAGCTACTACTATGACGCGGTGCTGTGGGCCGTGGAGAACGGCATCACCAAGGGCACCAGCGAGACCATGTTCAGCCCCGACGCCACCTGCTCCCGCGCGCAGATCGTCACCTTCCTGTGGCGCTCCCAGAAGTCCCCGGCAGCGGGTACGGCCAATCCCTTCACCGATGTGAAGGCAAGCGCCTACTACGCTGACGCGGTGCTGTGGGCTGTCAAGGAGGACGTCACCAAGGGCACCACCAACACCACGTTCAGCCCTGACGCCAACTGCACCCGCGCACAGATCGTCACCTTCATCTGGCGCGCTCTTGCGGAGTAAGCGCGTATGACTGAAAAGGAATGGCAGCAGATAAAGCAGCTTGACATCTCATTTGTGGTCATTGGCGGCGTTGGAACGCTGCTGATCACCGCCATGATAGTTGCTCTTTCGTACTTGGGCTGGTTTGATTAGTTCACCGACAGCGGGCTTTTATCCTCTCTGGATGAGTGGCTGGTGACGGTGCTGATCGGAGGCATTCTGCTCGTGCCATTCCTCATAGTAACGGTCATCGGTATTCTGTTGGTGCGGAGCGATCTGCGCATCGAGCGCGAGCGCCGCAAAAAGCCGCCAGAGCCGCCGGATGAGTTTCCCAGTCTATACGAATGGCTGAATAGCAAGGCCGCTGGCAAAGACCCATAAGCGAACATTGGACAGCGCAGCGGACGGGCATCTCGCCCCGAAGCTGCGCTGTTCCTTTTTCTCTATAAGAAACATTTTGTCCGAACACACAACACTTTGAGCCATGCCGCTGCTCCAGCGCGGCAGGAGAACGCATTATGAAAAGAATCAGACGAATCATCCGACCCATGCTCTGCATGGTGGTTTTGCTCTTTGCCATGACCACGGGCGTCATGGGCTGCTATCAGAAAGGCCCCGATCCCATTGAAGATTCCTCCGGCACCTCCGAAGTGGAGGCGACCCCCATTCCCACCGTCAACCGGCAGGCAGAGCTTGCCGACGCCAAAAGCAGGAACCCCGACGCCGTGGCGTGGCTGTATATCCCCGGCGCGGAGGTGGACGACCCCGTGATGCAGGCGGAGGACAACGGCTTTTACCTCAACCGGGACGAGCTGCAGGAGTACAGCACATGGGGCTGCTACTACGCCGACTGCCGGAACCATCTCAGCGGGCGGGACGCGCTGGATACCAACACCGTCATCTACGGCCACTCCTCCAACGACTGCGACCCGGACGGTGTGCGGTTCACCAAGCTGCACCGCTATATGGACGCAGACTTCGTGAAGGAGAACCCCTACATCTACCTTTCCGTGGACGGGGACGACCTGATCTTCCAGATCACCGCCCTGTTTATTACGGACACCGGCTTCGACTATATTGACCCCAATCCCATGGGGAGCAAGCTCACTGAGTTCTTCCAGACCGTGGAGAAGAAAAACTGGCTGGATATTGACGGTGTGACCTTCTCCGAGGGGGATACCTTCCTGACCCTCTCCACCTGCTGCCGAAAGTACGACAAGACCAACAGCGGCAATCAGCGGCTTGTGGTCATGGCAAAGCTGCTGCCGGAGGGAGCCACGGAACAGGCGTTCACCGTCAAGCTGGTGAAGAAGCCGGAAATGCCCTGAAAGAAATCAGAATACGACGATAATAGGACACCCATCCTTGCGGTACTGAAAAGCAGCGTATGGTATAGGGAAAACGGCGGCTGCTCTGTACGGGGCAGCCGTCGTTTTTGCTGTCCCAACATTTTTCAGATGAAAGGGACCTATGCGTATGACAGGAGAGCACAGGAGGTGCCGCTAATGCTGCGGCGACGAGCCGCGCCGGGAGCATAACCGGGCGATACCCGGACACCGTAGGATACCTATGCCCTCTGGCAGCCGCCGACAATTTCCATACTGAACCGCACCAAAGCGCCCATGCAGGCTTTTATGCCTGTGTGGGCGCTTTTTGTCGTTCCCGGCACTTCTTCGCCGTGGGCTGCCGCTCCCCGCCGCCCTTCGTTCTGGAAGGAACATCCACCCGAACAGAACGAAAGGAGCGCAGCATGAACCGCGAGAAAAATATTTTTGAGAAATTTCCGCAAAAATGGCCAAAAGGGGTGTTTGCAAGACGAGTAGGGGGTGAAAGGGGAAACAACGACCTGCCTTCCGGCGCGAAGGGAGGTGAAAAAATGGACCTCGACCGTCACGACGAACACAAGCAGCACGCCTTTGACAGCTTTTGCAAAAAGGTGATACGGTGCGAAGCCTACAACGCCTACCGCGCAATCGGGCGCCGGCAGGATCTTGAGATCCCGTTCAGCCAGTTGCCGGAGGAGGCGATGGAGACGCTTGCGATCTGGGACGTCTACCCCTGGGAATACACATCCTTCCCTGTGGGCGGCGACGTGATCCTCATTAAGGATGACCGGCTGGCCGACGCGCTGACCGCCCTGCCTCAGAGATTCCGGGATATCCTTCTGATGTACTGGTTCCTGGAGCTGGCAGACCGGGAGATCGGCGAGAGGCTGAGCCTGTCCCGGAGAACGGTCAACAACCGCAGGCAGCAGGCCTATGAGCTGCTGAAAAGGCTGATGGGAGGTGACGCGAATGAGTAAGCGCAGAACCGCGCGAAGCAGCCTGATCCCTTACCCGGTGATCGCCGCCGCCGTGCGGGGCGACCCGGAAGCCGTAAACCGTGTGCTGGACCACTATTCCGGCTACATAGCGGCACTGTCCATGCGTAGGGGCTGCAATCAGAACGGAAACCCCTGCTTTGCTGTGGACGAGGAGATCCGCCGTCGAATTGAGACGAAGCTGATCGTCGCCATCCTGAGTTTCGACCTGAACTGAACCCAGGCAGGCCTTAACCGTGCGCCCCCCTTTCCGCGCGGCTGAGCCCTTTGCTCCTTGACAAAGAAAGCCCGGCAAATCCCGGCGCAGCATAGAGCAGACGGATACATTCCCGTCTGTGCGGAGCCATACGGCCGGTGCGCCATGACCCTCCAACGGGGCGAGCGATATCCACCGGGACGCAAAGCGGGCAAGGCAGCCCGCGGGCCACGATGCACAGGCGGGGCGATACTCCCTTGCAGTCACAGTCCGGGCGTGCAGCCGTATTCAGGAGGTGAGGCGTCGCAGGCAATGAGCAGGGCCGCGCGAGAACCGCGCGGGGGTGGGATTCCCGTGGAGCTGATAGGCCATTCAGCCGTCCGTTTCTGCTGTTCTTTGTAAGCTATCAAAAAATGATTTGTTTTCAGACGATTAGAAAGGGGCTAACTATGCAAACGACCGTTTCATCTGAAAAGAAATACGCCCCGCCAAAGCGGAGCGAAAAACAGATCGGCAACACAACCTTTATCGTCAATTCCTTCTTTCGGGAAAAGGGCGATGAGGGTATTGCCGTAAAGCTGGAACGTCTGATGAAAGCGGACGTTCAGAAAGAAGCTACAACTTAATTCTCCCAAACAGGCAGACAGGGACAAAAAGACGCGGTATAATGAAGGTGACTTCAAAACCGTGTTTGACTGCCGGATGGGAGGTTACTATGTATCATCAGTCAAACACCGCTGCCGCGCTTCAATTCCCTTACAGCGCTATGAGCGTCGAAGCTGTTACCGCTTTGTACTGCCGTTTGTCGCGTGACGATGAATTGCAGGGCGACAGCAACAGTATCATCAACCAGAAAAAGATCCTTCAACGCTACGCACTTGACCACGGCTACAAAAACTATCGCTTTTATATTGATGACGGCATTTCGGGTACGACGTTCAACCGCCCTGGCTTCCAGCAAATGATTGCGGATATCGAAGCCGGCCTTGTCAATCGGGTCATTATCAAGGATATGTCACGCCTGGGCCGTGATTATCTGCAAGTGGGCATGTATACCGAGATCATGTTCCCGGAGCATGACATTCACTTTATTGCTGTCAACGATGGCGTGGACAGCACCCAGGGTGATAATGAGTTCACCCCTTTTCGGAACATCATCAATGAGTGGTATGCGAAAGACACCAGTAAGAAGATCCGTGCCGTGATGAAGGTCAAGGGCAACGCTGGCGAGCATCTGACGACCCTGCCGCCCTATGGCTACATGAAGTCTCCTGACAACAAAAAGCTGTGGGTCAGGGACGAGGACGCCGCAGCGGTGGTCTATGAGATCGGCCTATATGTGATGGACGGCTTCGGGCCGTCTCAGATTGCAAGGAAGCTGACAGAGCGAAGGGTCTTGACCCCGGCCGCCTATTATGCCAGCAAGGGCCGGAAAGCAAGCAATATCAAGCGGGGCTTGCCCTACGCATGGGATGCCTCCACCGTAGCGGATATCATGGACCGCTGGCGGGAGTACCTGGGGCACACGGTCAATTTCAAGACGAGGAAGAAGTCCTACAAGAGCAAAAAGGTCATCCATAATCCGGAAAGCGAGTGGATGATCTTTGAGAACACCCATGACCCGATCTGGACGGAGGCAATCGCAGACGCCGCGAGAGCAGCAAGGCAGACGCGCCGGCGTCCTACAAAAATGGGAGAAATGGGGATGTTCTCCGGCATGATGTTCTGCGCAGACTGCGGATCTGTCATGTATCAATGCAGAGCCACCAACTTCCGGCGCGAGCAGGAATACTACCTGTGCGCCGGCTACCGAAAGAGCCGTGACTTCTGCGGTCAGACCCATTCCATCCGCACGGTGATCTTGGAGGAATTGATTCTGGAAAACCTGCGGGAGATCGTTTCCTTCGCCTCCCGCAGTAAGGACGAATTTGTGAGGCTGGTCATGGACAGTGACCTGCGGCAGCGCGACCGGGATCTTGCAAAGCGGAAACGGCAGCTTGCCGATTCCGAAAAGCGGATCACAGAGCTGGATGCTATCTTCAAGCGGCTCTATGAGGACAACATTTCGGGCAAGCTCTCCGATGAACGCTTTCAGAAGCTCTCTGCGGACTATGAGAAGGAAGAACAGGAGCTCAAGGTGCTGACGAGTTCCCTTCGGAAAGAAGTGGAGCTGGAGGAAAGCAAATCGGCGGATGTTGATCGTTTTCTCTCCGTTGTGGAGAGGTACACGGATATCCCGGAGCTCACGCCCTGCATCCTCCATGAGTTCGTGGAGAAAATCATTGTCCATGCGGCCAGCGACCCGAAGGGCAAGAATCGGACGCAGGAGATCGACATTTACTACAAGGGTATCGGAGCCTTGGAAATGTCAAAAGTCACGGCATCAATGGAAAAATGAGAAAACGGTACAGCCGAAGCTATACCGTTCTCTCTTTCCTCACAATGTTTTCTTATCGGGAGCTGCCTTTCGGCTCTGCTGCTTTTCTGTTTCCGTAAAGGAATCGGAGCCGCAAAGCTGCTCCGATTCCTTTACTCTTTATCCTCTTACCCCTTGATATCCGCCGCTATGGCGTCGGCAAGGGTGTCGAGCTCCGCAAGCTGGCTCTCCGCGAGGGAGGAGCGCAGCGTCACATTCTCTCCGATGAACTCGCACTTCTTGAGTGCCGAGAGCATTTCACGCATCAGCTTGCCGCTCGTGGGCGCCCATGTGCCGTTCTCTATGACAGCGATCTTCCTGTTCTGAAGATTGTGGTTCACAATGTCATGCAGAAGGTTCTCCATCGTCACGAATACGCCGTTGTTATAGGTCGTCGCCGCAAAGACAAGGTGGCTGCTTCTGAACGCCGCGGAGAGGATGTGGTTTGCGGGGATGACCGAGGTGTCGAACATGCGCACCGTCACTCCGCGCTCGCAGAGCTTTGCGGCAAGGACGTTCGCAGCATTCTCCGTGTGGCCGTACACCGATGCATACGCCAGCATGACGCTCTTTTCCTCCGGTGCATAGCTGCTCCAGAGCTGGTACTTCTCAAGATACGCCCCGAAGTCCTTACGCCACACGAAGCCGTGCAGCGGGCAGACATAGGCGATCTCCAGCGCCGCGGCCTTCTTCAGCACCGCCTGCACCTGCATGCCGTACTTGCCGACGATGTTGGTGTAGTAGCGCCGTGCCTCGTCAAGAAACTCGGCCATGAAGTCGCATTCGTCCGCAAAGAGCTTGCCGTTGAGCGCGCCGAAGGTGCCGAACGCGTCCGCCGAGAAAAGTATCTTATCCGTCAGGTCGTAGGTCATCATGACCTCCGGCCAGTGTACCATCGGCGCCATGACGAAGGTCAGCTCGTGGCGTCCGGCCTTGAAGGTGTCGCCCTCCTTGACGATGTCCATCCGCGTGCTGAAATCGTCGCCGCGGAAAAACTGCGCTATCATCGTCCTTATCTTGTCGTTGCATATCACGCGCGTCTCCGGGTGGCGCTGCAGAAGCAGTTCAAGCGTCGCCGCGTGATCCGGCTCCATATGCGAGACGACGATGTAGTCAAGCCCGCGCCCGCCGAGCGCATGGTCGATGTTCTCAAAGAACTGCCCGAACACGGCCTTGTCCACCGTGTCGAAGAGCACGGTCTTTTCGTCCGTCAGCAGGTATGAATTGTAGGAGACTCCGTTCGGCACATCGTATGCGCCCTCGAAGCATACGAGCCGTCTGTCGTCCGCGCCTACCCAAATAAGATCATCCAGAACCTTTCTTGTGCAATACATAAGCGTACCTCCCTCAGTTAATAAGTTTTTTTATCTCAATCAGGCTCATGCCCGTTTCCTTGGCTATCTTCACAAGGTCGTCATACTCGGCTTTCTGCCGGGAAACGCCCCAGCCGGATGCGCGCTTGATGCCTACCGTTCCTATGCCGCTGTCCTGCTGCGCCGCCGCCCTGCTGAGCACATGCCTTGCGCATACGTGCTCGCGCACGCCGAGCGTCGTCGTGTTCCTGAAGATGCAGCGGAGAATGTCGTCTCGCTGCTCCCGACGGCACAGGCAGCTGAGCATCGTCCCCGGGCGGCACTTCTTCATGCCGATCGCCGTGAACCACACGTCGAGCGCCCCGGTCTCGAACAGCCGCTCCATCGCAAAGCCGAGCTCTTCCCCGGTCATGTCGTCGATATTGCAGCTCAGCTCCAGCACCTCATCGTGCTGCCTCTCCGTCTCGCCCAGCAGGACGCGGACGGCGTTTAGCACCTCAAAGTCTTTTTTGCCAGTCCCGTAGCCCGCCATGCTGACGGTCATCACCGGCGCTTCGCCGAACTCGTCCACGAAATATCTGAGCAGCGCCGCGCCCGTCGGGGTGCACAGCTCGCTCTTTATCTCGCCCGAATACGTGGGTATGCCGCGCAGTATAAGCTCCGTCGCCGGGGCAGGTACGGGCAGCACGCCATGCGCGCACTTCACTGTTCCGCTGCCGACGTTAATGGACGAGGCGTACACCTTCTCCGGCGCGAGCAGGTGCATCAGCATGCACACGTTCAGCACGTCCGCCATCGCGTCAATGCTGCCTACCTCATGGAAGTGCACGTTCTCAACGGTGCAGCCGTGTACGCTGCTCTCCGCCTCGGCGATTATCTTATAGACCTCTGTCGCGTCGTGCCGCACCTTTTCCGGGAGCGGCACAGACTCGATAAAGCGCATGATCTCCCCAATGTCCGTGTGCCTGTGGTGATCGTGGTACTGCGCTCCCTCACTCTCCTCGTCGCCGTCTATCGTCACGGTGATGTGTGTGCCGATCACGCCGCACTTGGTGTCGGCCGCGGCGCTTACGACCGCTTTGCCGTCAAACACCCTGTTCATCTCCGCAAGGAACTTCTCTTTCTCGGGGTACAGCTCCAGCAGTGCCGCGGTGAGCATATCCCCCGCCGCGCCCATCGAGCAGTCAAAATACAGCGCTCTCATACACTTTTCTCCCTGACCTTCGGGTCTATCGTCACGGAGTCAAAATACTCCGCCAGCTTCTTCTCTATCTCCGGTAAGCGCTCGTGCGCGCGCTCCGTCTGCCCTGCTGTGAATTGCAGCAGAGCGCCGTTTCCTCGCACGCGGACGCGGAAATCCGTGAAGCCGAGTGAAAACAGATAGTCCTCGCTCTGCTCGACGGCGCGCAGCTTCTCCGCCGTGATCTGCTCACCGCTCGCTATGCGCGTGGCAAGGCAGGCGTAGGCAGGCTTATCCCATGTCGGCAGCCCCGCCTCGTGCGACATGCGGCGTATCTCCGCTTTCGTCAGGCCGCATATCCTCAGCGGCGAGAGTATCCCCTCCTCGCCGAGCGCCTTGTAGCCGGGGCGGTCGGCGATATCGTCGCTGGCGTTCGTGCCGTCGATTATAAGCGCGTAGCCGTCGGCGCGGCTGCGCTCGCGTATCGCGCCCATTATGTGCTTCTTGCAGTAATAGCAGCGGTCAGGCGGGTTTGCCGTGACCTCCGCGCAGGAAACGATGTCCTGCTCTATAAGTCTCATCCGCACACCGAGCTTGCGGGTAAGCTCGATCGCGTCGCGCAGCTCGAACTCCGGCTGGAACTGCGACTTCACATAGTACGCCGCAACGTCCGCGCCGCAGCGGCTCGCCGCGTACAGCAGATAGGACGAATCCACGCCGCCGGAGAAAGCCAGCGCGATCTTAGGGTGCTCTTCAAAAAATTCCTCAAGGGTCATGTGTGTCTCTCCAGTTACTCAGTCAAGGTGGTTTATCATGCTTGCCATATAGCCCGCGCCGAAGCCGTTGTCGATATTCACGACCGACACGCCGCTCGCGCAGGAGTTGAGCATACTCAGCAGCGCCGCAATGCCGCCGAGGGACGCGCCATAGCCCACGCTCGTCGGCACCGCGATAACAGGGCAGTCGGCAAGCCCGCCGATGACCGAGGGCAGCGCCCCCTCCATCCCGGCCACGGCGACGATGACACGCGCGGACATTATATCCTCCATGTGCGACAGCAGCCTGTGTATGCCCGACACACCGACGTCGTAGAGCCGCAGCACCTCATTGCCGAGCACCTCCGCCGTCACGGCGGTCTCCTCCGCAACGGGGATATCGCTCGTCCCGCCGGTCGCGACGACTATCCGCCCCTTGCCGGTCGGCTCCGGGCGCTCGCCTATTATTCCGGTTCTCGACATCGGGTTGTATTCCAGCGGCAGCTGTGCTCCCACATAGTCCGCCGCTTCCTTGTTCATCCTTGTTACGAGCGCGGTCTTCTGTCCGTTTTCCAGCATCGCCCTCGCGATGGACAGAATATGCTCCTTGGTCTTGCCCTCGCCGTAGATCACCTCCGGTACGCCTTGGCGTATTCCGCGGTGGAAGTCTACCTTTGCAAACTCGCCTATCTCCATAAACGGCTGCATCTTCAGCTTGAGCGCCGCCTCTTCCGGTGAAACGATCCCATCCGCTACTTTCTTGAGCAGCTCCGTCATCTCAGTTTTATCCATTGTATCAGCTCCTGTCCTGCATGCGGAATAGCTCTGTCCGAAAACATTTTATAATTATACAGCACCGCACGGATTTGCGCAAGCACTCTTGTGTCAGCAGTGCACTCCTCTCTGAAAGCACGATGTTTAGTTCTTAATATTTTCAAAAGATGATAAAATTTTCTGGACTTTTTTAGTTTCATGGTGTACACTACATATAGTAGTTTGGCATTATTTTTCATTACCATTTTGTCTATTGCTGCGTTTTATTTGTAATATGATGAAAAAGCCTTTTTTCAAAACAACATATCGCATACTGTGCGCCGCTCTGGCGGCTGCGGTCGTGCTGCCCTTCTCTCCCGAAGCATATGCGCTGACGGGTGAGTTTCAGTGCGGCCTTGAGGAGCACACGCATTATGATGCCTGCTACACTCCCGTCCTCATCTGCGAGCTTGAGGAAGCTCCCGAGTATCATGTGCATGATGATAATTGCTATGAGCAGTGCGAGGTGCTTGTCTGCGCCGATGGGAACCATGCGCATGACGAGAGTTGCTTTGATCTTCAGTCTGTCCTGACCTGCACTCTGCCCGAATATGACATTGAGGGCGGGCACAGGCATATTGACAGCTGTTATGAAAAGGAACTGCATTGCACAGTCCCCGAGCACAGCCACAGCAGGAGCTGCTACTATGTCTCCATGGACAATGTCGAGACGCCTGAGGATTGGGAAGCCACGCTGCCTGATTCTCTGTCCGGCAACTGGCGTGACGATTTCGTATCTGTCGCGCGCTCCCAGCTTGGCTATACTCCGCTCGCTGAAAATTCCATCCCCGCCGAGGATGGGTCGACCATGCTGCCCTATACCCGTTACGGCGATTGGTACGGTTTCCCCTACGGTGAGTGGTGCGTCATGTTCGTCTCGTTCTGCGCAAATTACGCCGGAATCCCCCGTGCCGCCGTGCCGTATGAATCCGGCTGCATTGCAATGGTCGAAAAGTTCAGGCAAGCCGGTGCGTTCGAGGCCGGCAGGAGCTATGTCCCCCGGCGCGGCGACCTTGTGTTCGTCTCATATGATGGTGGTCTGACGCCCACGCACATCGGTATCGTCACCGACGCTGCCGTGGCCTCCGGTTCTTCCGGTGCGTTCAGCTTTGTGGATATCGAAGGCAACAGCGCCGGTACTGTGCGCGAGCGTCCGCGCCTGACGACGGATGCGGATATCTTCGGGTACATGAACATGGAAAAGGTCATTGACAACTGGAACGGTACCCGCCGCGCGCTCGTTGACTGCGGCGGCACATCGCTCTGCTTCAAGTATCCCGCGGAGGAAGCGGCAGATTTTGACACGCTCCGTGCCGTGAGCATCAGCAAAGGCAGTGCCGAGTACGCCCAGCTTACCAAAGCACTCCCGGCTTATCTTTCCGGCGAAGCCGGGTGCAGCTTTTACCGTATTAACGCGGTGCTTTCGGGCAAAACCGTCTCCCTCTCCCGCCCCGATACCGTGAGCTTTGCCGACAGCGCTGACTTCTATGACCTGAGCGCCGGCATCATCGAGCACGGCGGTGCGATCTACGCCTATGTCTGCCCGACCGGTGCATAACGCTCACTTGACAAGATAATGCATACTGCTTTATAATTGCCGGGTTCACGGAATATCCGTCGAACCCGGTAATTTCTTTATACGCAGGTGAGGCAATGAGATCTTACAATTCCGATAAACTCAAGCTTATAATCGCGCTTCTCATATACGGCACGATCGGCGTCGTCAGAAAGAACATTCCCTATCCCTCCAGCTTCATCGCGTTTGCCCGCGCCGCTATCGGCTTTCTCTTCCTGCTATGCTTCCGCCTGATCACGCACCAAAAGATAGACCGCACCGCTGTGAAGCGCAATTTCAAAACGCTACTCCTCTCCGGTACGCTGCTCGGCTTCAACTGGCTGCTGCTCTTCGAGGCGTATAATTATACCTCCGTCGCCGTGGCCACGGTGTGCTATTATATGTCCCCCGTCTTCCTCACGCTGGCCTCCCCGCTCCTCGGAGAGCGGCTGACCGTGCGCAAGCTCGGCTGCGTTGCTGTGGCGCTGCTCGGTATGGTGCTCGTCTCCGGCGTTCTGGAGACCGGGCTGTACGGCCTCAAGGGCATCATTCTCGGCCTTGTCTCCGCCGTTACCTACGCCGTTATCGTCATGCTCAACAAGACGCTCAAGGACATCTCCGCCGGTGACAGGACTATAATGCAGCTCGGCATTTCGAGCATTGTGATGCTGCCTTATGTGCTGCTGACTGAAAACGTCGCCGCGCTCGAGTTCACTTTCGCGCCTGTCATGCTGCTCCTCGTCGCGGGCATTATCCACACCGGCTTTGCATACACCCTCTACTTCGGCGGTATCGCCGGCATCCCCGCACAGACCGCCGCCGTGCTCAGCTACATAGACCCCATAACCGCGATCCTTCTGTCCGTCGTCCTCCTCCGCGAGGACATGAGCGCCGTCTCCGCCATAGGCTGCGTGCTCGTCATCGGCGCAATGCTCGTCAGCGAGATCGAGCCGAAGAAGAAAAGGATCCCAGCCGCCGAACAATAAATTTTCCACCACTGCTCCGTTTCACACGGAGCAGTTTTTATTTTCCCCGTCTTGACATAGCCGCCGGTGCCGCAATATAATGGTTCAAACCTTATAGTTGGAGGAGAGTTTATGGATCTGCAAAAGCTGTCGATCGGCCAGATGGCCGAGCTTAATCATGTCAGTGAACAGACGCTGAGGTTATACGACAAGGAAGGTTTGCTCGTCCCCCGCTGTGTCGACCCTGTCACGGGTTACCGTTATTATCACATCATCCAGTCTGCAAAGCTCGACCTCATCCAGAACATGAAGGTCTACGGAATGACGCTGCGGCAGATACGCAGCTTTCTCGACAGCAACGATCCCGCGGCGCTGCGCGCTCTGCTCACCGAGCAGGCCGACAGCATTGAGGAGCGCATCCGGCAGCTACGCCGCTCGCAGAGCGCCATCACTCGTACGCTCGATAACTACCGCCGCTATGAGGCAATGCCGCGAAACGGTGAAATTTTCCTCGAATATATTCCTGAGCGCCGCATTTTCCGCTATAGCTGCGACGTGAACTACTTCGATCAGGATGAAAGCGGCTACGAATACATGCTCCGTCAGATGAAAACCAACCTCGTCGCAAACAATATGCCGCTGTCGTATTTCACCAATATCGGCACTATAATCCGCCGGGAGCATCTTGTCCCGGACTCGCTGTTTTCAAACGAGGTCTTTCTTTTCGTCGATGAGGACGACAGCTCTCAGGCGATGGAGACGCTGCCCGCCGCGTCGTATCTCTGCCTGTGCTCGGACGAATTCAGCATGGAAGCCGCAAACGTCCGCCGCCTGCTGGACTATGTGCAGACACGCGGCTGCGAGATCGCCGGGGACTACATCTGTGAGGTCGTCGTCGACTTCCCGATGCTCGATTTTGACCGCCGCCGCATGTTCTATAAAGCACAAATCCCCGTGCGCTTTTTTGGTTGATTTGCGCAGTAAAATTTTCCTTGACATTATTGTAACAATAATCTGTATAATAAGCCTCGTAAGGTTGTTAAAAAACTAACCAAATTTTACAAACAATTTGAGGAGGCAATTATATGGATCGCAAAATCAAAGTCGTTCAGTACGGTGCAGGTAAGATGAGCCGCTATCTCATGCGTTATGTGCTTGAGCACGGCGGTGAGCTGGTCGGTGCTTTCTGCCGCAACAAGACCCACATCGGCAAGGATGTCTCCGAGATTATAGGCAACGGTTATCCCTTCGTCGGCGTCACGGTCGAGAACTCCGCCGACGCGGACAAGCGCATCGGTGAGCTCAAGCCCGATGTGTGCATCATCGCCACGCGCAGCACCGTCGCGGAGCTGGAGGATATCTTCACCATCTGCGCAAAGCACGGCGTCAACGCCATCACCACCTGCGAGGAAGCCCTCTATCCGTGGAACTCCTCCCCCGCTCTCACCGCAAAGCTCGATAAGCTCGCCAAGGAAGGCGGCTGCACACTCACCGGCGTCGGCTACTGCGACCTCTATTGGGGCACCATGGTCACGAACCTTGCCGGCTCCTCCCACAAAATCACAAAGATCGAAGGCAGCAGCTGGTATAACGTTGAGGACTACGGCGTCGCTCTTGCCGAGGGTCACGGCGCTGGCCTCACGATCGATGAGTTCAACAAGACCATCGGCTGCTATAATGACACTCCGTCCGATGAGATGAAGGAGCTTGTCGAGAGCGGCAAGTATGTCCCCTCCTATATGTGGAACCAGAACGGCTGGCTGTGCAGCAAGATGAATCTGCACATCACCTCCCAGACCCAGAAGTGCATCCCCTGCGTCGATAAGGAAGACCTCAAGTCCGAGACTCTCGGCATGGTCGTTAAGGCCGGCAACGCGACCGGTATGCGCGCCATCGTCACCACCGAGACCGAGGAGGGCATCACCCTCGTCACCGAATGCGTCGGCAAGATCTATAACCCCGAAGAGACCGACAAGAACGTCTGGACGCTGCACGGCGAGCCGGAGACGACCTGCATCGTCAATCAGCCCGCGACCGTTGAGCTGACCTGCGCCACGCTTGTCAACCGCATCCCGCAGCTTATTGACGCTCCCGCCGGTTATGTCACGACTGACCAGTTCCCGTACAATGAGTACATGGTTCACCCGATGAACAAGTACGTCAAGACCAAATAATTGATTTTCTCCTAAAATGGGCGCACTGCAATATTTGCAGTGCGCCCATTTGTCATCCGTCCTATGGACGGATTTCATTACCTTATGTCTGCGTACTCCTTCACCCATGCCTCGACTATGCGCTTTGCCGTCTCGTCGCCGCGCTGCTTCACCTCGATGACGACCGTGTCCTCATCGTTTGCCAGCACCGCGCGCAGGTTATCCGTCAGCATCGTGAACTTCTCACCCAGCCCGAAGCTTGCTCTCAGCTCCTCGGCGTTCTCCGCGCCCTTAATGACGCCTATTATCGGCGCATCAGAATTGAGCAGTTCCGCAAGCTCATTGCGGAATTGCGGTATCAGCATCTCAAATCCGCCGATCTCATCGAGCAGCACGAACGGATAGAACTCCGCCTCCTTGAGCATCTGAGCCGCGCTCTCGCGGAACACCTCGTTGTCCTTCCGCGGCGGTGTAGTGCCGAGGTCAAGAAAGCGCAGTCCATCAAAGCCGTCATGCCCAATTGCCGCCGCGGCGGGATAGAGGTCAAAGCCCTCGACGCGTCCGTCGCCGTCCGTCACGCGCTCCGTTATAAAGCCGCCCGCGTAGCCTGCCGCGCTGCCGAGAGCCTGTCTTATGATAGTAGTCTTGCCAATGCCCGACGGTCCGGTAAGGAAAAGATGTTTCTTCATGTTTTTCACTCCAAGGTTGGTTTACTTTAAATTATACTCACCCGCACGCCATTTGTAAATACGCCCATTATATTAACTCTTGATGTTTGGTCGGTTTTGGTATATTCTATAGAGAGAGCAAATTATATGAACGGACGTTTCTTTTATGACTGATTTTGAAAACAAGACAGTGCTTGTCACCGGCGCTGCCGGGTTCATCGGCAGCTTTCTGTGTGAAGCGCTGCTGAATGGCAACAGCGTTCATGTCGTCGGCATCGACAGCATGAACGATTATTACGAGGTTTCCCTCAAGGAGTACCGCCTTGAAAAGCTCCGTGCCCTCGCGCAGGAGCGTGAAAGCTCAGGCTGCCGCTTCTCCTTCGTCCGCGGCAACATGGCCGATAAAGCTGTTATTGACGGGATATTTGCCGAGTATAAGCCCGATATTGTCGTCAACCTTGCGGCTCAGGCCGGTGTGCGCTACTCTATCGATCACCCCGATGTGTACATAGAGTCCAACCTCATCGGCTTCTACAACATCCTTGAAGCCTGCCGCCACTCATATGATAACGGCGCAAAGGGCGTGGAGCATCTTGTATATGCCTCCAGCTCCTCTGTCTACGGCAGCAACAAAAAAGTCCCCTACTCGACGGACGACAAGGTCGATAATCCCGTCAGTCTCTACGCCGCGACCAAGAAATCGGATGAGCTTATGGCGCATGCATACGCGAAGCTCTATAACATCCCGAGCACCGGTCTGCGTTTCTTCACGGTGTACGGCCCCGCCGGGCGTCCCGACATGGCGTACTTCGGCTTTACAAACAAGCTGCGCGCCGGTGAAACTATAAAGATATTCAATTACGGCAACTGCAAGCGTGACTTTACGTATATCGACGATATCGTCGAGGGCGTCATGCGCGTCATGGCGAAGGCTCCCGAGCGCGCCACCGGTGAAGATGGGCTGCCTGTCCCGCCGTACAAGGTCTATAACATCGGCAACAGTCACCCCGAGAACCTGCTGGACTTTGTGCGCATCCTGTCCGAGGAGCTTGTCAGTGCCGGTGTGCTCCCCGCGGATTATGACTTTGAAGCGCACAAGCAGCTTGTCCCGATGCAGCCGGGCGACGTGCCCATAACATATGCGGACACCGCCCCGCTTGAGCGCGACTTCGGTTTCAGTCCGGACACTCCGCTCCGTGAGGGGCTGCGCCGCTTCGCGCGCTGGTACAAGGAATACTATAAGATATAAATAGATAAAGGAGAACGCTTATGAAAATCGCAGTCGCCGGTGTCGGCTATGTCGGTCTGTCTCTGGCAGTGCTGCTGTCCCAACATGACGAGGTCTACGCCGTGAGCACCACCCCCGCCAAGGTCGAGCTTATTAACTCCGGCAAGTCGCCCATAAAGGATAAGGAGATTGAAGAATACCTTGCCTCACGCAAGCTGAACCTCACCGCAACGACCGATAAGGAGGGCGCATACCGTGACGCGGAGTTCGTCGTCATCGCAACTCCTACGAACTACGACCCCGACAAGAATTATTTTGACACCTCCTGCGTTGAGGACGTTATCCGTATCGTCATGGATGTGAACCCCAATGCGATAATGGTCATCAAGTCCACCGTCCCTGTCGGCTATACCGAAAAGGTACGCCGCGAGTTCGGCAGCGAGAACATCATCTTCTCCCCGGAGTTTCTGCGCGAAGGCCGCGCACTGTATGATAACCTCTATCCTTCACGTATAATCGTCGGCGCGCCGACCGGTGATGAGCGTCTCCAAAAGGCGGCGCACACCTTTGCACATCTGCTCGTGCAGGGAGCCGTAAAAGAGGATATCCCCGTTCTGTACACGAACCCGACCGAGGCCGAGGCCGTGAAGCTTTTCGCAAACACCTACCTTGCCCTGCGCGTCAGCTTCTTCAATGAGCTCGACACCTACGCCGAAGCGCGCGGTCTGAGCACGAAGCAGATCATTGAGGGCGTATGCCTTGACCCGCGCATCGGCACGCACTATAATAATCCCTCTTTCGGTTACGGCGGGTACTGCCTGCCCAAGGACACCAAACAGCTGCGCGCCAATTACCAGGACGTCCCGGAGAACCTCATCTCCGCCATCGTCGAGAGTAACCGCACGCGCAAGGATGTCATTGCTGACAGCGTCCTGCGCAAGGCTGGCTTCTTTGACGGTAAGAAGGACTGCGTCATTGGCGTCTACCGCCTGACCATGAAGGCCGGCTCCGATAACTTCCGTGCTTCGAGCATTCAGGGCGTCATGAAGCGCATCAAGGCCAAGGGCGTTGAGATGGTCGTCTATGAACCGACGCTCAAAGAGGACAACTTCTTCAACAGCCGCCGCATTGACGATCTCGCCGAATTCAAGTCCATGTGCGATGTTATCATCGCAAACCGCTTCTGCGACGATCTGCGCGACGTTGAGGATAAGGTTTATACCCGCGATATATTTTCAAGAGACTGATACACATCGTGACATACAAAGCGAACCCCACCGGAAAAATTCTGCCGGTGGGGTTCATTTATTTTCTTATTCCTGTTCCGTCTCCTCGGTCTTTTTTATACGCGGCTCGGGCTTAAAGTCTCGTATAGTCAGGTTCAGCGCCATGCCGCAGTATATGACCGTGCTGCTCGTGTAGAGCCACATCATCAGCAGTATGATGGATGCAAGCGAGCCGTATACCAGCGAGTATTTCACCGACGCGCCGATGAACGCCGAAAACGCAATGCTCACGCCGACAAGCGCAAGCGTCGAAAGTATCGCCCCGGGGAATGTATGGTACGTATCAGTCTTTCTCTTGGGGTACTCATACACGCCCCATATCAGCAGAAACATTATTCCGCCGAGGATAACGAAGCGCATGTGGTTCCATGACTGACTGATGTCGATAAACGGCAGCAGCTCGTTGAGCTTATTCATAACGCTCCTGCCGGTGAGCATAACGACCATGCCGAAGTAGACTGCGACTATCAGCAGCAGGGAGATCAGTATGCTCACGATGAAGCCCCATATCCCCTGAAAGCGCATCCCGCCCTGCGCGTCGCCTATCGTAAACTGCATTGAGCGGATCGCCGCGGACGCGGAAGTGACAAGCACCGTGAGCCCCGCGATCATCATGGCCGTGCTGTTGTTCGCCGCAACGTAGCCGAGAAAGTCCCTTATATAGCTGACTGTCTCCTCGGCCATGAGGTTCTCCGCAAACGCCACGATGCGCATCGCCTTATCGTAGCTGTTGCCGAGCAGGGTATACAGCACGATAACGACCGGGAAGAACGTCATCGTCATGTAGTACGAAAGCGCTGCCGCGGCGCGCGTCAGCCTGTTTCCGTTGAATATATCAATAAATGTGCGAACAAAGCGCACCGCATTTTTCAGCAAGCAGCCTTCACCCTCACCGCAAAAAAATCAAATAGGCCGTGTCGGAATGCCTGTACGCATTTCAACACAGCCTATTATTATACAGTATTCAAGAGCAAAAGTAAATATTCTTTCCCCTGCCCCGTGTCCGGTTACACGGACTTATTTCGTATTGAATATCTTGAAGATGCTGTCAAACGGATCCTCTTCCGGAGCCGCGGACTTCTCCTCCGCTGTGGGAGCCGCGGGAGCGGCAGGTGCGGCAGCGGCG
>ERZ779840.1425-NODE-1425-length-23029-cov-9.187690_pt1 | contig 23029 bp, 10 predicted proteins | sample MGYA00511561_ERZ779840 | MGnify/ENA primary metagenome ERZ779840 (study PRJEB29588, sample SAMEA2162036) | human gut metagenome | biome: human gut; feature: human-associated habitat; material: faeces | place: Denmark | collected 2008/2010 ...
AAGGCGGAAATGGTGACGGTCATGGTGATGGTGAGCAGGCGCTTGAAGGTGTCCCGCACCCGGCGGTAGTTGCCCGCCCCGTAGTTGTAGCTCATAATGGGCTGGACCCCCTGGGTGATGCCCTGGACGGGCATGACTACCATCTGCATCACGCTTTGCAGCACTTTCCAATAATTTATTATTATGCGCAGGGACAAACATCAGACTACGCATTAAATAGGTTTCATTCATGATTTTCCTTTTTTACTAAAACTTTTCTTTTAAAAGAAAGCACATCAATTCCATCTTGATTATACGCAATAGATTCGACATAAATAATACCACGATCAACTTTGGTTTTCGATTCGCGTTTATCTAATATCTTTGATCGCACATAAATTGTATCGTTAAGAAAAACAGGATTCAAATGCTTAACTTCTTCATATCCCAAATTAGCAATTGCTTTTCCACTAATATCGGGAACTGTAATACCTACTGCCAAAGAGAAAACTAAAGTTCCTACAACCAGAATTTTTCCATACTGATTTTCTAAAGCATAATTTATATTGGTATGAACAGGATGATGATTCATTGTCAATAATGAAAAAAATTGTTATAATAACGTTTTGTTTTATGGGTGTACTTTTGGCATTCTATTTAGGAAAATGCATAGGTTCTTGGCCTAACTCTAAAGAAACGATAAGTGCAGTTGAAAAAGATAGTGGACTAAAAATTCCATCTGATGGCAAAGTAGTTTTTACTATTTCTGATAATGTATTTATGCATGGAAGACTTGGACAATATACTGCCATATCGTTCAATGATAAACCGGAAGAATTTCTTTCTTCAAATAATTTTTCAAGTGAATTACCAAGTGATTTTCAGAAACAATTTTTAGAGGGATTTGAAAGTTGTTATACAATAAAAAGAGAAGATGTTATGGATAAATTTTATCCTGATTTTGAAGGAGAAGATTGTTATCTATACCTTGAAAATAAAAGTGTCTTCTTTGTATATGATAGCGATAGAAAACTTTTAATGGTATTAAGCGCAGTAATTTAATATTTAAGTTTTCAATAAACTTACCATAATTGTAATGTTCATAAAATGTTAAGAACATTTTTAGAAAGCAAACAAAAAAGCCAAAGTTTTACTTTAGCCTTTTTTTAACGATTATTTTGTACCCTTTAATATACTTTCTCCCGCAATTCCAGATGAAGTAATATCACGGTTGTTCAGTATTTCATCGATTAAACTATTTGATAATAGACCTTTTTCTAATACAATTTCTTTAATAGTTTTACTTTCTTTCATTGCCTCATTAACAATACTACAAGCAGTATCATATCCAATATGAGGAGTAAGAGCAGTAATTAGGAAAACACTATTATCAATGTGATATTTTAAGTTAGGATTTACTTTTAAATCGGTTATAGCAAGATTATTGAATGTTCTTGCGGCACGACGTAAAGTAGTTATCTCTTCAAATAAAGACATTAAAATTAATGGTTCAAAGACATTTAGTTCTAATTGACCAGCTTCAATTGCTTTTGTGACAGTAACATCTAATCCCATGACGTAGAAGCATACTTGGTTAACAACTTCAGGTATTACTGGATTAAATTTACCAGGCATAATAGAAGAGCCAGGTTGAACGTTAGGTAAAATAATCTCATTAAAGCCATTTGGACCACTACTTGCCATAAGTCTTAAGTCACTTGCAGTTTTTGATAAATCAATAGCAAGTAATTTTAGCATACTACTTGCATAGCCGAATGCATCTAAATTTCTTGTAGCATCTATTAGGTTTTTAGCGATTCTTACATCTTCACCTGAAAATTTAGAAAGGTGTAAGATAACTTTTTTACAATATTTTTCATTAGCATTTAAGCCAGTACCAATGGCAGTACCACCTAAATTTACTTCTAATAAAGCATCAATTGCTGTATCAATCCTTTTGATGTCTCGATTTAAAGCACTAGCATAAGCATAGAATTCTTGGCCTAAAGTAATTGGTAATGCTTCTTGTAAATGAGTTCTACCAGTTTTAATAACATCTTTGAATTCTTCAGCTTTATCTAAATATGAATTATATAATTTTTTTAATTCAACTTGTAATTTCTTTAATTGTTTTACCACCGCAATTTTTCCGGCTGTTTGAATTACATCACTAGTAGATTGACCAAAATTAACATGATCATTAGGGTGAACAAAATCATAGTCACCTTTTCTACCACCTAGAAGTTCGTTTGCACGATTAGCAATGACTTCATTAGCATTCATGTTAATACTAGTTCCAGCTCCACCTTGGATTAGATCAGTTACAAACTGACCATGTAAGCGTCCATTAAGTATTTCATCACAAGCTAGCATAATTGCTTTACCAACTTTTTCACTGATGTTCCCCGCATCAATATTAGCTTTTGCGGCAGCCTTTTTTACTATGGCTAGAGCCTTAATTAATTGTCTACATATACCACGTTTAGTTATTTCAAAATTTTCTTTTCCTCTTAGGGTTTCTATACCATAGTACGCTTCAGCTGGTACTTGGCGTTCACCTAAAGAGTCTCTTTCTATTCGGTATCTCATATATATTCTCCTCAGTAATATGTTATATTAGCGATAATTCATTTTAATATTTGCTACATATATAATACCACACTTTGCAAAAAATAGCAATTATATTTTACTATAAAATTAAATGATATATTTTTACGCTTTTTGCATAAGTTGTATTAAGGTGATAAATGTGAAATTACAAGTAAAATATTGTGATAGATTAAAAGGAAATATCAAAGTAAGTGGTTCAAAAAATGCAAGTTTAGCTTTAATGGCATGTTGTCTTTTAACTAATGAAGAGATTGTATTAGAAAATTTCCCTAATATTTTAGACACTAAAAATATGTTGAAGATTTTAAAAGAAATAGGTGTAAAGTCAAAATACAATGTCTTTAAAAAAACACTAAAACTCAAGACTATCAAAATAATACCTAATCTTATTACTAAAAATATGAAAAAGCTTAGAGCTTCTTATTATGTTATGGGAGGCCTCGTTTCAAATAGATTAAATTTTGAAAGTTTGTATCCTGGTGGATGTTCTTTTATGAATCGGCCAATAGATTATCATTTAAATGCATTTGAAAAACTAGGATATGAAATAGAAAAAAGTGAAGAGTGTATAAAATTCAAAGCATCGGATATTAGCGATTTTCCCATAGAAATAAAATTAGAAAAACCATCGATTGGTGCTACTATTAATATTTTAATTGCAAGCGTTAAAAGATTCAATAAAACAATAATATATAATCCTGCTCTAGAACCTGAAGTAATACAAGTAATAGAATTACTAAATAAAATGGGGGCATTTATAAAATATGACAATCAGAAGATAATTATTAAAGGGGTCGAAAGATTACATGGTACAAAGTTTAAAATAATGCCAGATAGAATTGAAGCAGGTAGTTACTTGTTGCTAGGGCTTGCTCATCCAACTTCCAAAATAACTTTAACTAATGTTGAAAGCAAATATTTAGAAGAGGTCTTAACTGTTATAAGAAAGATGGGAGGATTAATAAATATTAAAAATCAAAGTATAGAACTAATTAGTCCGACAAAACTTAAAGCAATTGATGTAGTAATAGATATATATCCTTCTTTTCCAACTGATTTACAACAAATATTAACTGTTGTATGTACAAAAGCAGAAGAAACTTCAACAATCACTGATAATATATATGTTGGACGTTTTTCACAAGTAAAGGAATTAAAAAAAGCAGGCTGTACAATTGATACATTGAATAATAAAATAACAATTAATTCAAACAATTTAAACGGAACAATTCTCGAAGCGCAAGATTTAAGGTGTGGATTTGCTTGTATAGTAATTGGTAGCATTGCAAATAATGTAACAGTAATTGAAAAAAGTGAAAATATTTTTAGGGGTTATGAAAAAATATTAACAAAGCTTAGAAAAATTGGTATTCCTATCAAAAAAATTGAATAAAAGTAATTTATATGGTATAATAAACACAATTAAAGAAAGAGGGAATAAAGATGAATGAGGCTATAAAATTTATTTTCATAGGTATAGATGTATTAACACTTGTATGCATGATTTTTTATCTGATAAGAGGATTTAAAAAAGGAGTTATAAAATCAGTGATTGATGTTGTTGTTAAGTTAATATTGCTTATCTTATCTTTTGTTATTGCAAAACCTCTCGCAACAAAATTAGTTGGTTCAAAAATCAGTTTCATAACAGGAGATCAAACAGTTAATGAATTTGTTAAAACTCAAGTAGCAAATTCAATGTTTGATGGAAAGACTGAGCAAATGACTTCAACTGGATTAGATGTAATGACCGAAGACATCTTGCTATCAGTGGTTCAACTTCTTATTACTGTGATTCTATCATTCTTTTTATTAGTTGTTGTTGGCAACATCATAAGAATGATAGTTTCGGGTGTTATTGGTAAAAAGTTTGATGCAAAACCTAGCTTAACTAGTAGATTATGTGGAATGCTAATAAGTTTTTGTGGCTTTCTAGTATTCTTTTATTTCTTATTATTACCACTATATGGAATAGAAGAAATTGCTCAAAAAACTTTAAATGAAGTATCTTCTGTTAGTACCGAATATTCAGCACCATCAGCTGCAATAAATGATGCTTCTTCTTCATCGATAATTTATAAAGTAACTACTTCAATTGGAAAATCAAAAGATGGTTATTTTGCCCTCCCCGCAAAACGTTTTGGTAGTTCTACTAAAATTAAAATAGGCGATGGCGAGATAAACGTAATTAAGGATTTAGATCCAATTATGCCTAATTTGGGTAGATTTGTTCAAATAAAAGAGGATTTAGATAACGCTAGTGATAAAAATGAAAAAGTAGATGCATTTAAGAAAAGCGATATTGAAATAATGATTAATTGTCTCAGCAATAGTACAATAATATCAACTTTATATAAACCAGTTATTGGAATGCTTGAAAGTAACCAAGGTAATGAAATTATTAAAAGATATAACTTTGATTTTGAAAAACTAAAGAATATCAATATAAATGAAGATATCAAAAAAACTAAAAACTTTTTTGAAACTGTATATGACTTATTACAAGCAATGGATTTAGAAAAAATTGATGATGTTCAAACACTATTGAACGACGAAGAAGTAACTAACAAGTTATCAGAGGCCTTAAAACTTTCAAATGATTCTCAATTGTTTAAGGAGTGCTTTCCTAAAATTGTATATTATCACTTACAAGAATCTTTAACTGATTCTGATTATGCCTTCTTAAAAGATGTTATAACTTTAGAATATGTTGAAAATTATTTGCCACTTGATATTACTACACTATGTGAAATATATAATCTTATCAACCAATCAAAGATTTTTGATAAAGATGAAGAAGGTAATTACGTTTTAATTGATGTTAACGTTCCTGGCAATCGTGAAAAAGTAGAAAATTTTATCGACAAATGTTTAGACCTTAAAATTATTGAAGGTAATGAAGGAATAATATTTAAAGCAATAGTTAACATTACCGATTTAAGCAAATACATCGAATATGAAGATAGCACTACACAAATTGATTTTGAAAAAGAAAAACCATTACTAAAAAATGTAATACTAGATATTTTCGTAATTGGTAACGAAATTAAAGACATTACTGTTGATATTAGTAGTTTAAGTGACTATGAAGAAATTTCAAAAAAATTTGCAATGTTATTAGATGACATGCAAAAATGTGAAATAACTAAACCATATGTTTTTACGATTGTTGATGCAATCATAAAAAATGCAGGATATGAACTATCATTTACTGAAAATGAAAAAAATCAAATAATCAGTAACACTTTCACGGCTGAATTTGCAACATTGTTTAATATTATTAAAGAAGCAGAAACTATTTTTGGTAGTGATCCTTTAGAAAATAATATTGACGTAAGTAAATTAGAAGGAAGTCAAGTTTCAGCATTAATGAAAAAAGCAAGCACTTCAGTTATTTCTTCAAGAATAGTTGGAACTATTCTTACTAAGGCTTTAGGCCCTGATGGATTAGATATAAATCCAGTTGATGAAAATGGTAATGTAAAATATGATTTTTCAACTAGTGAAAATATCTACAAATATTCTGATACAGTTGGAAATATGATAGATGTAGCAAATGCCCTAGAAAAAGTTAACAGTACATTAGGTAGTGTTGAAGATATTGATATAAATGAATTAGCCTCTTCTCTTGAAAAATTAGATGAAGTATCAAACAATACTGAGTTGTTAAATGATATGGTTCATACAATTTGCAATAATAATGATTTAATCATTGATGAAAATGTTGACTGGAAAAAAGAGTCTGAAGTTGTAAAAGAAATATTGACTGATTACAAAAACTCTGAAGATAAAGAAAACTATAGCATTAGTGGTAATACTGAGTTGTTAGAGAAATTACAAGATACAGAAGTTGCGGTAGACATATTAAAATATTTTGGTATAACAGAATGAAAAACGAGTAGAAATACTCGTTTTTTTGACATTGTCTTATATTTTTACATAAAAAAACAAAAAAACAACGTGTTAGACAGTGTTATACAATAAAATACAAATTATTTGTGATAAAAATGAGCTAATTTGTATTTTATTAAAAATAGAATTGACACAGTAAAAAAATTAATATATAATCAAAGTGGGTTTAAAATAAATGAACCCATATTAGTACACTATATCATATGAGGGAGGGGAATAAAGTATGAAAAGTGTTAAAAAACTTATGCTTGCAATTGTATTTGCAATGATTATCAGTTTGGGGCTATTTTCTAGCACATTGAGTGCAAAAGCTGAATCTGCTAATGCAATTGAACAAATGACACCTTGGATTTTGACTTTTGATAACGGACAGATAGTACATATAAAAAAAGAAAACCAACAATACATTGAGGTTGCATCTAATAGTATATCTGTAACATATATGGATACTACAGGTGAAACATCTGGTGGTTATTTTGAAATTTGGGTTCCAGATATTGGTGTAGTTCCAGAAAGACCAATTAGTGATACAATATATCTTGAAAACGGCCAAACTCAAACATTTGATTTAGGCGGCACTGTTACTTTTAGATATAAAACAGGCGATGATACAAGTTATTCTGGTGGATTTACTTCAGTAAGTATGTATATATCTCGTTCTATTATAACATCAGATAGAATCAGCACTAATTATGTTGAAGGTCAATATGTATATGAAAGAGTAGACTTCTGTGAATGGGATACTTTCAGATATGGTGACCAATATCTATATAGCATCTTAAGAAATTTAAGAACTGGTGAAGTTAAAACTCAAAGTGATTTCTGTTTCTGGTATGTAGAAGAACCTGGAGAATATGAATTAGAAATTCAAAATAAATTTAGAAATGAATCAAGAACTTGGTATTTTATTATTGAAAAGAATTCTTCATTTATCACATTAGAGAATTGGAATAATCAAGTTATAACACCATTAAATAATTGTGATTATACTTGGGCAGGCGTAAAAGTAAGCTATCCTACTAATTTAGGAATATCTAATATTAGTTATGAATATCAAGCATTTGATTCAGCGTATGTTGAAAAAGGAACTGTAGATAATGAATTTATATTCTGGAGAAAAGGCCAATACAAAGTTACAGTAACAACAAGTGATGGAAAAGTTTGTAGCAAATTCTTCACTATAACTAATTTTGATATTTTATGTGATCCACAAGGTGCATCTACATATGGTACAGAAGTATTACAAAACGGTGGTGAATATGGTGGAACAACTCTTTCTGTAGGTTATACAAGATGCCTATTCTTAGGTGGTAATGCACCAAGTCAATCAAGACTTAAATATAACTTTACATCTAGTAACAACGATATAGCAACAGTTAGTGAATATGGAACTGTTACTGCAAAACAAGCGGGTGTTGTTATCATTACTTGTACATTAAAGAGTAATCCAACAATTGTTTCAAAAATTGTTTTAATAGTTAGACCATAAAGTAATAATACAAGGTATGAACTTGATAAAGGTTCATGCCTTTTTTTGACATTACGGAATAAATATTTAATATTATTCATATGCTTTTTATGGCAAGTATTTATATTTTTTATGGTTAATGAAATTTTCCTATTTATATTAGCAATAAATAAACAAAAATAGCTTTTGTTTATCGACTATTTTTTCAAATATTTGCCAAATTATCAGTTCATAGTTAAAAACGCTTGCAAAAAAATTAGATTTTTGGTAAAATAAGTAAGTAAAGTCATGAAAAAAAGAGGTGAAAAATGATGGATTTTAATCAAATTTTACTATTCGCTGGTTTGGGATTACTAGTGTTAGTAATTTTGTTCGCACTTTGGGGCTTTCTTGGAGGCTTAAAGAGAGAACTTAAGTGTATCGCCGTTTTCATTGTTTTACTAGTTTTATTTTGGTTAGTATTCGGAGATGAGGCAACGTTATTAAACGCTAAATACGGCCAATCTATTGCGAAAGCAATGAATATTAACGATAATTCTATTACAACTGTTTGGGATGCAATTTTAGCATATGCTAGATTGAACATTCCTAATGGTAAAGTATTACTAGTTGAAGGAAAGGAAACGTACACGCTTTTCTATGCTGTGGTTTCTTGCTTAGCACGTGCTATCGGTTTGATAGTAGGTACTATTGCGGTAGTGGTTATTTGCCCAATAATAAGATTAATTACACATATTATTGGCTTAATCATTAATGGTTCAAAGAAACGTAAAGCATTAGCAAAAGCTGCTGCTGGAAGTGAAACTGAAGCTGGTGTTGAAGAAACAGAAGAAAAAGACTCAGAACAAGTTGTAATGACTAGCAGTGAAAAAGGTGTTGATGAAGCGGTAATCGTAAAAGAAGCAAACGAAATACCACAAAAGCCAAAAGGTAAGAGACGTTGGTGGGGTGCTTTCGCTGCAACCTTAAAGGGTATTTTCTTAATTATCGTATTGTTTACACCAATTTCTGGTTTATGTAATGTTCTTAACACTGCAACACCTGAGACACAAGCTATGCTTGATGATTTAGCAAGTGGTAAAGATAACAAAAAGAACACTGCAAATTCTGATAGTGCTATTGATATGTTATTTGAATTTTCAAAAGCATATGAAAATAGTGGTATTGGAAAATTTGTTGAAGGTTCAAGTTATTTCTTTGGTAAATCATTTAGCGAAAGCATGTTCAACAATATAACAAGAATAGAAACAAAGAACCAAATATTAAATTTAGGAGATGAACTAAGTACATTAGTAAAAGCCACTAATGAATTAAACGGAAAGACTGATGTAGAATCATTAACTGATGAAGAAGTAGCGCGAGTTATGGATGCATTAAAGAATTCTAAATTATTAGTTGAAGTTATGCCTGTTGCTATTGAATATGCATACGAAATTGATGATATTAAGAAACTTATTAGTGATGCTAATCAAGCTGCCGCATTCTTAGATTTACGTTACAATAATTGGAAATCAGACTTATCAATTATTTTAGACACTGTAAAAGAAGCATACAAGTTAGATATATTCCCACTAAAAGACTTCAATTACTTAACAATGGATTCAGATCAATTAAGAAAAGCATTAAATGTTTTCTCTAGCGCTGAAGTATCTGGAAAAGCTTTAGAAATCGCATCTAATGTTGCAACTGAACTTGACGTTGTTAAAGAAAAAGTTGGAGATATAACTATCAGTAACTTACTTACAATTGACTGGGCAAAAGAAATCAATACTCTTGTAGATGCTTATGAATTATTCCAAAAATTCGGTATTGATACATTCAAAGATTTTGATTTTAATGCGTTCATTAAAGAAGTTCTTAATACTGAAACTAAGAAAAACACTGCATTTGAATTAGTAGATAAAGTTCTTGATTTACAAATTCTTGAAACTGCTCTGGTTCCTACTGCTGTTGGATACTTATCAAAACAAGAAAAATTTAGTGAGATTTTAGCAGACGCTAATCAAACAAATGAATTTGCTGAATTAGGTAAGGTAGTTTCAATTAATGATATTAGAACATTAGTACATTCCGCAAAACTTGCAACTAATGCAGTTGATTTCACTGATTATCCAAATATTAGTGTTGATTACTTTGCAATCGATGAAACTGTATTACGTGATACAGTAAACGAATTAGCAAGAATTGCATCATTAAATCAAATCGCTCAAGTAGGTTCAAAGATAGCTTTATCAATTGAAAAAGTTAAAGAATATACAGGTAACCTAAATGAAACAATTGATTTAACAAATGTTAACTGGTCAACTGATTTCAATAGTATTGTTGATATGTATGCTGAATTTAAAAAATTAGGCTATAAATCAATGGATGATTTCAAAGCTAAAGAATGGAACAAACAATTAGAAACAATTCTAAATGATGAACAAAAATATGAAAATGTAAAAGTTGTTCTAACAAAATTAGTTGGATTAGATTTATATAATGCTGCAGGTGGCGAAGCTATTCAAAACGTTTTGAATAAAATGTTCTCAAAAAATGCTCCAAAATTTGAAAACATTTTAGAGTTAACTGGTTTAACCGCTGATCAATGGCAAGAAGATATCAATAGCATTTTAGAAATTGCAAAAGCTGCAAGCGATATAAATGCTTTAGAATCATTTAATCCATTTGATTATAAGAATCTTGATTTAGTTAGTGATGAAGCAATTGAAAAATTAAAATTAATTGTTGATAGAGCTTTAGCATTAAATATTTTAGGAAATGATGAAATCAAAAATAATTTATTAGCAGCTGCTATTAATCAATATCAATTATTAATTGGTATCACAAGTGATAAATTTGCTGGAACTGATTGGAAAAACGAAAGCAATTTAATTCTTGAAGTAATTGATGCATATGCTAAACTTAACAAAGTAAAAGGCTTTGATATATATGATATTCAAAACATTAAATGGCAAGAATTACTTGAATCAGATGACTTCATTGATGCAGTAGTAGATGCTCTAGAAGCTTTAGTTGATTCAAATGTCTTAATAAAATTAATGCCTAACTTACTTGATGAACATCTAATGCCAATGTTAGACAAAATCGAAGGTATGGATGATTCAAGATTATTCCAAGACATTTTCGATAAAGTTGGTTCAGAAGAACTAGTTAAAGAAGTTACTAAATTAATTAATCTAGTTAAAGACATCAATAAATTAAATGTATTAAATGCTGGTAAAGATGGCGTTGGTGCAATTGATTTAACACAAACTGAAGCATTAAAGAACATAATCGCTGGTATATTTGATTCAAAATTAATTAGTGGATATGAAGGAAGAGTAATTCGTATAATCTTAAAACTTACTAAAGTATTAGATATTCCAAAAGACTCATTAACATATCAAGAGTTAATTAGTATCGATTACACTGGTGAAAAAGAAAAGCTTATTGACTTTGTTGATGCAATAGCTCCAGTATTACAAGATGAAACATTTAAGTTAGTTGATGAAGAAGGTAAATTCAAATTAGATCCTAAATTCTGGGCTGAAAATAAAAACGCTCAAACATTACTTGAAGGCATTAAGAAGTTATTCGGTACTTATGGAACTGAAGACGAAGGTTCAAAATTAATTGCCGCATTATTACCAGACATTTATGATAAATATATTGAAGAACCAAATCGAATCCCAGAAGATTTCGTTGAAATCGTCGATATATTAGATGTAACTAATGCAAGTGGTGGAGTATTAACACACGATTTACGTTGCTTAATATATGTATTAGAACAATTAGTTTCTGTTAATGCTCAATCATTCTTAGATGATGGAAACATTGAAATTAACGAAAACTTAAAAGTTGTATTAGCTAATGTTATTGATGCTTTACATGAAATTGAATTAATCCATGGTAGTGAATCAGAAACATTAACTTGGGGTGTTAACTATGTAGCAAAACTTGTTAAAGTCGATGTAACTGCTTCAAAATATGATTTTGAAGGTATCGATTGGCAAGCAGAAAAAGCTAATTACAAAGACATCATCAACGATATCGTTGATTTAGCAATTGCAAATAATGTCAAAGATTACAAACAATTAGTAGAAGTAATTGATGGAATTATCAAAGTTACTGATACTACATATGTTACAGATGCTAATGCAAATGAATTATTAAATATCTTAGATAAGATTGTTGATGTAAAAGTAATCGATGCTATAATACCTCTAGCTGTAAAATTCGGAGTAAAAACACTTGGTGAAAAAGGATATACAGTTGATTATATTAATTCATTAACAAATGAAGAATTAGTTGAAGACTTCCATTCAATCGTTAATATTGCTCACATCGCAGTTGATGATTTAGAAATAGTTAAATACTATAACAAGAAATTCGCAAATGATTTAGAATTACCTAATGAAGATGCAGTGAAATCTTTAGTAAAACCAATTCTTGAATTAAATGTCATAAATAAAGCAGAAGGTAAATTAGCTACAATGCTTTATAACAAGTTAATGGAACAATTAACTAAGAATTCAGAAGAAGATAAAGAATTCTTCTTAACTGTAGAAGACTTTAAGTTTGAAACTATTGATTGGGTTAACGAAGAAACAACTATTATAGCTATTATTGATGCTATATATGATGCAGCAAGAATTAACTCTCTTGATACATTAGGTAGCATTAGTGATTTCATTAAGAATCAAGGATATAAAGAAGCTAAATATCACAATGATAGAACTGGTAGAGTATTAACTACTTTATTAAGAAACATCAAAGATTCACAAATTATCGCTAATATCATTGAAAAATGTTATAAGTTTGGTTTATCATTAGCTGAATCTTCAGGTGTAGTTCCATTCTCAATTAATGGTATGGCTGATTTAAGCAAAGAATTATTAATAGCTGATATTGATGTACTTGCTGATATTTTAGATGAAGCAATTGAATTCGGCGCATTACAATATATTGATGATAAAGACATCGTAGGTATTGATGCTACTATAGCTGGTAAGATTGTTAAACATTTATATCAATTGAATGTTGTTAAAGAAAATATTGAATTATTAGCTTATCGTGCAATGAATTATTATCTTGGTTTATTCAATGATAAGAATGGTACAAACATTACAGTTCATTATAGTGAAATTCAATCTGTAGATTTCGCAAATGAATTTGAAGTAATCGGAAATGCTGTAAGTGCTTTAGACGTTTTATTAAAAGAAAAAGCTTTAACTTCAATTTCTTCAATCAAAAAGTTATTTGAAAATAAAGGTTATAATAATGCAGACTTCTTTACTGTTGTAACTGGCGAAGCATTATCTTCAGTACTTAACTCATTAGCAGATTCTCAATTATTAGAACTTGTAATTGTTGACTTTGCAAACTTTGGTATTGATAAGCTAAAAGATAAAGCAGATCTCACACCATTAAAAGATGCATTTACTGCTGAAGAATTAGTAGCTGATATTAAAACAATATCTGGTGCTATAGTTCCTGCAATCCAAGCTAATTTAGTTGGTTTAGCATTCAAAGCTCCAGTAGAAGAATTAGTAATTAACCTAGAAGCATATAGACAAATCGTAAATGAAATTCAATCATTGAATGTAATTAATAAGAAATACGATGTATTAGCATCAATCTTAGGTAATAAGTTATTAGAAGCTCTAAAATCTAATGATACATTCAACGAAAATGATTTCACAGGTATGAGTTTTGCAGAAGATGCAAGCGCGATAATGGAAGCTCTTGATTACTTAAGAGTTGCTCTTGAAAGCACAGATTTAACTACAGTTTCAGATATAACTAATTTATTCAAAGATAATAAATATAAATTATATGCATACGAAAATATTGTAAATCCACTAGCTTCTGCTATTGAATCATTATTAGGTGCTAAGACAGTATCTGTATTCTTGAAACCAATGGCAAGAATTGGCTTAGATAAAGTTTCTGAAAAATTACCTGAATTAGAATTAGACTTCTTATTAAATCATGTAGATAAAGAAGAATTAGTAAGTGATGGTAGATTATTAGTTGCTTATGTAAGAGATGCTATGGATTTAGGCGTATTAGAATTAGTAAGAACAAATGATATCGCTAATTTTGATGTATTAAAACTTGCTGATATGGTTGAAGGATTATATGAATTTAATATTCTTCACGAAAATATGCCAAGATTATTAGAAAACGTATTGAAGTATTTAGATAAGAAAGTTAAGATTGATTTAGTATTTGAAGCTAACGATTTTGCTGGAATTAACTATCAAGAAGAATTTGGTAGACTTGCTGATATAATTCGTGAAGTTAAACCATTAATGGAAAGCGTAAATTACAAATCACTTAGCAACTTAACTAATTGCATTAAAAATAAAGATTACACAGTTAAAAACTTCTTCAATCAAACTGCTTATAACGCATTAATTAATATGATTGATAAAGTAGCCGATGTTGAAACTATAGTAATAATTTCACCTAGATTAGTAGACTATGCTGTAAATGAAGTCTATAAGAAAGATATCGATATTAGATTTATTCAAGATGGCTCTTATGCTAAAGAATTAATTGCACAAGATGTTCATACTATTGCTAATGTTGCAAGAATTGCATATAGCTTTGGTATTATTGATTTATTATTTGATAACGAGTTAGCAAATATTGATGAAGTTGCTATTAACCAAATGATTGGCGAATTAGCTAACTTAAATGTTCTTAACCTTTACTATTCTAAGTTTGTTATGGTAGGTCTTGATTATCTAGAAACTAAAGTATTATCAAAGAATGATACTAAAGCTGGAGAACAATTAACTAAGGCTATCAAGAACATTAAAGAAGAAGATTTCGTAGGTATTAATTTAGCAGATGATTTTGCTGGATTACAAAATGTAGTAACTGCTGTTAAGAAATTAATGAATGCTAAGAACATCGTTTCTTATACTGATGTAATGTTATTCTTAGATGCAAAAGATTACAATAAGAAAGAATTCTACGATGTTGAAACTGGCGAAATACTTGCAGAAGTTATTAGAAGTGCTTCAGATGTTAAGACAATTGCTGCAATCGTAAAAGCAGGTTCAGAAGGCATTTTAGGTGAATACGAAGTAACATCAACACTTACTCGTGATGAAGTTGCATTAGATATTCGTGCTATTGCTGATTTAATCGTTCCTGCAATTAAATCTGATTTAATTGGATTAGCATTTAAAGAATCATATAAAGAATTAGAATTACACATTGATGAATATAAACAAATGTTAGCCGCATTAGAAGATACATATATTTTAAATAAAGCATATGATAAAGTTGCTAATGATGTTATGACACTTGTATTAAAGAAACTTAACGCAAAACAAAAGGTTGCTATTTCTGACTTCGAAGGAATCACATATAAAGCTGAATTACCTCATTTATTAAGTGCTCTTGATGAATTCAAATCATTAATAACTAATACAAATATTAAGACTGTTAATGATTTATTGGACTTCATGAAAGACAAATCTTATAAGACTGAAGAATATGCAACTCGCGAAAATGCTGATTTAGTATTAAATATGGTTAATGCTATAGTTGATACTAGAACACTTCAAGTATTATTACCTGTATTAACACAACATATTTCTAACTATCTAAATGCTAAGAAGAATTTAGATGTTCGCTATTTATTTGAATATGCTACAAGTGAAGAATTAACTGCTGATGTTAAGGCAATTATTAATTGCGCTTATGAATTAGTTGATGACAATATGATAGCATTTGCATTGTTTAAAGGTGAAATTGATCTTACTGATTTCTCTTCAATCAATAATGCTATTGATACTATTCATTCATTAAATATCTTGAAGTATAACAAGGGCGAATTAGTTAATACAATTCTTGAAAAACTTAAGATTACAGAAACTCCAATTGATCTAAGTGATGTTGATTGGGATACTGAAAATGCAAACATCCATGTATTAGTAGATAATGTACAAAGATTATTATCTGTATATGGTGCTAACACATTACCTTTAATTAAAGCTATGGATTTAAGCAAATTTGTTAAGATTGGCAAAAATTCAAATGAATATTTCGATATTCTTGCTAATATTACAAACGTATTATCTAATAGTAAATTATTTGAAAAGACAGCTCTAATAGTTGCTCCTAAATACTTAAAAGCAGATAGCAAATATGCAGCATTAACTAACATTCACACAATTTATGCAAATGGTGTTGAATTAACTACAGATTTAGCTAACTTATCAACTGTTTTAGGTATCGTTAGAGACTTAGACTTAAATGGATTCTTACGTAACGGAAATGACTATCCATTTAATAAAGTAGATGAAATTACTACTTTAATTAACCTTGTTTGCAACACATATTATTTGAACAATGAAAATCGTCTTTCTGAAATCATTGCTTGTGTTGATAAACTTGTAAAACAAGATTTAAGTGTAGTTGACGTAGCAGGTATCGATCTTGCAAGCGATGCGCCTAAATTTGTAGAAATGTATGAATTCTTTGTTGAAATTACTAATAACAAGTATTGGACATTAGTAAATTCTTCAAGTAAATTTGATGCAAAATTATTAGTACAAGCTAAAGTTATGGAAAGTGCTTTAGACATTGTTAATAAATTTATGGAAACTACAATTTATGATAAGACTGGCTTCTCACCAATTATCTTATTGTTACCATTAATTGAAAAGAAACTTCCTGCATATTATGAAGCATTAGACTTAGACAATTTAACTAAAGCTACTGTTGAACATGATGCTACATATATTCAAAACATTATAAAGACATTAAATGATTTAGATATAGTAGAACTTGCTAAATCACAAGATTACTACTCTTCTGATGTACATGATGCAATTAGAAGCATACTTGATGATATATATTCATTAGAAATCTTAAAAGGTCACAGTAATGCATTATTTAACTTACTTGCTGATGATTTATTCAATAACAAGAAGTTAGATGGAATTGGTATTCCTAGTAATACATTAAGATTCAATGAAACTGATTTTGTTGCTGATAAAGCTTATATCGAAACTATCATTGATGAATTATATCAATTATTTGCTCGTGAAAATATTCATAGTAAATCAGATTTAACTGACTTTATCAATTCATTAAAGAATAAAGCTGGATTAGAATCATTCTTTGCTCAACAAGCTAATGTAGATACATTAGAAAATATTATGGCTGCTTTAGCAAAATTAACATTAGTTAAAGAAAATGCATTTAATATTATGAATGAGGTAGTATATCCTCAAGTTGAAAATAAGAAACCAAATTACGCTAAATACTTCGACTTCAGTATGAGCACTGAACAAGAATTATTAGATGATATCCAAACTAGCGCAACAATTATTAGAATATTAAATCAATTAGGTGTTGCAAGAATTCTTAATGATGAATTAATCCCTTATGATAATGAAATACTTATTAAAGAATTATTAACTGCTTTAGGACAACTTAACTATGTTGACGCTCATAAAGATGCTGTTGTTGATTTAATTGCTAAGTTCAATTTACCTATTAGTTTAGATGCATTACGTAGTGATGAATTCAACTTCAAAGCTGATATGGCAGTATTAGCACAAGCATATCCTAAGTTAGTAGAATACTTAACAAGTGCTGAAAATAAGATTGTTAGATATTCTGATATTAAGAAATTTGTAAAAGGTGAAATTAAAGTTGACCGCAAGTTATTAGGTGGAATGAAAGAACATGCTCGCTCATTAGTTGAGGCATATAAAGACTTAATTAACTTAACTTCATTAACATTATTAGTTCCTGAATTGGTTGACTATGCTACTCCAAAAGTTCCTGAAAAATATCGTGGTATAATCGAAGCAATGTCATTTGATACATTAACATTTGAACAAATTCATTCAGATTTAGCTATGTCTGTAATGTTAATTGAAAATGGACTTGATTTAAGATTATATAATGCTTACAAGAATAAGAATTTAACTCTTACTGGTTATGTTAACTCTGCATATTTCGGTACAGTAGTAACAAGAGCTGAATTAATCGAAGCTACAGTTACAGCTATCGAAGATATGTATTGCTTCAATGATTATGCAAGCTTATTAATGGAAGTAATTGACATTATGGGTGTTGATACTACAAATGTTGATTTAAGTTCTGTTAATTGGGATGTTGAATTTGATAATTTAAGAACTTTAATTATTGAAGGTATTTCTGTATTAGATAATATGAATCTAAATGATGTATCTGAAATTAAAGCATACTTAAAGAACTTGAATAAGAAGAACATCAAAGATGAAGCAAAATCATTTGCTAAGAAAGTTAACTTTGAAAATCTAGAAACTATTATGAATGCATTAGATAATTCTGAAGTATTCAACCAATTATTTAAACCTCTTTATAATAAATATATATCATCTAAAGTTCCTGCTAGACTTGCTGAAATTGGTGATTTAACTAATTACGAAATTAGCGACTTAGATGAAGATATGCATCGTCTTGCTTTAATCGTTTCAGCCTTAAAAGAAATTAAAGCTGTTCCAGGAAGCATTAAAGACAATGCACAATCTGATGAATGTGTAATCCCAGCACAAGTAGTCATTGAACAATTCTTTGCTCTTAACTTCTTAGAACTTAAGAAACAAGCAATCGTTCGCTTAGTTGACTCATATGTTTCATTCATGGATTTAAGTACATTAGATTTATCTGGTGTAGATCTTGCTAGTGATGGTGTAATCTTAAAACAATATGCTAAAGAAATTTTAACTGTTGTTGTTGAAAGCAAATTAAATCCTAGCGTAAGACAATTAGGTAACCAATTATTAATGAAGTATGCTATTTCATTATATAATGGTTCAATGGACACTCAATTATTCAAGACTGTTCTATATTGGGGCTATGATAAATATGTTGCACCAAGAGTTGCCAATAGACACTATGTAAGTAAGTATACAACTAATGAAGAAACTGCTGATCAAATTGCCATTGAAATAGGTAATATGTTACAAGGATTATTAGAAATGGGCTTCTTCAGTAATGACGGCGTTGATTTCACTAACAAGGCTGCAACTGATAAGTTATTCGGAATCTTTGAAAATGTATATAACTTCTCTGGTAAGAAGATGAATGCAATTCTTAAATTAAAAGATAATATGGATGTACTTGGTATAATTCCACTTGATTATAGTTCATTAAATACCGCACAAGAAAAAGCTGCAATCAAAGAAACATTGAAGGTTGCTCGTAAATTATTTGCTCGTTTAGGTGAATTAACAGCTGATCCTGTTGCTACATTAGCTAAGAAAGATGTTCAAAATGAAATTACTGATTTATTCACTAATATGTTTGCTTCATCTATCGCTGAACAATTAGCAATGCCTGTCGCAAGAGGTATCGTTACAATCTTTACAAGAGGAATTCAAGAAATAACTATTTTAGAAAATGTAACTTGTGATCAATTTGTAAATGTAGTATTACCAGATGTATTTGAACTTGTTGAAAAAGCTCAAGTAGTATTAGGTGGCAGCAAGAAGATTGATTATACTAACACAGTTGCAATTAGCAGTGTTGTTGAAGTTCTTGTTCATCGTACTACATTCTACAATAATGTTGAAGAATTAATGAAATACGCATTCTACATCTTAGGTGTAGATGTAAGAAGTGAAGACTTCTCAGATGTTGATTGGAATAGTGAATATGTTGCTTTGGATAAAGCTTTAGTAGCAATGAAAGATGTAATGGTTAATGTTGATATTCATAATTCTGCTACATATAAGAATAATGATTTCTTAACCGCATTAAGTGTTGCATTACCTCACTTCAATAACTCTAAAGTTCTTCCAAAAGTTGCAAGACAATTAGCTGAAAAAGTTGCTTCAAGAAAAGGTACTAGATTCGATAGTTATATTAACCACTTATATAGATCAGATTATACAAATGATTTATTAATGGCTGATTATCGTTTATTACCACAATTGATTCAAGCAGTTGTAGAATTGAATTACTTTGGAACTGGTATAGACTATAGTAACTTTGATTCTGCAGAAACTATCCTTGACATATTCTTCAAACTTCATTACTTCAAAGGTATTGAAGCAGAAGTATTAACTAAACTTGCAAAACGTGTAGATTTAGTTAAGGATTATGAAATTGATTTCTATGCTGTAACAGATTGGTCTGTTGAAGGCCCTGAACTTGTAAAAGTAGCTTCAGAACTTGCTAAATTAGGCCATTTAGTAGATGTTAAGAATTTATCAGAAGATGATTTCTCAAGAGCAGAAGTACAAAATCAATTTGTTATCCTTGTTGACGCAATGAGTAAATCAATAATTGGACGTCAAATCTTACCTAAGTATTATGAAAATGAAATCGAAACTAAGTTAGGTTCAAGTGAATATACTGGTATAATTGATTTTAGCCTTCCTGAATTTACTCCAGATAAATGGGCCGCTGAATTCGAAAAATTATTCAACGCTTATAATATCTTGAAAAAATGTGGATATGGTACTTCAACTGGTAAAATGAGTATTGCCGATGCACGTGATGTTTTAGTAATTTTCTTCGGAACAAGAGCGGACAAATCACTTGGTGTTTTAGCTGCAACAACTAATCCTAAACTTTGGGTAACTCGTCTATATAACAATAATGTTATTGTAGTTCCTAACAATGCAACAATTGATTTATCTAGTGATCGTGATTGGGAAGAAGAACCATACGCTTTAATTGATGCTTTAGAACAAATGATTAACTTCACTGATTCAGAAGGTAACTTCTCATATGCTAATGTATATGCATGTGATGATGAAACTAAGTTAAATTCATTCTTTAATGCAATAGTTAACTGTGATGGTGTTAAAGCTGCAATGATGCCAATGATCGTAAATGCAATGGCAAGCGACACTAACATCAAAGATTCAGTTGTTGCTGCTGGATTAATAGATGAAGACTTCAAAGCTGAATATGATGCATATATGGCAAATGGTTCATTTGATGAAAACTATTGGACTACATCAAAACTAGAAGCATTTGCTAATGCAATTGCTCAAGCTAACAAATAATCAATAGATTATTCATTAAGGTGATAGATTATATCTATCGCCTTTTTTGTATATGATAAAATATTAAGAATTAACTTAAAAGTTCCTAAAATGGCCAAAATTGACTTCATAATTGAAAATGGAATAAATAATACAAATCATATATGTGAATATAATAATATAAAAAACCAAATATATTATTGTAAAATAAATACACCATTAAAATATAATTTCTACAGATACTTGCATTTTTTTACATATTATGGTATTATCTAAATTGCAGATATTATGATATAGATACATTGAGATTTGTAACAATGGATGATGTTGATTATCTTGGTGCAAGTGGTAGCGTTTTAAGTTATAATCTTTATAGCTATTGTGAAAATAATCATATTAACAATGTCGATCCAGCTGGAAATAGTTTGATATCTCTTTAATGGACTACAGTTGCAGTATATATATGGTCAGCAAAAAATGCTTTTGCTGCTATTGTAGCAACAATGCTTGCTACATACGCTATTGGAAATAGAATTCTTAAAGAAGTTACTAAAGCAATTTCAGAAGGTAGGCAACATATAAAAGGAAAGCATACAGTTTATGTTCTAATTGCAAACGGTGGAAAAATAGGTAGTGGTGCATTTTATGTTGGTGGAACTAAATATTTTAGTGCTAGGTATTCTGCTCATAGATCGAATCTCGAAAAAAAGTTAGCTGGGGGGAACTTTATAATGGTTCCTGTATATACTGGATTAGATGCAATATCTGCAAAATCTTTAGAGCAAGGATTAATGACAGCATTTGGGGCGCATATACTTATTAATAAAATTAGAGGGATTTCAAGAAATAAAATTAAATCAATACATTGGACTTCCGCAGTTTTAAGTTATGTTGGGGATATTGCAGAAAATGAGTGGTTATATTGGTTAGGAAAGTAGGTAAAATATGGGTACATGGAATACAGGAATTTTTCAAAATGATATTGCTTTAGATGTCATGGAAGAATATCTCAATTATTTAAAAGATGGCTGTTCAGATAGTGATGCAGATAGAAAGATTATAGATAATAATTTAGATATTATAAATCAAGGCGGAAACGATGCTTGTGAATTTTGGCTAGCACTTGCAATGATTGAATGGAAATATGGTAGATTACAAGTATCAACAAAAAATAATGCTCTTAAAATGGCATTAGATCCACAATATTTAAAAATTTGGAAAGATGAAGAAAAACTTTATAATAAAAGAATATCTGTATTAAATGAATTTGTTAACCAAATTCAAAATATTCAACCAACTAAAAAGAAAGTTAAAGTTAATATTCCATTTAAATGTGTATGGAAATTAGGAGATATATTCGCCTATCAATTGGTTTCTAAAAAAAGTGAAGATTTTGGAGTTTTTAACAAATATCTAATTTTTCAAAAGGTAGGAAAAAGCGAAGTATATCCAAAAAAAATTATTCCAATAATAAGAGTTTCAAAAAGAATTTATGATGATATTCCTAATATAGAAGACTATTTAAGTTCTAGTAAAATGATATGGTTTGGCTCACCTAAGGAATATGAAAAAAATAACCTTATTATATACAGTGATACTTTTCTGTATGATAAGAAAATGTATGTAGAATCATTAAAATCATACCCTAAAAATATAATATATTTGGGGAATAGCTTGCCTATAAAAAAAGAATATAAAGAAGGCAAAATAATAGGTGAAAACTATTCAAAATGGAAAGAGTTTGAAGAATCATTTTTTGAATTTTATGAACTTTGGACAAATGTGGACGAGACTAAATATATTTAATTATTTTACAATATTGTAGAATGAATAAATTTGATTATTTGTAAATAATTAAAAAATTAGTACTCACTATCTTGAGAAATACTTTATTTCTTTGTCACATTCATAGAAATATCAACTTTTGATAATGTTTCTATTTTATTTATAACTGTATTGCTTTTAGAATATGTTATGGTCTATTGAATATTACTATGATGCATATGGTAGAATAATTAATAAAGTAGATACTTCAGGAATTAATTTAAGTGAAATTAATCCATTT
>ERZ779840.1432-NODE-1432-length-22933-cov-10.032345_pt1 | contig 22933 bp, 24 predicted proteins | sample MGYA00511561_ERZ779840 | MGnify/ENA primary metagenome ERZ779840 (study PRJEB29588, sample SAMEA2162036) | human gut metagenome | biome: human gut; feature: human-associated habitat; material: faeces | place: Denmark | collected 2008/2010 ...
CAAAGGCTGTCTAAATTCTTATCCCACCCCTGTCCAGTCTTAGCATAGCACTCGACCCGCAAGCGGTGGGGCGCAAGGGGGTATATAGCCGCTCGCCACCCACCCCCTAAATGGGGGTGGGCAAGAAAGACATGGAGGCGAGGAAGAATTAACTCAAACCCTTGTCTCCCCCGCTGAGCTGTAAAACGGATTCTTGGTTCACAATTTTCATTATTCATATGTAAAGAAGGTAATTTCATGAATTTAGACAGCAATACGCACCAGCGACTGAACATCCGCATCGTGAAGCTCTTTGACCTGCTCCTGCTGACTGCGGTATTTTCCTTGACCTGGGGGCTGTACTATGCTTATGAAATGACCTATCCCTTTTATAATCTGGGCGATTATATAATGATAGGACTTTTCTTCGTTATCGATTATCTGATCACCCGCCTCTACCGGGGCTACGCCATTCATCTGTCCCGGGTATCGGATCTGGTTTACAGCCAGACCCTGGCCGTCTTTATTACCGATGGTCTCCTCTACATTGTGATAACCCTTGTAAACCGCCATCTGATGAATCCGCTGCCTCTCATTGCTGCTCTCATAGTTCAGGGCGTTATCATCGTTATCTGGTCCCTTACGGTTCACCGATGGTATCTTCATACCCATCCGCCAGTACCGGCAGTATTGGTATGTGATGAGTATCGTATGAACGTGGATCATATCATGGAGAGCTGTGGCATGGATGCCCATTTCAAAGTGACCGATATTATCTTGTCCAAAGACATTGTAGGAGACGTATCCTCTTCTATTATTAAAGATGCTGGCGTCGTTTTCATCTGCGGTCTCCACAGCCATGAAAGAAATATCATTGTGAAATACTGCCTGGCCCATAACATCCCCAGTTATGTCATTCCCCGGGTAGGGGATATCATCATGAGCGGTGCAGAGAAGATACACCTTTTCCATCTGCCCATGCTCATGGTTCATCGTTACGATCCTACACCGGAGTATCTTTTCCTCAAACGGCTCATGGATATTGTTCTCTCCCTTATCGCTGTAGTTATATTTTCGCCTTTCATGATTGTTACTGCTATTGCCATCAAGGCTACCGACGGCGGCAGCATCTTCTACCGCCAGCGGCGGCTGACCAAGGATGGGAAAGAGTTTGACGTACTGAAATTCAGAAGCATGCGCATGGATGCTGAAAAAGACGGCGTGGCCCGCCTTTCCACAGGGGAAAACGATCCCCGCATTACAAAAGTGGGGCGCATTATCAGGGCCATCCGCTTTGACGAGCTCCCCCAGCTTCTGAATATCCTCCAGGGAGACATGACCATTGTAGGTCCCCGGCCGGAACGTCCGGAAATCTCTGCCCAGTATGAAAAAGACATCCCCGAATGGCCCCTCCGCCTTCAATGTAAATGCGGCCTTACCGGCTATGCCCAGGTCTATGGCCAGTACAACACCACCCCCTATGACAAACTCCTGATGGATCTCATGTATATAGCCAGACCCAGCCTGGTCGAAGATATCAAAATCATCTTCGCCACAATGAAAATCCTCTTCATGAAAGAAAGCACCGCCGGCGTAGCCGAAGGCCAGACAACCGCCATGGGGAAGAAGTGATTGGGACACCTTAAAACCTTGCCTCCCCCTGCTTGTCAGGCGGACATTCTGCATAGGATGTCCGAGTCAGCCTAAGTTGGCCTCTAGACTGCCCATTAAGAGGCCTTCCTTTTGCAAGGCTGACCGGTGGAGGGGGACCGCGCCTCTCCATAAACCTTGCCTCCCTCTGCAAGCAGGGGAAGGGGGACCAAGAAGTGGTGGAAGGGGCAGGGCGCCAACGGCAGCCGATGCCCGCGAAGCGGGCATAATCGCTAGCTGCTAATTGCTAAAAGCTAACTGCTTACTTCTCTACTCCACAAGATACTACCATCATTCATAATTCATAATTCACAGTTTCATTTCCGAGGTTACCAATGTCTCAAAATTATTCCGTTCTCATGTCTGTTTACCACAAGGAAAAGCCTGAATATCTCCGGGAAAGCATGGAGAGCATCTATAACCAGACTATTCCCACGGATAATTTCGTGCTGGTCTGTGATGGCCCTCTGAATCCCCCGCTGGATGAAGTGATCGCGGAAATGCAGGAAAAATTCGGCCATCGGCTCTACGTACACCGACTGGCCAAGAACGGCGGCCTGGGGAATGCGCTGAATGAGGGGATGACATACTGCAGGCATGAGCTGGTGGCCCGGATGGATTCCGATGACGTGAGCCATAACGACAGATGTGAAAGAGAAATTTATATTTTTGAAAATCATCCTGATGTGAGCATAGTTAGTGGCGTCATTGAGGAATTTGTGGGAGATATCTCTCATATTCAGTCCAGGCGTGTGGTTCCGCAAAGGCAGAAGGATATTATTGCTTTTGCAAAAAAAAGAAACCCTTTCAACCATCCCTGTGTTATGTACGGAAAAAGTGCTGTGGAAGCAGCAGGAGGATACCAGGATTTCTATTTATTGGAAGACTATTACCTCTGGATTCGCATGCTGCAGAAGGGATTTATCGGGTATAATATCCAGACTCCCATCCTTTGGATGCGGGCCGGTTCAGATATGTACAAACGCCGGGGCGGGTGGAAATATGTGCAGTCTCAGATTCAGCTGTTTAAGTATATGAAAGATACCGGTTTTATTTCTTTCGGCGATTACATCATGCAGGCAGGAATAAGGATGTGTGCAGCTATGGTGCCCAATGCTTTGAGGAAAATAATCTTCCAGAATGCATTAAGGAATAGAGTTAACAATGCGGGGGGGTAATTCTACTCTCTTATCATAAAATAAATTTACACAAAGCCTTTCAAGGCTCCATTATGCAATTTGCTGTTGGAGGTTAAATCTTGAATTACTCTGTGTTAATGTCTGTTTACCACAAAGAAAAGCCAGAATATCTCCGGGAAAGCATGGAGAGTATCTATCATCAGACCATACCTACGGATAATTTTGTGCTGGTCTGTGACGGCCCTCTGAATCCTCCGCTGGATGAAGTGATTGTGGAAATGCAGGAAAAATTCGGGGACCGACTCTACATTCACCGTTTGGCCAAGAACGGCGGTCTGGGGAATGCGCTGAATGAGGGTATGAAATACTGCAAGAATGAATACATAGCCCGTATGGACTCAGACGATATTAGTAGGAATGACCGATGCGAAAAAGAATTGAATTACTTAGAAGCTCATCGTGAAGTCAGTATAGTTGGAGGAATAATTGAGGAATTTATTGGTAACGTAGATTGTGTTTGTTCTAAAAGGATATGTCCTGAGTTTGATTTTGAAATTAGACAGTTTGCAAGAAAACGAAATCCATTCAATCATGTATCTGTAATGTATAGAAAACAAGATGTAGAAAAGTCTGGAAGTTACCAAAGTTTTTTCTTGCTTGAAGATTATTATTTATGGATTAGGATGTTTAGTAATGGATTCAAAGGGTACAATATTCAAAGTCCTTTAGTTTGGGTACGAGTAGGAAAAGATATGTATGCCAGGCGGGGTGGTTGGAAGTATGTAGAATCTCAATATAAATTGCTTAAGTATATGAGACAAATCAATTTTATTACTAAAAATGAATTTTTAATGCAGTCAGTAGTGAGGATGATTGGCACCTTGATTCCGGGATGGATGAGGGAGGTCCTATACCACCATTTTTTACGCAATTAGTCAATCATTTCCGTGACTCAAGGAGGCTACTATGCTTGATCCTGATGATATTCATGAAGCGGCCAATATAGCCGGTAAAGTATACGATGATGGGCTGCATCCTGCAGTGCAAGAAATTGGCAAAACATTAGCATTACTTCCTCAGGCAGTGAATGCTGCATTAGCACCACTTCAGATATGGATAGTTAACAAAGAATACAATGTTGAGGAAACAAAAAAATTGCTAGAGCAGAAGCTGAGCAGGGTTGGAGCAGAGCATATTGTTACGCCTGATGCCTATGTTGCCGTACCGGCAATGCAGGCTATTTCCTATTCTATGGACAGCAAAGAGCTGAGGAATCTGTATGCGAATCTTCTGGCCCGTTCTATGGTCGATACAGAAAAGGACAAAGTTCACCCTGCTTTTGTTGAAATCATTAAGCAGCTGACTCCTGACGAAGCAAGGCTTATCAAACTTTTCGTATCACATGGTACTTTTCCTCTGATTGATATAAAAAGGTTTTGGGATAAATCAGGACATTTCGTTAGCAACTTAAGGAATTTTACTACGATTGCAGATAAAATATGTGAAAAAACTTCATATAGTGATATAGAAAGATATATAGATAATTTGAGTAGATTAAGAATTATAGAAATTGAAGAGGATGGTCATATTGCGGCGAAAGATGCTTATAAAGCTTTAGAATCGAATAGCCTGGTAGTTAATTTAATGAAGGAAAAGCTGGCAGAAGATGAGCATAGAGAAATTTTTCGGAAATATTTTGTAGTTACTGCTTTTGGCCATGAATTTGTAGATATTTGTGTAAAAGATTTGTAGTAAGTGGTATTTCAGTGATTCTTAAGGATAAAGTACATGATTAGAATTGCTTATGTTATCAATTTCATTGCAAAGGGCGGGCCCAGTGCTGTGGTGCTGAACATGATTCATAATCTGGATCGCTCCCGTTTTGAGCCGGTTCTCATTACATTGTTTGAGGGCAGCTCACCGGAAATTATTGCAAAAGAAAAGAAACATGGTGTCACTGTCATTGAATGCAGGCACAAGAGCCGCATGCAGTTTATACTGCATGGACTTCCTGAGTACAAGCATATCTTGGAATCCAACCATATTGATATCGTACATGGCCATGGATTTGTACCTGATGTAATGAATGCCAGGCTTAACAATGGGATGAAAACCATCAGCACCCTTCATAATATTATGTTTGAGGACTATGCCTTTAACTATGGGAAAATAAAGGGTGCGATCTACTGCCGGATTCATTTATGGGCGCTGCACCATTTGAGCCGGTCAGTCTGCTGTTCCAGGTCAGTTTATGATGTCATGAAGAAATATGTACCGCGCTGCAATTATGTTGAAAATGGAATTGAGGATTTTTCCTATACCCGTGATGTGACAAGAGAGAAACTGGGTATTCCTTCCGATGCAGTTGTTTTTTTATATGCCGGTTACCTTATTCCCAGAAAATGCGTTCGCGCTTTGACGGGTGGGTTTGCCAAAAATCATGGGACCAGGGAGTATTTACTGATGCTTGGCAGTGGACCTGAGGAGGAGGCCTGCCGGAAACTGGCAGATGATCATATACTTTTCATGGGATTTCAGCCAAATCCGTATCAGTATATGGCTATTTCAGATATATACACATCGGCATCGGCTTCTGAAGGTTTTTCTATTTCCGTGCTGGAAGCTCTTCACTGTGGACTGGGTCTGTTTTTATCGGATATACCTTCCCATAGAGAGGTACTTGATGGGGCGGAAAATCTTTACTTAGGAGAATACTTCTCAGCCGGTGATTTTGCAGTAAAATATAAGCAGTTGATGACACGCTTTCCTGAAATCAGTCGGGGAAAAATCAAGAAATATCAGCGGGAGAAACTTTCTGCTGCGGCTATGATGTCTTCCTATGAGAAATTGTATGAAGGTATTATGTAACCCAGAGTAAAAGGAACGCTTTGAGGTGAGGGTTATGACACAAAACAAAAATTTTTTTGATCGTAAGCGGGAATGGTCTACAGTTAAAGATGACCTGCTTACATATTATTTGAAACCCTATTTTATCAAAATCCTAGCGACAGGAAAACTGATTATTTATATTGATGGATTTGCGGGAGCGGGAGTATTTAAAGATGGTCAAGAAGGGTCTCCACTACTGGCCTTGAAGACGTTTGCGGAAACTGCTGAAATTAGTCACAATTTACATAAACAAGCTGCAGTATTTTATTTCATAGAAATAAAAAAAGATTTATATGCCTGCCTGCAAAATAACATTGATAATTTTAAAAATCAACATAAGGAACTTCATGGTGTAGTCGGATACAAGGTATGTCATGGCAATTTCAGAAATGAGTTGGATGATTGCCTTGACTTTGCATTAAATGCTAATGTTTTCTTATATTTAGATCCGTATGGTATTAAATTCTATGATTTTGATATATTGACTCAAATTAGTCAATTAAAATGCTATTCTTTTGAAGTTTTATGTAATTTCAATTCATTTGGCTTTTTTCGGTCTGCTTGTAGAGCTTTAAAAGTTCCAATTAGACAATCTGATATTATATATTTTGATGATGAGTTAGAGGATGATGTTGAAGATAGTCCATCTATTAAAAATTTGGACTGTGCTTATGGCTCCGAAGGCTGGCGTAAAGTTGTAAATTCTTATATAAAAAAAGAAATAGACGCTACACAGGCAGAAAAAAAGATTGCAGAAGAAGTTCATGCCAACCTTAGAAAACACTTTAAGTATGTCTTGAATATGCCAATAAGAGTCAAATCAGGCAATATACCTAAATACCGTATGTATCATGCTACGAATAATATAGATGGCTGTATTTTAATGGCTCAAAACATGCAAAAGCGTAAAGATAGATTGATTTTTACCATTCAGGGCGAACAGCAGGAATCTTTATTTGGCGATAGATATACATATAGTGAGCAAGGTGATATGACTGATTTAAGGGATGTAGAGGATTTATTTAGGACAGAAGTCTGCAAGATTCAAGGAGAAAAGCAATACAAAGAGTTTTTAGCGGAATTTGTTACTGACCATGGGATTCCTTGCCCTTTTAAAAACATTAATGAAATTATGAAGAAGTTAGAAAAAGAGGGAAAAATTGTAGTTAGAAGAATACCGGAAATTACTAAGACAGGAAAACCGGCGAAATTCTGGTCGGAAACAAATAAGCAGCAGGTGTTTATACGAAGCAAATAATTATTCTAACGAGGCATAGATATCATGGATACAATTACACGCAAAACCATGCTTTATAAAACGGGAGTTGAATATGGGGATTATACCATGAACCATGTCCTGGGATGTTCTCACGGATGCCTTTATCCGTGCTATGCCTATCTGATGAAGAAGAGGTTCGGCCATATCAAATCTTATGAAGACTGGCGGAAACCACGCCTTGTATCCAATACATTGGAGCTCTTAGATAAGGAAATTCCCAAACTCAAGGGAAAAATCAAATCAGTCCAGCTCTGCTTTACTACGGATCCTTTCATGTATGGGTATAAAGAAATTGCTGATATGTCCATCAAGGCAATTCAAAAGCTAAATAAGGCAGGTATACCCTGTGTCGTGCTTTCCAAAGGGGTCCTGCCTAGAGAACTGGCGCAGTTGTCTCGCAATAATTCTTATGGCATCACTCTTGTTTCATTGGATGAAGAGTATCGAAAGAGGATGGAACCGGGCGCGGCTCCCTACGAGGCGAGAATCAAGGCATTACGAAATCTTCATGATGCCGGCTGTCGGACATGGGTAAGCATAGAACCTTATCCAACGCCCAATGTTCTGGACCAGGATATCATTTCTATTCTAGAATCGATTTCATTTACCGATAAAATTATTTTCGGACGTACCAATTATAGTAAAATTGTGACTGCTTATACGAATCATAAAAAATTTTATAATGAGCAGGCGCTGAAGGTAATAGATTTCTGCCAGTCTCATGGGATTGAATTTTACATTAAAAAGGGTACAATGAGATAATAAAATTTTTGATTGAATAAATTAGCAAAAGGATGTACTTATGGAACTCATTTCAGTACTTATGCCTACATATAATGTTGAGAAATTTGTAAGTGAAGCAGTAGAAAGCATATTAGGTCAGACCTGGACCAACTTTGAGTTTATCATTGTAGATGACTGCTCAACAGATCATACATATGACATTTTGAAGGAATACGCTGCGTCAGATAGCCGGATACATTTATTTCGAAATGATATAAATAGTAAAATTTGCAAGACATTGAATAGAGCATTATCTTATGCCAAAGGGCAATTTATTGTCCGAATGGATGGTGATGATATTTCCCAACCGGATCGGTTTGAAAAGTTATATTATTATCTTCAGTCCCATCCGGATGTAGATTTAGTAGGAAGCAATACGATTACTATTGATGAAGATGGTAAAGAATTGGGTAGAAAAGCATATCTACTTCATGATAGAGCCATTCAGATGGGAAATCGATATATGACATCTATTGCCCATATTTGGATGGCTAGGAAAAAAGTCTACGATACGCTTAAGGGTTATCGAGATATCCCATATGCAGAAGACTTTGATTTCCTCCTTCGAGGTGAACTGCAAGGGTTCCATTATGCAAATGTAGAGGACTATTTATACAGTGTACGCCATCGCAATGGCAATACAGTCAGCACCAATGGACTCGTCCAAAGGAAAACGGCAGATTATGTGAAAAAACTATACCGAAGTGAATCTAAAGATGGTAAAAATCATTTCAATCTTGATGAATTCCATTCTTTTGTATCTTGTACAGAGAAAGAAAAAAAGAAATACTATGATGCTGCCTTAATTCTGGATAAAGCAATTAAAAACAAAAAGAATAAAAAAGATATGTTGTTGTATACTGTCAAAGCGGCACTTTCCTCTTCCTATGTATTCAGCTATCTTATTGATGCTGTTGCAGTACGTATTATTAAGCAAATGGAAATTCGAGGATTATTATAGCTTCTAAATAAATGAGGGTATCATATGGCCATAATTATTGCATTCATAGCCATGACTATTCCGGTCTTGGGATTTGGCTTAACACTTGTATATTTCAATCAATATAGAAGAGTCTTGATCTCTGCTTTGCTATGTGGATTGTCGTTTTCCGCAGCTTTTTATGGTTATATACCAGATGAAGGCAATGATATTTTTCGACATATAGCGAGTATGGAATTGTATGCAGATGTTTCTCTATGGGATGCTTTTAATTTGCTGAAAAATGATGCATCGCATATTTCATCAGTTTATACTTGGGATCTTTGGCTTTGGATTATGTCAAAGTTTGATAATCCACTGTTATTACAATCATCCGGTGCATTTATGGGATATTCACTTATCTCATACTTTGCCTTTGATTTTGCGAAAATTCATAAATGGCAATTTCAGCATTGGTTGTTGGTTCTGTTTGTCGCGTTGGTTTTAATTTCTCCACTTGATATTGTGATTGGCATAAGAAATGCTAATGCATTTCTTATTTGTGCGTTGGCTTTATATCAGTATTATTTTAAAAAGAAAAGCTCAATTTTAGCTTTTTCTCTTTTATTGGTAGCTCTATTTTTGCATCATAGCGTCATTGTCATTTTGGGTGTATGGTTTATTATGCCATTTGTTGCGAGGTTTAAATGGATTTCGGTAGGTTTTACTATTCTATTTTTATTTCTATTTAGAAACTATGAAAACTATTTATATTTAGTAACAGGTGGTAGCTCAGGTCCCGGGGGATTGGTGGCCAATACTCTCTATTCTGCATCAGCGTATCAAAATGACTTATTTAATACTAGCATTCATGCAATTGTTAGCCTTCTATGGTGGATCGTTGTGAGCGCATTTCTGCTTTGGCATTCGAAGCAAACATTGAAGTATATAGGGACTGCTCAACAGAGCACAGATTTTATGAAAAATAAAAGGTTATATAATATGGCACTTTTTATATTTGTAATTTCTGTTGCCATGCTTCCTATTTTAGGTAATAATGCGTCTCGGCTTTTCATAATGGCAAATATTTTGAGCTTATTTATCATGATGCAAAATCCTAATGAATTCATACTCACAACTAAGCACAAGGTGAGGCTTTATCCCTTGCTTTTATATTTAGCTGCATCGGGGAATATTCTATTGTATTTTTATAATATGAATTGGGGAACTGCATCTTTAAAATCTTTCTTTTTAAGTTCGCTTTTAGGGTATTTTACTAATTTCATAACTAATATCATGTAATGGGGCCTTTAATATTTGAGCTTTTTGCTCAGACTAATGTGAAGGGATTTGTGTTTATGAGATATCTATTTATAATGGCTCATGGTGAATTAAATTTTAAAAATAATTGGCAACTTGCATAGTAACTTGCATAGTAATATTTGTAAATGATTTGAAAGTAGAAATTACTATTTTAGTAAGGGAACATAGGAATGAAGAATATGAGAAAAAAGTGCCTTTCAGCTGATGAAATTAAATTTTACGATTTGCAAGCTTTATTGAGAATACAACAGTTCTGTCAAAAACAAAATATTAAATTTTACTTAGCAGGAGGAACACTTTTAGGAGCTATCCGTCATCGTGGTTTTATTCCATGGGATGATGATATTGATATCTGTATGCCGAGACCGGACTACGACAAATTTATTACATCATTTCCGATAGATGATATTTATCAGATCAAATCTGATAAATTAAATAATTGGAATGCACCATTTGCAAAATTAATTGATTTAAGAACCGAGATTGAATCAATTTATGACGAAACTAAAGGGAACTTAGGCGTCGATATATTTCCTGTTGATGGGCTTCCTCTTGATATGAAGCAAGTCAAAAAAATATATAGGCAATGTTCTCTTTATCGCAGGTTATTAATTTTAGCACAGTCACGGGTTGGTATGGGGAACGGATGGTTTCATAAGTATAGCAAATATATACTGAAACCGGCTATTACCTTAGTGGGGGCGAAATATTTTTGCAATAAAATTGAACAAATTGCACATAATATTCCATATGAATCAGCCGAGTATGTAGGGGCTGTTACTTGGGGACTCTATGGTGTAGGGGAGCGAATGCTAAAGAATGAATTTGAGAAGGGAATCGAAGTAGATTTTGAAGGATACAAAATGCCTGCTTTTTCTTGCTGGGATTCTTATCTACATGGGCTCTATGGCGATTATATGCAGTTACCCCCTTTAGAAAAAAGACAGACGCATAATATGACGGTATATATAAAGGATTGATACTATGAATATTGCTGTAATCTTTGCTGGTGGCACAGGAACCCGCATGAATACAAAGTCAAAGCCAAAGCAATTTTTAGAAATGCATGGGAAGCCAGTTTTAATTTATACTTTAGAAAATTTCCAGAATCATCCACTGATCGACCACATTATCCTGGTATGCCTGGAAAGTTGGATGGATTATGCTGCGAGTCTTTTGCAGAAATTTGGTATCACTAAAGTGGCAGGAATTGTACCTGGTGGTAAAACAGGACAGGAATCTATTTTTCAAGGTATAAAAAAGGCCGAAGAATTATATGGAGGAAATAATATTGTTCTTATCCATGATGGAGTGCGGCCGTTGATTGATGAAGAAACCATTACGAATTGCATAAAGACTGCTGGGAAATATGGTAATGCGATTACTGTTTCACCGGCTATTGAGACCATATTTCTTAAAAATGAAGATAATGACTATGTCGGACAGATTTTTGACAGATCACACTGTGAAATGGCCAAGGCACCGCAATGCTTTAGGTTGGGAGATATCTATAAAACACACTTGAAGGCCAAAGAGGAAGGACAATGCGGTTTCATTGATTCAGCTTCACTGATGCAGCACTATGGACATCCGCTTTTCACTGTGAAGGGACCGGCAGAAAATATCAAAATCACGACACCTTCCGATTTTTATGTATTCCGGGCTATTATGGATGCGAAAGAGAATTTGCAGATTCTTGGATTGTGAGGAAGTCATGTGGATAGATAATACCATTTTCAAGGAAGATCTGGATCGAATCAATAGTGCCTCTTTTATTGACTGGGTGAAGTTTGAGAGGAAGACATTTTTCGTTACGGGCGGCACAGGATTGATCGGATATACTTTCATTTGTGCGCTTTTGTACAGGAATCTGATTCACCATAGCAGGATCCATGTTATTGCACTTGTAAGAGATATGAAGAATGCACAGGAACAGTTCAAATCTGTGCTTTCAGATAGTGAGGGGGCATTGAAGTTCGTCTCAGGAAGTATAGAGGCAATGCCCCATGTGGGTGAACATATCGATTTTATACTCCATGCTGGCGGACCGACGGCGAGTCGGTATTTCGCAGAGTATCCGGTGGAAACGGTACGAACCATCATAAGTGGCATGATGAATGCGTTAGAATTAGCCAAAGAACACCAAGTGTCCGGGATGGCATTCCTGTCTACGATGGAAGTGTACGGCGCATCGACTGCTGCGCGGAAGATTTCTGAAACTAGTGAAAGCTATCTGGATACTATGAATGCCAGAAATTCATATCCGGAGGCCAAACGCCTTTCGGAAAATCTCTGCGCTTCCTATGCAGAGGAGTACCAGGTGCCGGTCAATGTGCTACGGTTGACGCAGACCTTTGGTCCGGGGATCGCCAGAAATGATCAGCGCGTCTTCGCTGAGTTCATTCGTTCCGCTTTGGAGAAAAAAGACATCATTCTTTTGACAGAGGGAAAGACAAAGAGAAGCTATCTCTATACAGCGGATGCTGTGACAGCGATCTTGACTGTTTTACAGAACGGCTGCGCCGGACAGGCTTTTAATGCAGCCAATGAGAAGACATTTTGCTCCATTCATGAAATGGCAGAACTGGCAGCAGATGAGCTTTCTAAAAATGAAATACGAGTACTGGTTCACAGTGGAAAGAAGGAAGAGGTGAAAGCATTCATGCCTACGATGCAGATGAATTTAAATACGGCACTCCTAAACCGGGGGGGGTGGCAGCCTGAAATTGGCTTGAAGGATATGTTCAGGCGTACCATGGATGCACTCCTTCAGGAAGAAAGAGCAATGTCAGACTGTTAATGCTGGCCGTCCTGCAGGGAAGGGGTTCATTGTACGCCCTGTTTCTATACAATGAATCGAGGAAATCTTTATGTGGGACGAAAACAGCGTATTGTATTCTGACTTGTCGTATATGACGGAGGCTGATTTCATTGACTGGAAACAGCTTCGTGGAAATACCTTCTACATCACGGGCGGCACGGGGCTGATCGGATACTACCTGATTCAGACATTGCTATACCGAAATGCGAAATTTCAGGATCATATCCGTATTCTTGCTCTGGTGAGAAATCCTGAAAAAGCGCGAGCTATGTATGAAAGGCAGATTCCGGGAGCTGGGGACTTTTTGCAATTCGTACAGGGAGACGTGACAGAAACGCAGAGGATGGAAGATAGCGTGGACTTCCTCATCCATGGTGCCAGCCCGACCGCTAGCCGGTATTTTGTAGAACATCCTTTAGAAACGTTGGAAACGGCGATACAGGGGACATCGAATATGCTGCATCTGGCTGAGGAAAAACAAGTGAAGAAGATGGTCTATCTCTCCAGTATGGAAGTGTATGGCGACCATCAGTCTGAAGACAAGATTTCCGAAGAGGAGGCTGTCTGCTTATATCCGATGAATCTGCGTGACAGCTATCCGATCGGAAAGTGTACCTCAGAGAATCTTTGCCAGGCCTACAGTCATGAACGGGGAATTTCTGTCGACGTCTTGCGCCTTTCTCAGGTCATCGGGACTACGTGCCCTGTCAGAAAATCTCATGACACACGAATCGTGATGGAGATAGCACGGGATATCCTGAGCGGAAGTGATATTGTCTTGAAAACAAAAGGCGAGAGTAAGCGAACTTATGTTTATGTGGCAGATGCTGTGACAGCGATCCTGAAGGTGCTGACATGCGAGGGTTCTGATGTGTATAATGTAGCTAATGAGGGAACGTACTGCTCGATCTATGACATGTGCCAGCTCGCCGCAGAAAAGGTGGCTGGAGGGAAGATCAAGGTAGTGGTACAGGAAAAAGATGAGGGCATCTATCCGGCAGCAAACTGTTTGAATTTGTCAAATGAGAAACTGCGGGCATGTGGATGGAAGAGTAATACGGGACTGGAAAAGATGTTCCAAAGATTAATACATTATTAAGTGGTTTTGTTAGAAAACGAATATGGGAATAGGAGAAGTGAAATGCGGCTAAGTATCATCATCCCCACTTACAACAACCATATATCCGACATGATTCGTTGCCTCGACAGCGTCTACGATACAGCGTATCAGGAATTCGAGGTGCTGATCATCGATGATGGCAGCGAGGTTTCGTATCAGGTGGAGCTGGATCAGCTTGAGACGCGGTATGAGCGGCTCATGGTCTTGCACAAGGCGCATGCCGGGGTCTCGGCCGCGAGAAATTTTGGTGTGCAGAAAGCGCAGGGAGATTATATTCTCTTCGTTGATGCAGATGATGTGGTGACGAAGCAGTTTTGGCGGGATGTGTGGAAAATCGAAGAAGACAGGACGCTTCAGGCGGATATCGTGTATGGTCTGGTCAATGATGGCAGAGCAGATGGAGTGTCTGTATGTGATAGTCCGGAACATCTTGACGAAGAAGGAAAGAAAGAGCTTTACCGTCATTTTTTTGCTTTAGGATGTTCAGCTTTTTGGACGCGTGAGGGGCATGTGGGACGCGGGCCGTGGGCACGAATGATTCGAAAAAAGCTGGCTCTGATATATCCATTTGATGAAAAGCTGGCGTACGGTGAAGATGCAATCTGGAATCTGGATTTGCTCAGTAAGAATCCGAGTGTTGTAATCATTAGGCATATCTGGTATCAGGTCATCGGGGACCCTCGTTCGGCGACACGCGGGTATCATGCAGATTTCATTGAGCGTTTGCGGGCTTACCTCTCGGTTCTTAAATCTTATGAGCAGCCGGGAATGGAGCGGGATTATCACCAGCGGTTGTTTGAAGCGCTCGGTGAAATCGGACGGACGTATTTCTTATCCCCGCAGAACCCACTGCCCTGGAATGAAAAAGTAAAGGAGTTCAACAAGATGTCCTATAGTTATCCATTCAATGGATTATTAGAAAATGATGTGAAAATGGGGGGGGTAAAACCTTTGCTTAAGCTCGCACTCTACAGGGCGGGCCTTTTGTTGTATGTGTATAATTTGAAAATGATGCTGCACCGATGAGGGGCATTCTCCCTCTTTTCGATGCGGGAAGAGGGAGGCATAGATGCATAAAATTGCATTAATGGTTTCAAACCTTTGTACCTTAGGGGGGACAGAGCGTGTTACCGCCAATTTAAGCCAAGCACTTTCGAAATGGTATGAGTGTCATGTGATTACGCTATGGAATGATGGGACATATGCATATCAGCTGGATCCAGCGGTTCATCTGTTTAATCTGTATCCACAGAAGCGCAGATTGAGGGCGATGGCAGTGGATGGGACCTTACGAATCCGGAAGTATTTGAAGGAGCAGGGGATTGAGGTATTGATTGTGGTGGGAAGAAATAATGGACTTCTTCCACTTTTTGTCGGTCTGTGTTCTTCTACGAGGCTTATTTACTGTGAGCATAATTCTGTTTCGTCCTGGCGATTTTATAAAGAGACTTTGAAACAGCGAGTGCATAGGCATCTACTTCAATTTCTGCTATATCATGTGCCGGACTGCGTGGTGACCTTGACGGAGAAGGATCTGGCGTTTTACAAAGATGCATCTGTCAGGTCGGAGCGTATCTATAATGCTTTGGATGATAAACTTTTGGCAGAGAAGGCAGTATATCATCCGGAGGCTAAGAAGTTGTTGACCATTGCCCGAATTGACTATCAGAAAGGGCTCGAGTACATGGTAAAGGTGGCGAAACGAGTATTGGTAAGGCATCCAGACTGGATATGGGATGTATGGGGAGGCGGGGATGATGCGCCTTATGAAAGAAATATAAAGAGTCTCATTCATGAAAACGGTCTAGATGGACGTTTACAGCTCAAAGGGGCAAGTTCCTGTGCCTATGATCTATATGATCAGTATGGGGTGTTTGTTTTGACATCCCGCTATGAAGGATTTTCCATGGTCTTATTGGAAGCCAAGGCGAAGAAGCTACCGAGCGTGAGCTTCGATATTCATTCCGGTCCATCCGACATCATCCGGGATGGGGTCGATGGTTACCTGGTGAAGCCTTTCGATGTGGATGAGATGGCGGAAAAAATCAGCGATCTGATCGAGCACCCGGCTCTTCGGCAGCAATTTTCTGATGCAGCCTGGGGAAATCTGGATCAGTTCAGAGAAGAAACAATCATTTCACAATGGATCGAATTGATTAATGATACATTAAAAGCGGGGTGGTAACCCACTGGATTAAGTCATGCGGTATAACGCGACAGTCTGACTATGCGGGAATGGCAGGTGATCTGCTATGCTGATTAGTGTGATTGTTCCGGTATACAATGTAGAGAAGTATTAGAAAAAGTGTCTGGATAGTCTTATCCATCAGACTTGGAAAGAGCTGGAAATCATTCTGGTAGATGATGGAAGTACGGATTCAAGCGGGATGATTTGCGATGCTTATGCAGAAAAGGATACGAGAATCCGAGTGGTTCATCAGTCCAATGGCGGACTGAGCGATGCCAGAAACACGGGGCTTGCTCTTTGCCGAGGAGAGTATCTGGGGTTTGTGGATGGTGATGACTGGATTGCGCCGGATATGTATGAGGTGCTGGTTGCCTATGAGCAGAATCTGGCCTGCATCAAGGCATGCTATCCGGAATCCATTCTAGCGGGGGAGTATCGTCTGTATATGATTTATCATGCGATCTTTCTTATGCTGGCAGGCTTGATCCGAAAGAATATTTTTAGAATTTGGCGAAATGCCTGCGTCGGATGGAAAGCAAAGGTTAGCTATAGTTTGATTGTGCTGAATGTTCATTGGTATTTCTGCATGAGATGCAGGTATAGAGGATGGACGGGAAAGACTGCGGAGTGAGTGCGAGATTTTCTCGTGTGTTGATTGTGAAGAGTCAGGTGGGAGTGTTTTATGTTACTTTCTGTAGGGATACCGGTATATAATGCAGCACCTTTTCTGCAGAGATGTCTTTCGTCGATTTTATCGCAAATTGATGACAGGGTAGAGATCATCTGCGTGGATGACGGAAGCACAGATGGCAGCCTGGAGATTCTGGAAAAAATGAGCCGGAGGAATGACCGTCTGCACGTCATTCTTGCGTCGCATGGTGGTGTGATTCGGGCAAGAAATCTGATTCTGCAGTGTGCGCAGGGAACGTATATGGCTTGGGTGGATGCAGATGATTTTGTGACAGAAGACTGGTATAGCTCTCTTTTCCCTCTGCTGGAGCAGGGGATGGATCTGATATTCTTTGAACATGACAGGAGGGGAAATGGCGTCTCTCGAAGGATGCAGTATCAGGGCAGTTCAGGAATTTTAGATAAGCAAAGGTTTCTTTATGACCTGGTACTGGATGTGAAGGTACGTAGTTATCTCTGGGATAAGGTCTGCCGGCGGAGCTTATTTCAAGGGATATCTTTTCCTACGGATGTTTTGCTCATGGAGGACTATGCAAGGCTCCATGAGATATGTTATCGGGCACGGTCTATCTATTATCTGGCCAGACCATTGTATGTCTATCTGGTGAGAACGGGAAGCCTTTCTCACACGGTGGATTTCAGCCGGTATTTTAATGCGGTTCATATAGCGAAAGCCAGGTATGAGTGGCTATCGGAGCGGCATGTGGATGTGCCGAGAGCCGGCTATTTGAAGCACTCCCTTTTCTTTGTGACTGCGGCAGTGAAGGAGAATGCTGACAAGGTCTGGCAGAAGGAAGTCGAAGAATGTCGAGGAGAAATCCAGCGGCATATCCTATATATTTTGCGAAGCGGGGATATAACAGTGAAAGATAAAGTGAAATATGCATTGGCAGCGATGCATGCATTAAAAACGATCTATAGTCTAAAGGCTATGATGAAATTTTAGGAGGCAAATATCCGATTGCGATAAGGAATGGCGAAGGAGCCGATCTCAGTATGTACCGGCACATGAAAGTGTGCCGGTATGCTGATCAGTGTTATTGTACCGGTGTATAATGTAGAGAGATATTTGAGACGGTGTGTTTTTTCCTTCATGGAACAGACTTATGGCGAAATCGAAATTATTCTAGTGGATGATGGAAGCTCGGATCGGAGAGGTGCTATCCGCGATGAGCTGACCGAAGAAGATGGGCGTATTCGTGTGGTGCATAAAGCCAATGGCGGCGTAAGCTCAGCGCGTAATGTGGGAATCGACATGGCAAACGGAGAGTATCTCTGCTTTGTAGATAGCGATGACTGGCTGAATGTAGATTATTTCCAGAAAGCAGTCCCTGTTTTGAAAAGAATACAGCCAAAGTTATTGATGAATAATTATGTGAAGGAAAATGGAGAAGGGCATGTGATCTGTAAATTTTCTCCATCGCCTGACCTGTATCTGGATGGAAATTGGACTTTTTATAAAATGGCAAATGGTTGTAAAAGGGTTAGATTTGATGAGAATATCATTTATGGAGACACTAATCTGGTATGGCTATATTCAGTCTGACACCAATAGGAGGGCGGCACTGCCTTTAACGATGGTGATGGCTTTTCTCGTATTTATGACTAAGGCAAGAACAGCCTATGCTATGCTGGCGGGTATGCTGTTGCTTCTGGTGTGTCTGATTCTTTTGGGAAGACAATATGAATTACTGAAGAAGTTCGCTGTACTGATTGTATGTGTGACGATTGGTTTTGCCGGATATGTTTCCTTTGTAAAGACCACTTCGTTAAGCCGCGCCAATCAAACGCAGTCTGTGGTTCAGCGGACCCTTGAGGATAATCTGGTGAGTCTGGCTTCAATAATAAGCGCAGTAATGGTGCTAGATATGGACTTTTGAAGGCACATTTCCGAACCGGGTCGCAGCATCCGCTGTTGGGCGTGGGAAAAGGACTCACTGGTGTTTATGTGGCTGATAATTTCACACCCGAGGAAGCAGCAAATGGGGAAATTTCTTCTTGGATACGGTATCAGGAGGAGCGTGGTCCGATGGCGGCTGGTTACTCTATGCCAGACGCTATGAATGAGTTTGTCAGCCGTTTCTCTAGTACAGGTATTTTGGGCTTGGGTACTTTTTTGTTTCCTTTTGCTTATGTACTCTTGAGACTATTGAAAAAATGGGTGATTCGCAAGGATCTGATGGCTATGATGATGATGCTCGCCTTGATTTCGTCTATGATGGCGGGGTGTAATGGCAGTTTGAATCTGATGTATGCTGTATGGCTGCTTCTGGGGCTCTCTTATGCAGTGGCTTTCGGTAGGGAAAGGTCTATGAATGAATGAACGTAAAATAGGAATCCTTTTAAGTTATGCAAATATTCTCCTTCACGCGGTACTGGGCTTTATTTATGTTCCAATTCTTTTACACTACATTGGGAAAAGTGAGTACGGGCTTTATCAGCTCATGGGCTCTTTAATTGCCTATTTCAGCATTATGGATTTCGGCCTTTCAGCTGCGGTCATCCGTTTTTATGCCAAATATAAGGCATTGAAAGACAGCATTGGCATGGAAAATATCCTTGCCATTTCGGTTCGAGGGTATGGTGCAGTGACTGTGCTGGCACTGGCCATAGGCTTTGTCTGCTATGGCTTTCTTGATGTTATCTTTGTCGGAAGCATGACTGTCTCAGAAGTGAATGAAGCAAAGCAGATTTTTCTCCTTTTGCTTTTGAATATTGTCATTACCTTATCCACCATGGTTTTTCGTTCTGTTATTAATGCACACGAGCGATTTTTCTTTTTAAAAGGGATGGAGACTATACAGCTGGTAATGCAGCCTATTCTGGTGGTGCTGGTGTTGCAGCATCATCCCAGTGCATTCTCAGTGGCGGCTGTACAGACTGTACTGAACCTTTTGCTTAGTGGTGCCAGGGTCTATTACTGTTTCCATGATCTTCATGTAAAAATTCATTTTCATTACTGGAGCCCTGAACTTTTCTCAGAATTTAAAAAACTGGCTCTTAGTGTTTTTGTAGTAACACTCATTGATCAGGTCTTTTGGAAAACGAATCAGATTATCCTTGGCATTATCAGTGGGACAGCTGCCGTAGCGGTATATTCCATTGCATCCCTGATTTATATGAACTATATGGCTCTTTCCACAGCCATTTCCGGTGTGTATCTTCCTCATGTTACCGGCATGGTGGCTAGGAAGGAGCCCATCAGCAGCCTTTCTGAGCTCTTTATTCAGATAGGCAGATGGCAGTACTATCTTCTGGCCTTGGTGGCGACCGGCTTTATTATTTTCGGAAAGCAGTTTATTGCCTTATGGGCAGGACCAGAGTTTGAAGATTCTTATATCATTACTCTTCTCATTATTCTTCCATTTACAGTAGATTTGATCCAAAACATAGGACTTGCCATTATGCAGGCCATGAACCGTTATGACTTCCGGGCTCGCATTTATTTTCTCACAGGGGTTTTGAATCTTCTCCTCGCTATCCCACTGGGAATCAAATATGGCGGTATTGGCTGTGCAGTGGCTACCGGTATTTCCATGATTGTGGGAAATGGATTTATTATGAACTGGTACTATGCAAAAGAAATGCATCTGGCTATAGCTTCCTTTTGGAAACAAATAGGGAAGATTTCCTTTATTACTTTCATGTGCCTTGTGATAGGATATTGGGTTAATGCTTATATTGGGCCGTACGGTGGCATATATCCTTTCATTTTGAAAGTGGTAATGTATACCATTTTGTATGTAGTAATGATATATTTTTTTGCTATGAATTTATCAGAACAAGAAAAGGTTCATGCGGTTTTTCACAAGTTACATATAAGTTAAAATTGTAAGGCTATTTACATATGTTGAACATTAACAATGAACTTTTTGTCGATATAAAGAATTTTCTGAACCACCCCTGGAGTGTGACTCCAGAAAATATGGTCAAACATGCGGATGAGATAAATCAGGCAGCGAAGGCTGTAACAGAACTTAGGGATACAGGGAAAGGGCCTGACGGGAGCCTTGTCTTGTTTCCACATCTTTCATATTTACTGGAAGAAAATGTATTAATCTCTGAAGAGGAAAAAGAAGCTCTTCTTTCTTTAAAAGAGGAGGCTAAATCCTATGATGCAGTTATTTCTATTGGCATCGGTGGTTCTTATCTGGGAAATCAGGTGCTTTTTGATTTATTCTGCGGGCCTTACTGGAACCAGCTTACAAAAGAAGAGAGAGGTGGCTATCCTCAGTTCTATTTTGCAGGACAAAATGTGGATCCAGTCACCCTTGTAGAACTTTCTTCCTGTATTTCCAGGGAGGCAAAGCGACTGAAGGACCGTCGGATGAAGGTACTGTTCCTGGTCATTTCCAAATCTGGCACAACCATTGAACCAGTTACTGCCGTAAGGGGATTAAAGAAATTGCTTGTCGATGTTTGTGATATTCATCTCATGGCCATTACCGATGAGGAAAAGGGAAGAATCCGACCGTTAGCAGAAGAACGACATTTCCCTTGTTTCACTGTCCCCGATGGAATCGGTGGCCGGTTCAGCATTTTCTCTCAGGTAGGACTGGTTTTTGCCAGCCTGGCAGGCATTGATATTGAAAGTTTCCTGAAAGGTGCACAGATGGTGGAAGAGGCGTGCCAATCGGAGAATATGAAAGAAAATCCGGCTCTATTGCTTGCTGCTTTGAAATACATTGCCACAAAGAAATATGGCATTACCGCGGAAGTTATTATGCCTTATGGAGATAAGCTTCGATCCTTTGGTTGGTGGTATGCACAGCTTTTAGGTGAATCACTGGGGAAAAAGTATGATATGCAGGGGAACGAAGTGTATAATGGGCGTATTCCGGTAGCTTCTGTGGGAACCACAGATATGCATTCTCTTACACAGGAACATCAGCAGGGACAGAAGAATAAGTTGATCCAGTTCATTTCTGTAGAACACCTGCCTTCTGATCTTTCTGTCCTCTGTGATGAAAAGGGCGTAGTAAGTGGCATGGTTCCTATGAGTCGTATGTTGGACGCAGCAAGAAGAGCGAATGAAGAAGCGCTGGCAAACGAAGGCCGGATGAGTTGCCATATTTCTATTAAGGAATTAACACCTTTTCATGTAGGGGCACTCATGTATTTCTTTTTCCTTACTATTGCCTATGAAGGGGCCATGGAAAATGTAAATGCGTTTGATCAGCCTGGGGTAGAGGACTACAAGAAAATTCTCCATGAAGATTTGAGAAAGTACATTGTGAAAAATCAGAAAGAAGAAAATTGATATAAGAGATCGGAGGAGAATGGATATAAAAATTCTGGTGGCAGCGCACAAAAAATACTGGATGCCTGACAATTCAGTATTTTTACCGATTCAAGTCGTGGCCCGCTCTGCATCCGGCATTGGGATATATTCCGGATAATACAGGAGATAATATTTCCGCTAAAAATCCCAATTACTGTGAATTGACAGCTTTATATTGGACCTGGAAAAATCTGGACTGCGAATATATCGGTCTTTGCCACTATCGCCGGTACTTTGGGCACAAGGTTCATTCAAAAGATATAGAAAAGAAGAAGGGAGCCATATTTACCAAGACCGATTATGAAAAACTGCTGACAAAATATGATGTCATTCTTCCAAAGACGAGAAACTACTACATAGAAACCGTACGCAGCCAGTACGAACACGCACACTTTAAGAAGGATTTGGACGAAACAGAGAAAATTATCGCAGAAAAATATCCGGGCTATTCTGATGCATTCACCAAAGTAATGAATCAGAGAAAACTGCACATACTCAATATGTTCGTCATGAAGAAATCCCTTTTCGACAAATATTGCACCTGGCTGTTCGACATCCTCTTCGAACTGGAAAAGCGAACAGACCTGACCAGCTACGATACCTACGAAGCCCGCCTCTTCGGCTTCATCTCCGAACGTCTTTTTAATGTATGGCTTGAAAGACAGAACCTGAAAACATGCGAAGTCCCAGTGGTATTCCTAGAAAATATTGACTGGCCGAAGAAGATCGCTGATTTTTTGAAGAGGAAAGTAACAGGAAAGAGATAGCATAAAGATTATATAAAGTGTTGACAGTATAGGTAAAGATAATTATGCTTTTGACAGACAGACAGACAGACAGACAGACAGACAGACAGACAGACAGACAGACAG